>Ga0193742_1000338_pt1 | contig 33433 bp, 61 predicted proteins | sample L2c1metaG_FD_165511 | JGI IMG/M metagenome (GOLD analysis project Ga0193742, IMG submission 165511) | Soil microbial communities from a riparian zone of the East river system, Colorado, United States - L2c1 | ecosystem: Environmental > Terrestrial > Soil > Riparian zone | place: USA: East River... | reverse complement strand
TCCGTGTAAGGCGGCACCGTTACAGCCCGGAGTGGAGCAGGCGCGCGCGGGAAGAGATGGCACTGATTAGCTCAAGAAATCCCAATAGAAATACCAGAGAAGGATGCCTAACGCGCCACACATACTGATCATTCCAGTACAGAACATGGTGGTTCGCAATCCATGTCGATTGTTGTCGGCGCTCAGAGTGCTGAGCAGAAATCCGCCTACCAGAAGAACCGCGATGATGCCTACGACCGCATTGGGGTGATACGACCTGAATTCAATCACGCGTCCCAGTTCATCAGCGACCGATGCGCTTGGCAGCTTCTTCTAGGCGTTGCCAGCATTTGCGACGAATGCGCCATTTGTTCAATTCAACGCCGACATAGCAGCCGGTGACGAATCCGATAATGAAGATCATTGCGTGATCCATTCAGTTCACCTGCAAATTGAATTGCAGCGGACTATTAAGTCGCCGTCTCAGGGCCGGAATGGCGTTCAGTGCGCACTGGCCATCTAAACCGCCGCTGCAAACTTGTTTACGCGCCCTTGTACATCTCGTCCCATCTCTCGCGGAACCGCTCCAGTTCTTCAGGCGTCAGGAAAGAGCGCGTCTCCAACAGCGTGCAGTCTTCCGGCTTAACAGGTGGCGGCCACACACTCTTGTTCAGTTCGCGCCGACCACAAATGCGACACTCGCTCACGAAATCTGCGACATTACTGTTTCGCGCTAGAGCCAGCAAAATCAAAAAGGGTGAGGAGAGGCGCTGCGCGATGGCAGACAATCCTCTCCCTTGGTTAAACTTGGCGATCCTGACTCTCACACGCCCTCGTACTTGAACTTCATCAGCCGAATCATGAGCGCGACGCGATGGTCAACGCCGACTTTGTTGAAGATGAAGCGAAAGCTGTTTTTGATGACCTGATCAGACGTTTCCATGCGATACGCAATCTCTTTGTTGCTCAATCCCCCGCACAGCAGCACGCATATCCGGCGCTCTTTCGCATTGAGCTGAGCCGGGAAAGTCCTGCAGATCGTCTGCCGTCATCGGCTCTTTGCGCATGCCGCATTGCGGGCAGAGCGCGCTTTTCACGACGACGCCCGGGATGAACGAGACTGGCATATTATCTGGAACCACAGCGCCTAAACTCATTTGGCAGCCTCGAGCTCGACGATTCTGCGCTTGGCTTCTTTCAATTCCTGCTCCAGTTCGCGATATTCCTGCAAGGTCACGAATTGGCCGTCCGGACTGCGCTGGGAAAAGAATATCGGCTTGAGCTCGAGTGGTTGCCACATGGTTCAATCTCCGAAAAATCGGGCTGAGATCATCGGACCCCAGCCCATTTGCCTTTTACTCCTCTGCCTTGGCTACAGCAGAAGCTTTTAGAATCCGTTCTCCGCGACGACGTTCTCTATCGCCTTATCCTTCTGCGCATCCGTAATCGGCTCCAGAGGCTCCAGCTTGGGCCACACTGTAGGCATGTCAGGCAATCCATGGTCGCGAGCGAGCAGCGCGTCCAGCAGAGCACAGGTGGTGCACAGCAATGGTTCCTTGTCGTCGTCTGCTTCTTTCTTGCATTTGCAGATGCATTGGCAGGTCACAAAATGCCCTTGCGTCGAAGTTGATCCAGTACGAATTCCCGATAGAGCCATGGAGCAACCGCCAGCCCTATGCCGAGGCCAGCAACAAAGCAACACGCACCTAGAATCGCGATCACTGAAGCCTCACCTAGGCAGAGTTGGCAGGTCATTGCTCGGCAAGCGGCGCGTCAGGCTCTAGATAGTGTCCGCCCCCAAGTGCCTTCACGATGGATGCCGGGCACTCCACTTCTTCCAGGAAGACGCCATCGCCTTCAAGATCGATGTACACCTTATCGTCAAGATGCTCGAAGTAGATGTGGATATTTATCCCACGATCATCGTTAGCGTAAAACAGAGAACTCTTGGTGCTCATCTAACGTATCTCCCTTTGGCATCCCGCTTGGGACATTCCCGACCCAACTCAAAGCCGCACCACATACCCAAAGACAAGCCGATGCACAGCGCCAGGAAGATGCAGATCTCCTTGCCGTACATGACGAGGTAGGGGCTCATGGCCTATCGCAATACTCCATGCAGCGGGAATCCCCAGCTACCAGTCAGCAAAGACACCAGCGCAATCAGGAACACGATGGCAAAGATGACCTGCACCACCCATGCGAATGGAGCGGGCACGGGAATCATCCTGAGAATCCACCAGAAGATGGCGAAGATCAGGCACAGGAACAGTAGCGAGATGAGCAGGCTGATCATGCTTTTGCCGCTGGGAACACTGCCTTTGCCTGAGCGATGATGTTCGGGAACTCCGCAATCAGCGCCTTGATATCAGCAACCATCTCCGCGTCGAACTGCACATTGATGCCATTGGCCGCGGCGGCGGTTTCAACCGTAGCGGCCACGCCTGCAACCTGACCGAATACACCAAAGGCGATACGCTCAAGCGCTGCCGCCTGGCTGCCAATACCGGGGATGAGCGAGGTCAGGTCTTCTACGAGCTGCTGGTTCGTAGCGAGGGAAGCGCCGGCCTTCTCAACTGCCTTGGCGCCCACGATGATGTCATGAAATGCCGAGGCGAAAAAGTGACCGATACTTGCAAATCCTAATGCCATGATTGCTCCTTACGATTTCCAGCAATGCACGCGCAAAACGTGCATGTAGATGGTGGACTGGACCGAGGCGGCAGATTTGCCGTCGTACTGAAGCTGCAGGTTCAGGATGTTCTTGCCCCACTTCGCAGTTGGCCGCGACGGCACCGCGGCAGAGTTCTTGAACGGGGTATAAGTGCCGTCCATGAAGATGCCGATGTAATTGACGCTCCCATCGCCGTTGTCCCGCACGTAGATGCGGGTCGTATGCAGCACATTTGGCGCGCGTTTGCTCGGGTCAGCCTGAATATTGGCCGAAATCCACTTCTGGGTCTGGGTGATTTCGACCGAGCCCACATTGGTTGAGAGCTGCGTGGCCATGTCCACATAGGCGCCAGTGGCGTCGACATGCTCGAGATCCTTCTCGGCACATGCGATGTTCGTCCAGTCCGAGCTTGACTCGACCGTCTCGTAGCAGAAGGTGTTGTAGGCCGAAGAATCCTTCAAGACATTAGCGTGGTAGATTTCCCCGCCTTTGCCCGTCAGCGTGAATTGAAACAGCCGGCAAATAGAGCCATCCGGGGCAGTGGATGGATATATGGTCGTGCCGGTGCTCGAGCCCGGCGTACCAGCATCATGATTCATTTGCCACGGAATCACGGCCGGCAGCATGTCCACCGTGACTGCGCTGCTAGGCATTACCGGCTCAGCCGGAGGCGGGGGAGTCGGGGGAGGAACAATGACCGGCATTGGTGCGGTCTCGATAATTGTGGAGCCAGGCGCGATGAATCCGCTGATATCCACCTTTGTGCCGTCGAGCTTCGTCACCGTGATGTGCAGGATGTCGGCCATGGGCTCCTATTTCGGCGTGCTGATGGTCGTGTCTTGGTGAAGCTCGGTCCCAGGCGGCAGGGCCACATTGATCTGCTCCCCGCCGTCCTTCTGAATCATGCCCAGCACTACCTTCGCGATCGATGCGGCACCGAGAATCTTGATTCCTAGAGCACTGTTGATCCATGGATTCGGCGTAGAGGCTACCGCAGAGAATCCAATCAATCCGGTCAGAAATCCCGATACGGAGGTCTTCCAGTTCTGCTGGATATGCTTGAGCGCGTCTGTCAGCTTGCTCATGATGCCTTCCTCAGCCTTCGAATCTCAGACCGCGTGGCCCGCAAAGTCTCTCGGCAAATCTTCATGGCTACTCGGCCGGCCGGCGTTGTCAGGACTTCCTCGGCGTTAATCAGCCGGAGGAGTTGTCTGCGCTGCGCAATCTCTCTCGACACCAGATTGGCGAGCGTCATACGGCAGTCAGCACGTCCCGATGGGCGTTGTAGATTTCAATGCACTTCGACCCGCGCGCTGGATCGGTGCTCCAGGTCCTAGACACTGCCAGCACATATTCCTGCGCCGTCGACGCGTGTAAGGCTGCCGCATACGCTGGGTACTTCACCGCGGCGCCTTCCAGCAAGGCCATGCGATGCGAGAACGCATCTGCAAATGACGTGAACCAGAGGAAGCAAGCTCTGATCCCTACATACTTGGTGCCGTCCCACTCCTGCGTGGGAAAGCTGACCTTCAGCACTCCATCCGGAGGCGTTGGGTTGCCGTCCACGATGGGGCACTTCTGCCCGAACAGGTTGCGATACTCTCTGCCAAGCTCCGAGGTCAGCCAGGCCGTTTCCAGGCAGGCTTCACATGCGGCCATCTCCGGCCAGATATGTTGTGAGGCGCGTGCCTCTTGGACAAGGGCCCTAAGCGCATCGAGTTGCGCAGGCGTGGCCATGGAATTCTCCCTCAGTGCTTGTAGATAACGGCAAGGGCGATGGCGACGACGATCGGGATGATGAACGCCAGGAAAACCAGAACCTTCTTGATCCCGGCGAATTCCGAGGAGAGCGAGTCAACCTTCTTGTCTATTTCATGCAGCAAGCCGGAGCCCCCCGAGTTATCGCCGATGACTGCCCTCATCTGCGTCTCAACAACTGTTACCCGGCCCTCTAGCTCTGAATATCTATCTATGATCTGGTGACGCCGATCGACGTTCTCTTTATGCTTCGCGTTGAAGTCGGCCTTGAGGTCGTCGATTAGGTCGGCGACCCGTTGAAGCGTGACTGCCTTGCCAGCCATTACGCCGGAACCATAATCGGACGACTGGCGTTGCCCATCATGATTCCTCGATAACTGAAGGCAAATGCCTTATGCATGCGATTTCCTGTGGCGGCCATCTCTGTGACTGCTGGCGGCATCTCAGCGCTCAGGTCGCGTAACTCTTGCGTCTTCTCGCCGATCCACTTGTAGACTGTGCGGTACTTCTCCGGGTTGCGCCGCGTCGGGGTCAGCATCTTTACTTCGATCACTGAACCCTCCTGCATCCACATGCGCACCTGGTCATAATCCTTTGGTTCGCTGTAGCCAAGACTGTCGCCGAAATACAGTGCGACCGTGTTGTTAGCCATGTAGGACCATCCAAGCTGGGAGTTTGAGTCGAACAGAAAGACGGTGACGCACCCACTCTGCAGACCCGAGGTCTACCCACGACTGGCAATAATCCAGAGGTAGGCGTGTCAGGTATACAGAGTCGGGAAAGGCCGAAAAGACCGAAACCAACTGAGGTTTATCCAATGGGATGAAAAGGCTACTGAGCTGGCCGCTATGCGTCGGACCGGCAGACAGGTGACAGTTGTGCACGCACAAACCCGCCCTTGAGGCGGGCCCGCAGGGAGAGTACCTGTCATGGGACTATAACGAGTACGTACTCGCCATGCAACAACTTTCTACACGCCTACCGTTTCTTTTTTTTCCGGCCATCGTGCAGGATGCGCTCGCGTTCCGCGTCGGCCGGGTGGTAATAGCGGTGCCCATCGAAGGCCAAGATGCCGGCAGCCAAGTTGGCATTGATCGTCTTGTTAAATTCCCGGCCCTCATAGGTGACGCTCCAGCCAGCAGCCTTCAGAGCCGCCAGTAACTCTTCCCGCGTCATCCGCTTGCCGTTCGCCAGGATCTTGGGGATGACCCGGCGCGGCCTAATAATCTGCGGCTCGACCTCTTCCGGTGTTGCGCCATATGCAATGCGCGCCCGTTCGATCCGCTCCACGTCCGCTGCCGCCTGCTCTAAGGCTTCCTCTGCTTGCTTCCATTTAGCCTTGGCACGTTCGAGTTCAGCGTCGAGGAAACGCTGCATTTCATCAGTTGTCATGAGAGATGCGTTCGCAGGAGCCGTGCAGTTGGTTCATCCACAATATCTGCCATGGTTTCAACAATATCCACTTCGGCGCAGTACTTCGCTGCCACCGAATACGTGTAATGGTAATGGCTATGATGCACGATTTTCCCGATGGAAATCTCTATTGCTGAAAATAGCATCCTTTTGGCGCGTGAGGAATTTACCCGCAAAAGACCGCGGTGAAGGTCGGTAATGTAGGATACGGAGTCGGATATCGGGGATTCCTCTTTCGCAAGGCCACGCGCAACCTGCGCCCAGGTCTTCTCTCGCAGTTCGCCGGCTTCTTCCATGAGCTCGCGTGCGTTGTGGCTGATCTTCCAGAGAACCGAGAGCGTGAAGTCGCAGCTCATTTCATTAAGATGACGCTCATCTGAGCCCGCGTCGCGGATAGCCGCCGCGACTCTTTCGTCAAACGATTTCAGGCTTCCGAACTGGCCGGAAGAATCACTAAGCCCGAAGCGGGCGGAGGCGGGGGAGGCTATAGCGCGGAGGATGCGGCGCCGCTGGAACATCATAAAGCTGAAGGCGCAGACGAGGAGGATGGACAGTACAAGGGCCGAGATCATTGGGGTCATGTCGTTTGTTTCTCCGGGGTAGCTGCAAGGGGGAGAGGTGATGTGGTGCGGAGGGCGGCGGCCCAGAGCGTCAACATGACAATAGAGCCTGCAGTGGGCCCATATTGCACCGTTTCAGTGAAGGATTGGATGAGTTGAAAGCGCTGGCAGGCGAAATCGATCAGTGAATAGATCGCCATGCCAAGCCAAATCAGGGAGATGCGCGGCGGCCATGAGGTTCCACAGAGCCAGCCGTAGGCGACAATTGCGAAGAGTGCTGCATTGCGGAGCAAGGTTCCGATCTGGTCGAGCACCAGGTAGAGCCGTAAGGAAATGTGGGCGTCGGAGGGCGGCTCCAAAACAAGCATCGCCGCGATCGCTATTGTGGCTGCCAGGCAGAGCGCGAACCAGAGCCAGATCGAGCCGAAGACACGCACGCCGGCGTTGAGGTCTGTAAAAATGCCGGCCAATACCCCGAGCTCGACGATCAGATTGGCGAGACTGGCCGCGAGGTAAATGGGGACGTAGAGCCGACAGTCAGCGAAGAGGCTTGCCGTAAACAGGCAGAGGAAGATAGCCAGCTGAACCTTTAGGTAGTGGCGAACAGCGCTTGCCGAGGGCCCCGGCGTCTTCCAGATCAGATTCAGGACGAGGGCCTCGACCGCCGCGACAGCGACGTAGACCGACTCCTGTTGCCAGGAGCCGATCACGCGACGCCTACTTGATAGGTACGAGCAGGCACTTCGGGCACGGTCCAGGTGCGCCCGGAGGGCCGACGTGCATGATGGGACGAATAGAAGCGACAGCGGTGGCGAGCAATGCGAGGCCCAGAACAGCGCGAACAGTCTTCATTGTGCTCTCCAAGGGCGCAGAGGCGCCATAAGAGCACTGTACGCCGTTTGTTCGCCACTGGGAGTGTCAAGGTAGGTACCTCATTAACGACGAAGAAGCATCGTTTACCAACCGATTGTGTTGAGATTTTGTTACCGGACACGTTACTACTGTTCAAACTCATGTGATCCACCTTATATGTGTAAAAAATGTACAAAACGCGCCACGCTATATGCATATTGTGCATACGGTCAATCACTTACCCTTTTCGGGACCATGACGCCAAAAAAAATAAAGGCTGTTCGCCTAAGCCCACTGCAGGAGAGGTTACTCGCGAAACTATCGAAGAAATTGGGCGTCGATACGACGAACGTGATCCGTATTGCTATCCAGCGACTGGCTGAGTCTGAGGGGATCCAGTGAGGGGCACGGGTCATGGCTGCGCCCGCATTCCGGTGCCGTTGAACAGCGGCGCATCGTCATATATACGATTGTGGCCAAGCTCTACATGCGCCGGATCGGAATCAATTCCGACAAAGCTAAACCCCTCGCGGGCCGCGGCAATCCCTGTGGTGCCACTGCCGGCAAAGGGATCGAGTACGGTGCCTCCTGGCGGCGTCACCAGACGGCAGAGGTACTGCATGAGCGCCACTGGCTTCACCGTGGGGTGCTTGTTGTCCTGGCCACGTTCGGAGCGGCTCGCCTTCGCACAGTAGAAGAAGCGGGCGGCCGTGCCGGTGTCGCCTTGAAAGGTGCTGCCCTGCTCGTCGCGGTTGCCGGCGAAGGTTCCATATGAGTTGCGGAATTTATCGCCGTTGCGCAGCGTTACCGGCGCCGCGGCGCCGCGCTCCCCATACTGAGCGAACGCCTCGAGCACTTCATCGGAGCCATCGTGGATGAGGTTGGCAGGCCAGCGCCCGACTACGCTCCCACACTGACTACCTGCAGCACTACTGAAGGCCCAACCTTCTGCCCTCTTAGCCCCAATTGTGCGCATTGTGCTCTCTGTTGTCACCACCCGGCACCCATCGATATTCAGCGCGCCGGTGCCATGCTCGAGCACATTCGCGGCGACGGTGCCGATCAGCGGCTTGCGTGCCACCACGATAGGTTCGTGTGCCGGCTTCAACGCTGTGCCCCAGCCCTGCCACTGCTTCGCGGCGTCGGTGGATGGCGCGGTGACGGTAGGAATAAACTCGCGGCCGTTGTCTTTGATCCATGAGCCGGTTCTATCTTGGTCGGTGCCGGGAATCATGCGTTTCATGGCTTTGCCGGCCGATACAACTTCCCGCTCCGCGCCTGCTGCCTTGTCGATCGCCTTGCTCACATCGAGCGATTTTGGGAATCCGCTTCCGTACAGCCACATGATCTGGTCGCGGATCTCGAATCCGGCATCCTCGATCGCTACGGCCATGCGGTGATAGGTGCGCGACCCACCAAAGGCCAGCAGATGGCCGCCGGGCTTCAGTACGCGCCACACCTCGAGCCACATCTCCGCGGTGAAGGCGATGCCGGTAGCGTCCCACGTCTTGCCCATGAACCCGAGTTCATAGGGCGGGTCCGTGACGATGGCGTGGATGCTTGCATCGGACAGCATCCGCAGCCGTTCGTTAACGTCGCCTTTGAGGATGCTCCATGTCACGATCGCACCCCCAAAAGCTGGGGCCACTTGGAGTCCACCACATTCGGCGCTATCCTATGAAAGCGTGATTGGCGTGGGCTTAATGAGTGGCGAGTATGTACTTGATAGGCAGGCACGAGTTTTCAATTCCCGTTAGCGCTACCAACAACGCTATTGTTATCAATCGTTTGAGTTTTGACGTGGCCACTTGCGGGCCACTTCGCAGAAATCGCCTTTTTGATTATGCGCACGCGCCGCAGAAGCTCCCTCTCTGGGAGGGACAGCAAGTAGGAATACGACCCTACCACTGAGGCCGCCGAATAGCGCACCGCGGCTGGATTGCCATAGCGCAATTGCCACTCCAACTCTTCGCCGGGAATAGACATTACGGCACCATCTCCGACCGGTATCTGGCGCTCATGGTTCATTGCAGTTTCCCCCCAAATAGCGACTCCACGAGCCCGCTGTTCGCTTCCCGCAGCTCCTCGACATCTACCCCGCCATAGACCTGGGTGGTCGTGTGGACGTCCGCATGCCTCATCAGATCCCGTTGCACGTCTATCGGCGTGCCGCGCCGGCGCAGCATAGCCCTGTAACTGTGGCGGAAGGTATGCCAGCCGAGGCGGAAGGGAAGTCCGATCGCTTTGCCGGCAGGCACCAGCTTGCGAGTCTGCATCGAGCCTGAGCGGTAGGGTTTCTCCCCGGCCATCGCTGGGCTCGCGAAGATGTAGTCCGACCCCTTATTGAACTCCGTCTGATGGCGCCACGCGAGCAGCGCCTCGACCAATAGCGGATGGAGCGGCAGAGCCTTCTTGGAATGCTGCGTCTTCACGTCGCCCTCGCGTCCTTCGACGATGGCGCGCGTGATGTGAATCTTGCCCTCAAGAACGTTCAAGTTGCCCCAACGCAGGGCCATGAACTCGCTGCACCGGAGCCCTAGGCCGGTGGCCATTTGGGCCATAAGGCGGAAGGGCTGTTGCAGGTGTGGAAGAAGCTGCTGGTACTGCTCCAGGCTGATAGTCTCCGGCTCCCGGCTGCGCTTGGTGGCCCCGGGCAGGCTGAACAGGGACATGGGATTGACTTCCATCGGCATCCACTCCCAGAGCATCGCGAACTTGAACAGCACGCGCATCATGCCGTGCACATGGCCACGGTACCGGGTGCTGCAATCCATCTTCAGCAGCCAAGTCCTTACCTTGTAAGGGGATACGTCCGCGAGCAGAACCTGGCCCCACTTCGGGCGGATATAGACCCGGATCATGGACTGGTAGCCCGACCGAGTTGAATACCGTTCCGGCATCTCTTCCCTCTCATAGCGCGCGATCACGTCTTCAAACCGTCGCTGCCGCTCTGCCAATAGCCCTGGGGGAGAGTTCACTTCTTCGCGAATACCGCTGGCGGCCCGCATCGCAGCCGCCCGTGTCGGATACTCACTCACCAGCCCTATCCGGATGCGCTTACGTACCGGACGGCCTTCTATCGTCTGTTGGTACCTGAAATACCAGCATGGACCGTTGCCGGTCTGCCGCTTTTCAATCTGTCCCGGTCTGTAGCGCTCGCTCTGACTCATCTTCGCCTCGCGAAGACTCTACATCGCTACTCATCCATCTTTCAATCTCTTTCCGCTCAAATCGCCAACAAAAGCCAAGCTTCTTTGCAGGGATGGTTTTGTTCACGGCATACCTAATAACCGTTGCTGGACTCACGCGCAGTATTTCCGCCACTTCTTTCGGCTTCAGAAACCTTGGCATCTCCGAGACATTTTCCATGTTTAGCCCTCCTGATATTTTTCTTTATATACGGTACGAACTCGCTTGACAAGCACATTTACTCGCCCTATTGTCGTGTACGTACTCGCCACATAGGGAGTAACGGACGCCATCCCCCGGGCGCCCTTCAGTCGAAGGGGACACACAATGTCCGTCACGATCGCTCCAATCTTCAGCTTCGTATCCCATCTCATCTCGGCGGCTCCGTTCATCCTCCTCGTTGCCCTTGGTGGCCGGGTCCTGCTTAGCGGAGTGCGCAAATGAACCTCCCCGCTGGCGTCACCCCACGCGACATCGACAACCTCTGCAGGCCAGATGATTCCTTCCCCAACCGCCACGATTGCGTCGGATGCAAACGCGAGATCGAGCAGTGCCCCGATACGGGCTGGTTTTTCATTTCTGAGGACTTCCCGACCTGGAAGCCGACGCACCGCTCTGACTTCACCCTCGCATTCAAGACAGAAGAAGGATGGTGGTGTAACGCGGGTTGCTACAACGACCATGCCGTAGATGCTGAGCCTGCCATCGCGGCGCGGCCTGTTCTCCACCTTGTCAAAGGGAGGATGGCATGAGCTACCCAACGCCACTCACGCCGGGGTCTTTGGTTACGAAATGCTGCCTCAAGATTACGGAGCCCGGATACGTAGAGCCCTATTACGAAATTAAGGGTGCGGCCCTCATGTTGGCCGGTGAAGTCTTAGACCTGCTGGAAGCACTGAAGGCGATTGCCGACGATGTTGAGAAGGTTGCCCGCGATAGTTTCTCGACGGTAGACGGCAACTTTGACGACGACTACAGGACCGAAGATCCGGAAGGTTACGCAGTCTGGGCCTCTGCAAAGGCAGCCATCGCCAAGGCTACAGGCGGTGCAGCATGACTATCCAGGCAATCAGGAAGACAGGTTTTCTCGTCGAGGACGGTTCCAAGTTCGGCACGGCTGTTGGCTACCTGCAGGCACAGGCTGCATGGGACAACAATGCGGAACTCATGGAGATAGCCCGCTACCTAGACAGCCTTCGCGCTGAGAACTATTACCTGAAGGTTCCCGCTACGGAAGAGATCGAGGTGATCGCGTGAGAACCATCGATCCGCAATGCGAAGAGCTGGCCCGGTATATGACCTCGGAGTACGACTTCGTCACCGAGGAACAAGTGAAGGATCTGGCGCGGCACATTCAGGGCTCTATCAAGGACTGGATGCAGAACGTGGAATTCGAGAAGGATGCAGCGCGGCAAGACGCGGCAGATAGGGCGGCCGGCATATGAATTACCCCATGGCTGTTGCGATGGCTTCCGCCAGCCCTTTCCTTTTCTGCGGCGCGCTGTTCGTAGTTTCGCTCTGCCGCGCTGCTTCCCGTGAGACGCCGGCGCCTGAGTTCACCGAAGCGCAAATTACTTGGTTCAAGGCGGCTGCGAAGGCCGCTTCTCACCGGAGGTCTGCATGAGCACTATCGCGCAATTCATTCACCCCCTGAAGGTCCGCTGGCAGGAGCGCAACCTGTGCTCTGACTGTGGCGCGCAGGCGACGCTGAAATGCAAGACGCATGGCTCCAAGATCTGCAGAGACGCCGATTGCCGCATGGCGCACCGCCGCGCTAAAGGTGCCGTCTACGGCGACCTGACGCGGCCTTTCTGCGAGTACAAGGCCATGAATACCGCGCTCGACCACTGCATCCATGCTGCGGCTGTGTTTGTCACCGCTGTTGGCTTTATCTGGTTCTTCGCTCTTATGGGGGTCCTATGAGCACGACTCTCGTAGAAGCTCCCGTCGATCGTCGCCAGTTCGTGGGTGGGAGTGACATCAGCGCCATCCTGGGTATCTCGCCCTGGCAGACGCCCTATCAGTTATATGTCGAGAAAACCTCCGATACCCCGCTCGTGGTCGATCCCAGGCGCCAGGCCATCTTCGACCGCGGCAAGAGACTCGAGCCATTCATTGTCGAGTGGGCGCGCCAAGACCTGGACCTGACGATCGTTAAGACGAACGCTCGCTATGTAGACATAGAACTGCCATTCCTCTCCTGTGAGATTGATTTCGAGCATGAGTATTCCGGCTCGATCGAGAACGCGGACGCGAAGTCGGTTCATCCTTCGAAGTCCAAGGAATGGGGATTGCCGGGGACGGACGAGATCCCGGACCACTACACCGCGCAGTTCCTCTTCGGACAGATGGTTACCTGCCGCGACTCGACGCTCTGCATGGCGATGTTCGGCATGGACAAGCTGGAGCCCTACCGCGTGCGTCGCAATGAGGAAGTTATCGGCTGGATGCGTGAGCAGGCTATTCGCTTCTGGGAGATGGTCGAGAAGCGCACACCGCCCGAAGTCACCACGCTCGAGGATGCCAAGATCGCCTGGCGCCGCGAGCATCCGGCGAAGCAGATCGAAGCCTCGGCAGAGATAGATGAGATTGCGGAGCGCCTAAAACTGATGCGCACCGCGATAAACGGTGATCAGGCTAGGGCTGATCTGCTCGAGCTGAGTTTGAAGAAATTCATGGCAGATGCAGAGGAGTTGGTCGATTCACGCGGCCGAAAGATCGCTTCGTGGAAAACGCAGGCGCGGAAAGGCTACAGCGTGCCAGCGAGTGAAAGCCGCGTGTTGCGGTTGAGCGCAAGAGATTGATTTTTTTTTGGCGAGGCCTGCCGAGGTCTGGCAAGCCAAGGCTAGGTATGGCGAGTTGAGGCTCGGACGGGTCTGGTCCGGCACGGCAGGGCATGGTTGGGCAAGGTGTGGTTAGGCGTAATTAAAAGGAGAGTTTTTATGAAGATGGCGGCAGCAGTAGTAGATATCAGCGAAGTTTCTAACGGCGCGGCTCCAGTTATACAGGGCAACTATCCATACATAGCCCATTTCCAGATCGAAGGAACGGCCAACCTTTTGCTCCACGCTTGGAATGTTGATGCGGTTGCAGAGAAGGCTTCCGCGAAGAAAGGTTCTGACGGAAAGAAGACCGACAACCTCGAAAGCTATGTGCGCCGCAACGACGAGGGGTTGATTTGTATGCCCGTCGAATATATCCGGATGTCCATCGTGACAGCCGCCAAGTTCAGACAGGACCCCCGCAGTCCCCGCAAGAGCGGCATGGACTTGTTCAAGGCCGGCATTGTCAGCCTCGAGGAATTAAGCCCTATCATCGCTGCCGATGGCCACCCCACGACGAAGTGGGAGATAGAAGATCGCCGCCGTGTACAGGTGCAACGTGCGGGGATCACGCGCGTGCGTCCAGCGTTCAAGGCGGGATGGTCTGTTGCTGCGAGCCTAATGGTCAGCATTCCCGAATACATCCAGCCGAAGGACCTTAACGAGACTCTGGCATCCGCAGGTCGACTTATCGGCGTTGGCGATTTTCGGCCGACATTCGGGCGTTTCAATGTCACACGGTTTGAAGTTATGACGAGTGATTGATTTGGTTTGGTAAAGGTCTGGCTGGGCAGGGCGTGGCAGGGTTTGGCAGGGTTCGGCGCGGCGGGGCATGGAGAAGTATAGGGAGGGACTAGATGTCAGTAGCTGGATTGCAAAAGGTATCCAAGGGTGAGGCACCCACTAAGCCGCTCACCATCGCGCAGGCGCTCGAGCAGATGCGGCCAAAGATCGAAGCCGCTTTACCGCGTCATCTCAATGCCGATCGCATGATCCGCATTGGGCTGACGGAGTTCCAGAAGACTCCCGAACTGATGAAATGCGATATGAAGAGCGTTCTTGCCTCGATCATCATCGCCGCTCAGCTCGGTCTTGAGCCGGGAGTTATGGGTCAGGGCTATCTGATTCCCTACAAGGGGACATGCACCTTTGTACCTGGCTGGCAGGGGTTTGTGGATCTCATCTCGCGCGCAGGCCGCGCCACGGTCCATACCGGCGTGGTCTTTCCGGGTGATGAGTTCGAGTTCGAATACGGCTCGACGCCGGTCATCAAGCATAGGCCGAGTGACGAGTCGGATGAGAGTAAGCCTTTCACGCATGTCTATGCAGTCGGCTGGGTGCGGGATGCGCAGCGGCCGGTGATTGAAGTCTGGAGCCGCGCCAAGGTCGAGAAGCACCTGCAGAAGTTCAACAAGGTTGGCGACAAGCATTATGCCATCAAGGGCGGCATTCACAATCTGCAGATGTACGGGCGCAAGGTCGCTCTGCTGCAGGTCATCAAGTACATGCCGAAGTCGGTCGAGCTGCACACTGCGGCGCAGTTGGACTATGCAGCGGATGCCGGCACGCAACAGTTGACGATCGAAGGCGCGGCTTCGGGCACATTCGAAGCGCCTGAGACGGATGACGACCAGACGGCACGCCTGCACAAGCTGTTCGACAAGTTGGATATTCCCGGAGATATCCGTGATGAAGAGCTGGCGCGCTTTGAGGGGAAGCTGGACGAGCTCGAAACCAAACTCAAGTCCGAAGTCGAGAAGGGGGATGCCGCTTGAACACGATTACCTACACAGAATGGCTGGCCGAGGGAGGCCGGGACCTATCAGGAGAGATCGACTTCCTCGATAACTCCGGGAAGGCGCGTTACATCCTGATCCGGCCAGATCTGTTTCCAGACAAGACGCTGATCTTCGGTATCAGCGGCTGGTCAGACAGGGTTCGGCAGAGTGGCCTTGTAGGTTCGCGCATTGTGTTCGACATGCCATCACAGGAGATTCGGCCCAATGAGAAGGCCGTAGCCGCAAACGTGCGCTTTAAGGATTCCGCGAAAGCGGAGTGAAGGGGGATAGACATGCCCTGGGTCCCAAGGGCGACGCTCAATCGTATTGAGAGCCTGCTGAATCAGGTTCTCACAGCTCAACGCTTCAACGACAAGACACTTCTGGAGATCAAATCAATGGCAACAAACGCAGTTACTCAAGCCCAGTTCACCAACGACCTCAACGCGCTTCAGGCCGCACTCACCATCATGGTCAGCAATGTGCAGGCCGACATCGCAGCCCTCAAGGCCGCAGTTGCCGCCGGCCAGCCAGCGGACTTCTCAGCGCTCGACGCCACAGTCCAGGCAATGAGCACCGCAGTTTCCGCAGAGAATACTGCAGCTCTCGCCGACTTGACACCGCCGGCACCGCCAGCAGCCTAAACGACGCTCGTCTTCCCTCGCGGGGGCGCCGCCGCAACACGGTGCTCCCGCTCTTTTTTCCCCGTTCTTAGACCACGGATGGCCGCAATTGTCTGCACGCGAAGAAGCTTTGCCTTACTACAAGTGGCTCTGGAGAGACTTCCGCTCGAACCGCAAGGTTCAGCGCATGGGCTATATCGCCAAGGGTCTCTACCGCGAGCTTATCGACGAAGCATGGACGGAAGGATCGATCGCGAACGATATGGAAGAGCTCGCCGATATTTGCGGTTGCCCGGTTGAAGTGATGACCGAAGCGTGGCCACGGATCGAGGTTTGCTGGCGCCTGGATGGCGATCGTTGGGTGAATGACAAGTTGGAATCTATGAGGACTGCAGTAGACGCAATACGCGTCACCAAGTCGCGCGCGGGCCGACTCGGCGGTCTCACTAAGCTAAAGAATGCCCTCGAAATAGAAGCAGCAGACGTTAGCAAAGTGGAGCAGAAGCTAGCAGATGCCAAGCACGTGCTAGCGCCTGCTACAGAGTGCCATATAGCAGAGCATAAGCAAGAGCAGAAGCAGAGCAAAAGCAAAGAAAAACCTTCCGGCAAGCCGGAGGCCGACTTTCGCCACCATAGATTCCATGAGCAGATCGATCGCTACTGGAAACACAAGACTGGCGAGGATAAAGCACCTTGGGACGGTTCGGAGGGTAAAGCCCTCAGCCAGCTATTAGCGGCCAAGCCGGATCTTACGATCGATCAATTCCGCGTGATGCTCAAGCATCGCGGGGACTCTCCAGCAGAGGTGCAGACAGAGCGACCGCGGCAATGGCTGCCCAACATCCTCCGCTTCGCTGGCGGCCCACTCGACCGCTACGGCAAGCCACTCAATGCTCCGTCCAAGCCTGAGCAGCGCTCGGTAACTTGGGAAGAGGCGCTGGCGCGATGAATCAACCCATCTGCTCCATCGAAGCCGAACGCCTGCTCATCGGGAGTGTGCTCCAGAACGGTGTGCTGCTGTTCGAAGTACGCGCCGCGCTGTTGCCACGAGACTTCTTCGACGCACAGTTGCGGCGAATTTACTCGGTACTTTGCGAGATGGTAGATGCTGGCAGGGAAGTAGATCAGAACTCATTCCTGCAGTACGTGACTGACCGGAACCTCATCGGGGAAATGCTTCTGGCAACCGCTCTCGATTGCGCATCCCTGGCGCTACGCAGGGCGAGCGTTGCCGAGTACATCGCGGAGATCCGAGAGAAGTCCCAAAAACGCTCCGTGGCCAAATTGGGATATGAGCTTTCCGAGCGCGCTTATTCGTCTCTGGAATCAGCTCAGGATCTCATCGCTGATGCCGACCGGCAATTGCTCGAGATCGCAGCGGAGAGTGTGGGGCAGGAAGCCACACTAGAACAGCAGAGTTGCGACGCCATGGCCCGCGTGGAGGCGGAGAGACGAGGAGAGCGGCCGTCATGCTTCCGCATCGGGATTCCGCTGCTGGATGTGTTTGCTGGGGGTCTTGGGGTAGGAGAGTTGACGATCGTAGCCGGGCGACCATCGATGGGCAAGTCGTGCTCTGTGGCTCAGGCGATCATTACCAACTGCGCCGCCGGATTCCCTTGCCACGTGGTCTCGATCGAGATGACCTCAGACGAGCTCCTGAGGCGCATATGGGCAGCGCTCTCAGAAGTTCCCTTTGGCCGGCTGAGCGATCCGACGTATCTCAATGACGAAGACTTCGCCAAGGTGCGCAGGGCGATGTTGAAGATGAGCAGTTGGCCGCTGGTGATAGATGACGCACCGGTAATCACAACAGACCAGCTTATCGCCCGCGCCAAGGTAGTCAAGCGCCGCATTGATACCAAGGTGCTAGCCGTGGACTATCTGCAGCGCCTTACCTTCTCCGGGCCGAAGAAGGACCTGTACATGGAAGTGGGTGAAGCGGCGAAGCGCCTGGCGGAGTTTGCCAAAGCCGAACAGATTGCAGTGATGCTCCTGAGCTCGCTGACAGAGAAGACTGGGAGCGGCGCCAATATTCCGCCATCTCTCGCGGACCTTCGTCAGTCCGGGGACATTCAGTACCACGCGCACAAAGCCTATTTAATCCACCGCGACCGTGAGGAAGAGAGCGGGATTTCTCCGAAGACCCAAATCATCGTCGCGAAGAATCGCCACGGCCGTACCGGCGTGGTGAATGCCTTATTCAACTCAAGTTCACTTCTCTTTGAAGACGTAGCCGGAGGCCGTAGCCATGTCATGTAGTTTCCCTGCCGAACAATTGCTGAAGTACCGCCGCGAGTTAGTCAAGACGGCGGATCGCCTACCTCCCGAAAGTCAAGAGTTGCGAGATGTGATGGCTTCAGCTTTGTCGATTGACCATCTGCGCATCCTCCACGAATGCATAACTGGCTGCCAATGCTGGTATGACGCGATTACGGAGAGGGAGCTGGCTACGCGATGAAGCTAAGCAAGAGTGGCGCTCGAAGGATTTGCATGGAGGCTGGCTTATCTCGCAAGGCTTACTCGCGCCTGAAGATGCGAGAGGGAATGAGTGTAGACGCTGTGCAGTTGCTTATTTCGAAACACGCGAAGCATCCACTGCGGAAGGAAACGGCATGAGTCAGGAGATAGTTTCACCGATCCCGCCGCTGACTCCGAATTCCGTCAAGCCGCCAGCCGATACGCCTGTTAAGTGCGGACGCTGCAACCAGCCCAAGCACAAGGGTGGCTGCCGCGGCGTAACGAAGGCGAGACATAGCAAGGCGTGGAGGGCAACCCGTTGATCTACTTAGGTATCGACCCCGGCAACAGTGGCGCCTTGGCCGCAATCATTGAGCAGTGCGGCGAGGAGCGCCGGCTGGAATTCTACGACACGCCGATTGTGACCATGAAGGTCGGCAAGAAGATGAAGAACGAAATGGACCCGGCCGCATGCGCTCTGATGCTGCGCAGGTTGCAGGCTATCGACTTCGATGTCCGCGTGGTGATCGAGAAGGTGCAGGCTATGCCGGGAGACGGCGCGCGCTCGATGGGCGCCACATCTGCATTCAATTTCGGCAAGGGTTTTGGCATGTGGATTGGCCTGTGCGTCGGACTCCAGTTGCCGTATGAGATGGTGCACCCGATGACGTGGAAGAAGCTGATGATGAATGGCATGTCCAAGGAGAAGGATGCCAGTCGTGTACGGGCTATGCAGATGTTTCCGCAGTCGGCACAGAGTCTCCAGCGAAAGAAGGATCACGGACGGGCCGATGCTCTGCTGTTAGCCGAATACGGAAGAATGGCTCGGCAGTAGTCCGGTGTACTGGCAAGGAAGGGGGTAACGATGGGTTTGACTAACGAGCAATTGCAGATCTTGCAGCACGCGCTAGGTGCCGATCAGTACGGGCAATGGCCCAAAGGGAACGAATGGTATTACCGCGATTACTTCATCGGGGAGGATCCAATTTGCGAGGATCTGGTCGCGCTGGGCCACATGAACAAATTCCCCGGGAACGCTGCGACGGGCGGCGACCCATGCTATCGGGTTACAGGGAACGGCATCGTAGCCATGCGCCAATCATCTCCAAGGGCGCCAAGGTTAACCCGCAGCCAGAAGCGGTATCGGGATTTTCTGGACTCCGACACGGGGATGAAGTTCGGCGAATGGATCAAGCGTCGGGCTTAGTCCCGGTGTACTGGCAAGGGGGAAAGAGATGAGCGCACCTCGGTGTTGTGTCTGTGGACTAAGCGTATTTCAGGGTGCGTCACTTACCCGCGTAAACGAAAAGGGAGTAATTCCTGCGGTTTGGGCTTGCTTTTCCCATACCGATAAACAGAAGCCGGAGATTATCCGGATCATCGAGGAAGACAACAAAAGGAGAGCATTGTGAGCGAGTACATCAAGGTAGTCGGCGGGACCCATGGTCCCAAGGAAGTCACCTTCACCCTGCAAGATGGCCCCATCAAGGAAGTAGGCCTTAACGGAGTCCAGATCGACGACATGATCGAGTTCGCCAAGGCCACTATCGAGGGCTTCAACGCCAAGTTCCCATGCCGCGAAAACTCCGTCATCATCACCAAACTGGACGAGGCGCTGCTGTGGTCAATGAAGCGCAAGCTGGACCGGGAGAAGCGCAGCGTAGAGGGGACAAATCAACTCTAGTTTGGCGGCTGACTGAGGTTTTGGGAGAGTAGACAGCGGGTGAGCGAGACAGCGATTTGCAGAGGGGAAGAGAGCATGAGCGAACAGAAGCCAGCCGAGAAACCGTGGTGGGATCATTGGCGTCCAGAGTCGGACTATCCCGAGGGAGCAGCCGAAATCCCGCCGACAACCGCACCATGCGAATACTGCGGGCCTAAATGCTACCGAGGTGCTGAACACAATGCACGAGTGGAGGACAACGCCAAGTACACGGATGACGCAGCCCAACCTGTCGAGGGGTCACGGGAGTTACCTGTGCCGTGTCCCGACTGCGGTGGATCGGGTCAGGTCTCCGATAGTGCTACCTGTTACGAGTGCAAGGGCGATGGCTATTTAAATCTCGCCGGGATAGCTGCCAGAGCTTATGCCGTGCTGGAAGAATCGCACACCAATGTGTGTCGCAGATTGCAGGAGATGTCTCGTCCTGCCGCGAATGTCGAGGGGTCACGGGAGATGTGCGAGTGCGCTTGCCATGATCAAGGCGAGCCATGGTGTGAGGCTTGCTACGAGTCCGATCATTTAGCCGACCATATGCCCGAAGACGTTCCCGCCGCCCAACCTGTCGAGGGGCCACGGGAGCCAACGTGCAAGTGTGGTCACAGCGCCTTCATGCACTGGCAACAGATGTTCGATTGCCAGTCAGAGGAATGCGAGTGTGAGCGATTTGCCGCGCCTGTCGAGGGGCCACGGTGCCCGCATGGATGGACTGGTCTAGCGTGCTCCCACCTGATATCTGACGGGAATGGAGCAGCGCATTGTCCGGATTGCGGATATATAGTGCCCGCCGCCGCGCCTATCGAGGGGCCAGTGAGCGCACCGATACCAATGACATTAGAGATTGAGCATCAGGCGCACCTGACTACAATCGCACGCTGCGAAGTGTTAGAGGAGCGCATTGGACGTGCCGAGGCCGCGCTGCGGTGGATATCCATTGAGGCTGAAGGGCATGGAGGAGTCTGCACCTCGATAAAAAACCATGCAGACGCAACCCTCTCCCCTTCGCACGAGACAGGAGGTAGCCAGTGAGCGCACCGATACCGCTGGACTTGAAGAATGAGTTGAAGGGAATAATCGGCAAGTTCTTCATAACGGGAGGTCGGTATCACCGGTATGTGGAGTCAGATCGGGGCGCACTGGAAGAATTGATATCCCCATTTTTGGAGCGCATTGGACGTGCCGAGGCTCGCAACGCTGCGCTGATGGCCGCGCTGCGAGGACTATTGGATGGATTGGATGATTACTGGGCGACTCTGCCCGAAGGTAAGGCAGCATTACAATCAGCCCGCGCAGCCCTCGCCGGTGAACCCCATGATGGGCAAGGAGGTAGCCAGTGAGCGCACCGCAGGGGGAGATACGGATGCTCAAGCCGATGACTGCAGAGGATGCTTCGGCGAAACTGCTCTCCATCTTTGACGACTTGCAGACGCGCTTCCATGACCAATGGGATTGGATGGATGCCGACTTTTCGCTAATGGTGCTCGAAGCCCATCTCCGCGCAGCCCGAGAGGAGCGGGACCACGCTAAGGGATTGGCAGATTACTGGTCCGATAAGTGGCAGGCCGAACGCAAGGCACGGCAGCGGGCTGAGGAAGCTATAGAAGCCGCTGATGCCACGCTTTGCGAGTGTCGCTATTCAGGACTAGGTAAGAAGGACTGCAACTGTGATATTCACGCAGCGCACCAGATACTGCGCGCAGCCCTGTCCAAGCCCGTCAAGGAACCTGCCGAACAGATAGAGGGGGAGTAGATGAAGACATTCCAACTAGCGCCTGTCGAGGGGCCACGGGAGCCTGAATGGGTGCCGATGAACTGTCCGGCTTGTGGGTCGAGCGATACGGCTTTAAGCGGTCGCGACGATAGGCGTTGGATTGAATGCCGCAGATGCCAACACGGCGGTCCCGAAGCCAAAACGAAGGATGAGGCAATCACCCTATGGAATCTTCATCCAACTACCGAACCTGTCGAGGGGCCACGGGAAGCGCGTGTCTGTATGAAGTGTGGTCGTACCGAAATAGGCTGGCGTTATAACCGCTGTCCTAACTGCGGAGAAATGGCCCAACCTGTCGAGGGGCCAGTGATCGCACCGGACACCGATCCTTGGTATGCAATGCACGCTGAATACCTGCGCAGTCATCCAAAGAACAGCAAAGGGTTTGAAAACTGGCTCATAGAGCGCATTGGACGTGCCGAGGCCCGCAACGAAGAGTTAGTGAGATCGGTAATCGCGGCGGACGAGTGGCTAGTGGTTAGGGGATTTGCAGCGGACACACCCATTCGACAGATTCTCCTCGCAGCCCTCTCCCCTTCGCACGAGACAGGGGGTAGCCAGTGAGCGCACCGCAGGGAGAGCCGGACTGGCGAAAGGTTTACGGACATGCCGCCTTGGAGAATGTTCGACTTCAGGCCGCACTCCGCGCAGCCCGAGAGGAGCGGGACTTGCTATCGTCCTTGGCGAAAAACAACTTGCGGAATTTTCAACAGTCGGAAACCGAGTTGCAGGCCGAGCGTGAGGCACGGAAGCAGGCTGAGGTCGAGCAGTTCAACGCAGGGGTGGATGCGGCGGCGAAAGCTGCAATGGCCGACTTGGATGAGATACCTGGCGTGCTTGCGGCTGCCCATGAGAGGTGCGACTTTGGGATTTCCGAGGGATGTGCCCGGCGAATATTAGAGCGAATTCGCCGCCTGTCCAAGCCCGTCAAGGAACCTGCCGAACGGATAGAGGATAATCGGCAATAACTGACTTGACTAACCCAAGGAGGTGAGTCATGCTGCCTTTGGCTAAATATTTCCGAAAGAGTGGTCAGCATAGAGTTCTGCTGAACGATCCCTATAATGACCCGGACGAAGGAGAGCGTTTGGAGTTTCGGCTTACATACGAAGGGTTGCTGCTTGGAGCATCGCGCACCGATACACGGTCGGAACACAAACACGCCATCAGGAAAGCTATCCAGCCTCAACTGAGGAGGCTTTGGCAAGTCATTCCTTATCTGGACTTCCCGCAAACAACTATTTCGCAGTTTCAAGTTTTCGTGAATGTAATGCCCGAAGCCCCCAAGCCTCGATCTGTAACCTTGGCGGAGAAATATACCTTCGGCGGTTTTCGGTTCGTGCCTCTAGTAACGGAGGAGTTGTCTCTTATATGCGGGATCGAAGTGCTCTTCCTGCGGCCTGACCATCCGGGCGGAGTCATTCGGTCAGGTGATATCGACAATCGTCTAAAGACTCTGTTTGACGCCTTGCGAATGCCATCACCCGGACAGGTCAATGACAAAACGGTGCCTGCGGATGGAGAAGACCCATTTTATGTTCTCTTGGAAGATGACCGTCTAGTGACGAAAATATCGGTCGAAACCGATACCTTGCTGCAGCCAACAGGTGACGAGCCCGATGTCAACGATGCTCGCCTGGTGATTACAGTGAAGCTCAGACCAGCGACGTTGAGTTGCTAGCCTATATAAGGATGCCGCTGGCCGCACTGAGAAGGTGCATGAATATAACCGTAAGCTGCTGAAATGACGCAGAAACCCCCGGTCGCGTGGGCGCCAGCTAGTTAACCGTAACAGAACTAAGCGCCTTGGGTGAACTGACAACTCCACTCAATGTCCGCTCATTTACCGCCAGCCCCAATGTTACGGGCCCGCTGATCCCCTGAGTAGAAGCGGAGAAGCTGTATGAGGTAGCTGTGATGGGGATCATCGCAATGACTGCCCCGGTGTTCTGGTTGGTCAGCACATAGTTGAGCAAGCACGGCGGCGCGCCGCAGGCCGGTACGGTTGGGTTGCCTGAACCCGACCAAGTGCACGTCACGGTTACGGTTTTCGGACAACCCGCTAATAGTGGCAGGCTGAGCATTACAAGCCAAGATAGTCTCATGCTGTCCTCGCAAATTCTCCGTGTAGATCTTTGGCGGCGGCGCAGTATGCAGCGTGGGCTTCGGCTGCAGAGTTGAATGAGCCAAGGGGTTTCTGGATATTGTTTACGTAGATCGTGGCTCTCCAGCGCTTATGTCCACCATGCCAATAGACACCCTTTAAGCCGCTCTTGTTGTTCTTCTGTGCGCCACGGTTTCGTTGGTTCTGCGCGTTAGTAGCAAGGCGTAGATTTTCGCGACGATTGTCGAGTCCATGCCCGTTGATGTGATCAACAAACATCCCATAGGAGGCATTGAGGACGACTCGATGCATAAATACCCTGTGGCGGCCACCATCTACATACCGAACGGCATAGACCCCACCGCGGCGCACCTTGAATGCACACCATTTGTGAGCCGATAAGGCCCCAAATTCCTCATCGTCAACGATGGCCACCAAGCCTTGGGTAAGGGATATAAAACGGGAAGAGGTAGACTCATCTTGCATGGGTTGCCCCTCCACGGGCATTTGCGCAGACAAGCCTAGCCGGGCTCGTCTGCGACCATGCGTAATTATAAGTCATTTGATTACTTGGTTGTCGCCGAGAATCCGGTCGGAGCGTTTACCAAGAACGGCACGCCAACTGTTGCTGTTGCGGCAGTCGTCGCCTGAGCAGCGCCGCTGGCATCCTTATAGTTCACCACCAATGAATAGGTACGGCTCGCCGCGGTGAAGGCTGGCAGAGGGGTGGTGAAGGTTGTAGCCGTCGGGGAGATTGTGGAGCTCAGGACGACAGGACTGGACGCCGCAGTCGTATCCGTGAGCGTCTGACCCACCAAGCATGCCGTGGTCACGGAGGTGCTGCAGTTCGGCAGACCGTTATTGTTGTTTGTCCATGTGAAGGCGATCGAGGTTGCGGCTTGGGCATGGGCGGTGCTCCCCAGGAAAATGGCGAGCATGACGGCGAACAATAGCTTTTTCATGATTCCTCTTTCGGAATTGGCGAGAACTGGCCCGCGCCCGAAATGGGCGTAAAGTCTGGGTAGTGGTGCAGTTTGAAATTCACAGTGTTCGCCGTCTTTCGCCGTGAGCCGTAGACTCTAAGCATGACGAAAGAAACGACACCCCGCGTGATTCCTGCAAATGTCTTCGTCGCTGAATCGCTGGAAGAGGAAGCAAATCGGCTTCCTCCTAGTCAATCAGCGAAAGCCAAAACTCTCCGCGATGCTGCTGCCGTCTACCGTTCTTTAAGCACGACGAAAAAGGTGCGGGTTTGGGAGGAAGAGGACGTGAATCAGGCTGCCGCGCGGATCATTCGTGAAGCCACCGAGCGGGACTAGGTGTCCCAGCCAAAGTTGAGCTGCCCATCGATTGCGGTCTTCTTGAACACCTTGGCGAACTTCGTTCTAAAGTCTTCCATGCTGTCGCACAGCTTCATGATTGTGATGACCCGCTGAATCTGGTCATTAACCTTCTGCCGACCGAACTCTTTCAGCCACTGATGGTGATTACGCTTGAAGTGGGGCTCAGGGTTTTTCGCCCTGAGTTCCTTGCCTACGTCTGCGTCCACTGCGTCGTAGACAAAGGCCATGATGTACTTCCCCCACCTAAGCGGTCGAGAGCGGGCGGAATACTTGATGCCCTCCAGCCGTGCAAGCTCAAACCAAAACTCGTCAGGGAACATCCTCGCCCACTCCTGCATGTCTTCGGCAATGAAGGCCTGGAGCTTTAGTTGGTACTCCTGCTTTTTCTTGAAGGCGCCGTACCCAGTCGCCTCATCGATGAGGGCGATGATGCCGATCTTTGCGCAAGCCCTCGTGATAATCTCTGCCTGCTTGGCCAGATGCTGCTGATTGGGTGCGAGGGCACCCATCTCCCGCGCTCTGAGGTAGGCGTCGCAGATGTCTAGCAGTAGAGTCGCCTCGTACCCATTGCTGAGGATCGGATTCCCAGGGATCAGAAACTGAATAGTCTGGTCCGCGACAATTTGGCCGTTAATGAAGGGTTTCAGGTTCTGAGACTCCAGATAACGACTCAGATCGCCCTTGGATAGTCCCGTTAAAACGCGGACAACCTCGCGTTGGGAGAGCACCCTCTTCCCGTTATCTAGCACATAACACAGGAATTGCGCATCTCCTATTGAAAGCTTCCCTGGGAAGAGAGCACGCGGAAGGGCGATCAGTTCATCTGTGTCGCCTCTTTCCTGCTGGACCGCGGAGGTCGATACTTGCTGATCCTTCGCCTTGCCCGCCTTTTGCCACCGTGCCACGACTGCCTTCCGTGCAATTTCGCTTCGAGCTTCCGGTGACAAAACACAAGATCTATGGGGCCTCCAACGAACCTGATACCCGCTACAGTCCCGCTACCTGCATCGGCTGCGATATGAAAACGATCAGCGGCGTTCCCGATCCTAAGCATGTCAGCACGTCTTTCGTGGAGCGCCAGAATCTCACCATGCGGATGTCAATGCGGCGCTTCACTCGGCTGACGAACGGCTTCTCAAAGAAGATTGAGAACCACGGTCATGCGGTCGCGCTGCACTTCATGCATTACAACTTCTGCCGAGTGCACAAGACATTGCGCGTCACGCCCGCAATGGAAGCAGGACTGACAAACCGTGTCTGGACGCTGGAGGATTTAGTCTCTTTGCTGGTGCTGAAAAGAGAAACGGCCACCGTCTAAAGGTGGCCGTCGGGTCCAGCGCTACTCACGCTGGAGCTGCTTACAAGTTGGACTATAGGGCAGGTAAAAATGGTTGTCAATGGCGGTTCGGGCTCGTCCATGGTACCTCCGAAGAAGTTCCGCGTAATCAGCTACATAGATGGGTTCAACTTGTATTTTGGAATGCGGTCTAAGGGCTGGCAAAAGTACATGTGGCTCGACCTCTCCAAGCTGTCGCAATCCATCTTGGTAGGGGGGCAGTCCCTTCAGCGAACGAAGTACTTCACATCGCGCGTGCGCGGCAGTGCCAGCAAGGAGCAAAGACAAAGCGCTTGGCTGGACGCGGTGGCGACTGTACCCAATGTGGCTACCTATTGGGGTCATTATCAGCCCGACACGAAGACTTGCCAAAAGTGCGGACACTCCCAGCAGCACCCTCAAGAGAAGAAGACAGATGTGAACATAGCCACCCAGCTCCTCTGTGATGCCTATCGAGATGATTTTGACACGGCAATTGTCGTGTCCGGCGATGCCGATCTGGTGCCGCCAATTCTTGCGGTCCGTGAGTACTTTCCACGGAAGAGGATCATTGTTGCATTCCCTCCGGATCGGTACTCCCGCGAGCTTCAGGACGCAGCCCACTACGTAATCCATATACGAGAGAGCCGGTTTAGGAAGAGCAGACTTCCGATGGACATTGAACTGCCATCAGGGGTGAAGATTGGCTGCCCCACAAAATGGCGATACTAATTTCAAACTGCACCACTACCAAAGTCTGAATTTGCTGGATTCGCGCCGAGAAATGGGCTAGAAATGAAGTCCCCCTGTCCACTGGCAACGTCACTCCCCCGGCTATGTGTCTACTCCCGTTGACATTGCCGGTGTCTAACTCCTTTGTTTCGGAGTGGTCTGGCGCTTGCTAATTCAGTTTGCGAGGTTGTCTCCAATGGAACGCCACGAGATCATTGCTGAAATGCAGCGCAAGGGCGCGCAGTGAACTTCTTTATTGCCTACCCGGCCGTCGCCCTCACGCTGCCGCTGGTTCTTGCCATCGCGGCGCGCTGGTCCATCGTTCCGGCAGACCGCAAACGTACCGAATGGTTGCTGGTAGCGGCAACGCTCGTCGTTCCCCTGGGTGCCACCGCCGAAGCCATCGCGAATCTACTTTCCCGCATCCGCCCGCTGAAGTACGACTTGTACGCCTATCGCTTCGACGGCCTCTTTGGCGAACCTAGCTTCTTACTCGGAAATCTGGTCTACCATCACCGCGCCCTGATGGCACTCGTGGGCATCACCTACGGCATCCTCCCCATGGTCATCCTCGGCGTCTTTGCGCTGTACCTCTATCTCGGCGAGGATGCTTTACGCGTCGCCAAAGTATTCGTCATGAATTTCGTGGCCATCGTTCCGCTTTACCTGCTCTTCCCGGTATGTGGGCCGGGGTATGCATTTCCCAGGTTTCCAGAATCTCCGGGTCCGGTCTCCCCGCATCCGATTCCAATCAATGCCGCTCCCAACGGTGTCCCTTCCGGTCACACATCCAGTGCGCTTCTGGTTCTCTGGCTTCTCTGGCCGTGGAAGTGGGGTCGGGTGTTTGGCTTTATGTTTCTCGCGCTCACCGTGTTCGCAACCATGGGCTCAGGACAGCACTACTGCTTCGATCTGCTTTGCGCTGGGCCCTACGCCATGGCTGTCTACTGGGCATGCTGGCGAGCATCCTCGAAGCGCGCCGTGCTATCCAATGAACGGATAAGCGTCACGACCACCGCTTGCAACGCCGCACAGTGAGCGCCGCCACGATTGCCGTGCCAGCGATCAAGAAGAGTCCCGTGCGGATGTTCGTGGCTGCCTGCATGCTCGCCGTCGGGGTCTGCATCCTGGCCTTCGCGACCAGCGGCTCCGACGCCGCGAACAGCGATTACATTTGCTATTGGGCCGCTGGGCAGCAACTCGCCCATCATGCGAATCCCTATGACGGAGCAGCCATTCTGCGCATAGAGAAGGCCTACGGCTTCAATGGTAGCTACGCCGTCTTCATGCGCAACCCACCATCCGCATTATTTATGGCATTGCCGCTCGGCTTTCTTGGAGAAAGAGCGGGGGCCATCGTGTGGACGTTGGCCACCCTCGCCGCTCTCATGGTATCGATTCGCCTTATTTGGATCATGCATGGACGCCCAGCCGATCGGCTGCACCTTGTTGGATATTGCTTCTCTCCGGCAATGGCCTGCCTCTTTGGCTGCCAGATGGGCGCATTCCTGCTGCTCGGCATCGTGCTCTTCCTGTATTTCCGCGAGCGGCAACCCTATTCCGCCGGAGCGGCACTCCTGCTATGCATGATGAAGCCTCACCTGTTTGTGCCCTTCGGGCTTGTCCTGTTCGCGTGGATTCTCACGCGCAGAGCCTATCGCATCCTGGCCGGAGCCGCGGTCGCTCTTGGTGCGAGCGTTGCGCTCAGCTTCTTGCTTGATCCTTACGGCTGGTCGCATTATGCCGCGATGGTAAAGGGCGAGACGCTTCAGAATCAGTGGATCCCGACTGTTAGCTTAATGTTTCGCCTGGTCATTGATCGCCATGCAGTATGGCTCCAGATTCTTCCCGTGCTTGCCGCTAGCCTGTGGGCCCTATGGTATTTCTGGAGAAATCACGAGCGATGGGACTGGATGGATCATGGCTCATTGCTGCTACTCGTCTCAGTAATGGTTGCGCCGTACGCATGGTACACCGATGAGACCGTGGTTCTGCCCGCGATTCTGGCCGCACTCTATCGTGCGTCAAACTACGGACGCTCGCTTCTGCCGTTCGTCTTCGTCGCGGGTGCCGCCCTGGCCGAATTCTTCGCAGGCGTTCACACCACATCCGGATTCTATGTCTGGACGGCGCCGGCATGGCTTGCACTGTGGCTGATGGCGAGATACGCGAAGCCCGCTCAGATTCCCTTGACCACCACAATCGCCTGATAGTTGCCGGAGCCCGCAGAACTATAGCCGAAGATCGCGGTGGTTGCGCCGCCGGACGTAATTGATTCCGTATAGAGTGCTCCTGAGGCCGACGAGCTGTCATTTGCCTGCTGCTGCAAAGTGCCACGATTCACAGTGTCTGTTGAAGCGCCGCGATTCGAGCCGAAGTAAATGCATGTATCCGTACTAAGCACCGCTCCGGAAGTGTTCAGCGTGATCGACGAGGAGCCAGTGCCATTACGCTGTACATCGGCTTCGCGAATGCCAGCGGTTCCACCGACGAAGGTCACGATCGCTACCACCCCATCAAAGCTACCTGCAACATTGACGGTGACTGCCCCAGCTGTTATATCGCCGCTTGTCAACACTTTCGAGAAGACTGCGCCATTCCAATTTGATCCCGTGGAGTTGTCAGCAGAGGTCCACCCGGAAGGAGTAGCCACACCAAACCCATGGCCTACTAAGATAACGGCGAGATCTCCCGCCACCGTACCAGAAGGCCAGGAAACGGTATAGCTAGATGCTGAAGATGCCTGAATCCCCGTCCCTCGTATTAACGGGCTGGCTGCTCCTGCGGTCCCCAGCGTAATCCCGCCTGGAGTTGCATTGGTGGTTACCCAGGATGCGACGACACTGTCTCCAGATCCGAACGTCGTGGATGTCAAACTGACGACAGCTCCGGAGATCGTATATGCACTTGGGGTGATCAACGCGCCGGCGTCAAACAGAAGGACCGACCCAGAGACCGGCGTTGAGCCAAGCGTTACCTGATTTTGGCCTGTAGTCGCGGCTCCAGAACCCTGACTATAAAAGACAGTGGAGCCACCGCCGCCGCCAGTTGAGGAGATCACGCCGCTCGCGCAGGTGATAGTCGTGCCATCGCACTTCACTGCACCGAAGGCCGAGCTGCTGCCCAGCGGCAGACGCGCAGCAGGGATCGTTCCGCTGCCGATGTTGGTAGCGTTGGTCGTGTCCGTTGTGGCGGATGCGGCGAACGCGACGCCGCCGGTTTTCGTAACCGCGAGCGCGCCGGTTGAAGGGTTGAGCGTGCCATCCCCACTCATGGTAAAGCCGCCGAACGCGCCCGAGTTGTTGTATTGGATCTGTCCAGAGCTGCCGCCAGGCGTGCCGCCGCCACCAGATGGCGGTACTCCAGAGTCTATGAGGTTGCCATTGCAGTCATAGGCGGGAGCATGTCCAGTAGTGAAAGTATTGCTGGCAGCCATCTGGAACAAAGGTCCGATGCCGATGCGATATGCGGGATTGATCTGGGTGTAATTGATGGTCCCGGTTCCAGTTGGAGTCCCGCCGCAGCCGATGGTGTAGGTGGCACTGCCAACCGCCGAAGTTGTCAGGCCCGAGGACGTTGCAATCGCTTTCATTGTTGTTGTCGAAGAAACAGTCAGCGGCGTGGAATAGACCGTGCTCGACGTGGTCGGGGTTGACCCGTCCAGCGTGTAGTAGATTGTCGGGCTGGGCGCCGAATCACTGATCGTCACTGTCACAGCACTCCCACTGAAACCGGAGGGCGGCGAGAATTTCGGGGTCGGGGTCGTGGAAGTGAGGGTATAGGTGGCAGCGCTGACGGGCGAGGTGGTAAAGCCGGGTGCGGTGGCAATTGCCTGGACGGTCGTTGTCGATGCGACAGTAATCGCTCCTGTGTACACCGTGCTGGATGTCGTCGGCGTGCTGCCGTCCAGCGTGTAGTAGATGGTCGCGCCGGGTGCCGAGTCGCCAAGCGTCACCGTCTGGGTGCTTGAATAGCTACCGGCTGCTGGCGAGAAGGTTGGTGCCGGTGCAGATGTCGGTCCGCCCGGCGTGATGGTGAACGTCAAGCTGCTTACATTGGATGGCGGGTATGTGGCCAGAACATTCCAGTGCGCCATAAAGGCCGCAATGGAGGTCGGACTGCTGACTGCCTTGCCATCGAGTTGGTTCTGCGCCACCCAGCTATCAGCCCATCCACCCGGCAGACCATTGGCGCAGGCTTTCCACCCCGACCCGCCATTGTCGTACCAGGTGCCGTTGACAAACATCTTTCGAATGTAGAGGAATGGCCAGTTTCCAGCAGAGGAGCAGGGCCGCGAGGTGTCCTCGGCAGGGACGCGCGCGATCCTGAGCTTGATCGCGTTCCACCCGCCAAAGTTCGGCGCGACGTGGATGCCGGAGTCTGTCCAATTCACGTTGCTATTGCCCCAGAAATCCCACTCACCAGTGGTCCCGCCAGGGCAGCCAACAACGCACCATTGCTTGCCGTACATATAGCGGATGCCGTTGGCAGCGTCGAACAGCGCATCGTCCTGCTCGAAGCTCGACATCTTGCCGACGTTTGCGGTCGGAAGAAATACCTGGTACGAGATGTATCCCTCGGTGCACCCATCGCATCCGCCGAACTTGGAATTGGTAGGCACCAGCATGTTGGTCTGCTTATTCGCGGCTGGCGTCTCGCAGATTTCGCTTACGGTGGATCCATCCGGGCTGGGGTTGGTGATACCAACATTGTGGCAAGTGGCAGTGGGAATACCAGTGCCGCCCGGATCATCGCTGGTGCATCCCGCGCCACTCGGCTGGGCACCTGTGAAAGCAGCGCAATCGGGCTGCTTCCAGTAGGTGCCGCTGCTCGATGGGTCATTGTTCTGAATCTCCGTGCGGTTGACGCCAGGCACTGCGGCGATGGCTTTGATCGTAGTCGACGCGAAGACGCTGATCGGACCGGTGTACTGCGTGGACGACAAGTCTGGCGTGGAACCATCCGTCGTGTAGAAGATCAGCGCGCCGGGCGTGGAGGCCTGGAGAGTGATCGCCTTGGTCGTCGCATAAGTTCCAGGCGCCGGAGATGCAGTTACCGCTCCCACTTGCGTAGGTGGCGCCGGTGGTGGTGGCGCTGGTTGGGTGCCGCCATAGCAGGTGTTGGCGTTGAATTTATAAGGACCGGCCGCACCGCCTTCTGAACCGTTCATGAAATGCGTGAAGCAATACTGTGCTGGGTTGGAAGCTGTCAGCGAGGCATGGCCTCCGGGCCCGTCACCACCTGTGATGTCAGGGCCAATCGCAGGATATGCGACAGCCGACGGCCACCACGAAGGCTTCGAGGATAAGTAGAACGATGCGGGGAGAGAGGCGGAGCAGGTTGATGCCGTGCCGCTCAGGATGCAGTTCGCTGTCGAGTTCGAGTTGGTGTAGGTTTTGTAGATCGTGGCCGTGTTATAGGGCAGCACGCCGTGACAGGGTCCGTTAGAACTCCCGCTACAACCAGAAGTCGAGCTTGTTCCCGTCCCATCATCGTTGCTTTCGCCGTACCCGAACGCCATATTAAAAGTCTGGTTCGAGTAGCCATCGCGGCTGGAAGCGCTGCCGGTCCAGTGAACGATGGCGTTGTGGGTCGAGAGTACATTCTGCTGATTGGCCGAGCCCGCCACATCCCCAATGAAGTTATCGTAAGTAGACAAGTGGGCTATGTCCTCAGCAACCGAGACCTGGAAGGTGAACCAGCCGTTCACGCCCGAATTGCCATGCGTGCCGACAGCCGTACAGTTAACCGTCGCGCGTCCACTTAATGGATTACAAGCCAGCGTCGTACCTCGGAACCAGTTGCGGAACGTCGTGATGTTGCTCGACGATCCCCACACCTGATCTGGATAGAGCAAGGTGACATTGTTACCCTCGACCAGATTGAATTGAGGATGTGCGCCGTGGAAGTCTATGCCGCCGATTGTGAAGTTAAAGGCTAGGGTGTCGTACTCGCCTTCGGTGTAGTTGTAGGCGACGACGTTTCCAGCCGCGCCCCAGTTGAGCATGATGCCAGCATGGGAGCGCTCCACAATGTTGTTCTCGATGCGCGAGTTGCTCGTCTTGTAGACGATGAAGATATCGGCATCTGTAGTGCCAGCTTGGTGGCTGTAGGCGTTCGAGAAATAGTTGCTGGTAATTTCATCACCAAAGCCCCACGCGACCTGGATGAAGTCGCCTCCGGTGTAGTTGACTTCAACCCCCTTCACCCAGCAGTAAGAACACCGGGACATCAAGATATCGTCTGTATAGCCGGTGTTGTTGTCTACGATTTGCAGGTCTTCTACACCTGCGAACTTGGTAGCGCTGAAGGGAACTACTGTCGGTGAATGGGTGTAGCTGGA
>Ga0193742_1000335_pt1 | contig 33554 bp, 32 predicted proteins | sample L2c1metaG_FD_165511 | JGI IMG/M metagenome (GOLD analysis project Ga0193742, IMG submission 165511) | Soil microbial communities from a riparian zone of the East river system, Colorado, United States - L2c1 | ecosystem: Environmental > Terrestrial > Soil > Riparian zone | place: USA: East River... | reverse complement strand
GTTGAAGGCCAGCGTGCTGACCGCGCACACCAGAAGGATGGGCAGCCGCAGCTCGGGGGCCGACCAGGCGTAGCGCAGGCCCTCCCGCAGCTGGCCCTTGGCCTTGGCCACCCGCCCCGACACCCGAAACCTCGAGCGGTCCATGCGGGCGAAGAGCCACAGCTGGGGGATGTACGACAGGGCGTTGACGGCGAAGCACCAGCCGATCCCCGGCCCGGCGATGAGGGCACCGGCGACGGCCGGCCCGAACACCCGCGACCCGGTCATGAGGGTGCTGTTGAGCCCCACCGCGTTGGGCACGTCGGGCTCGTCGACGATGTCGGTGACGAAGGCCCGCCGCGTGGGGTTCTCGATCGCGGTGACGACGCCCACGAGCAGGGTGAGCAGGTACACCGCCCACAGCGCGGTGGTGTCGGTGAGCACCAGCACGGCGAAGGCGACGGCCACGACCCCGCCGAACGCGTTGACCGCCATCAGCAGCCGCAGCCGTTCGCTGCGGTCGGCCAGCAACCCGGCCCAGGCCCCGAGGCCCAGGATGGGCACGAACTGCGCCGCGGTGACGAGGCCCACCGCCACGCCGCTGTCGGTCAGGTCGAGGACCAGCAGCCCGATGGCCACCATCTGCATCCACGTGCCGGTGTTGGAGATGAGCTGGCCGGCGGCGAAGAGGCGGAAGTTGGCATTGCGCAGCGACCGGAAGGTCACGGCCCCGAAGTCGCGCACCCCGCTCACGGCGTGGCCTCGATGTCCGGTTCCCGCACCCAGCCGCTACCTTTCGTATTTCGCAACTACATTGCGCACCATGGAATCCTAGGTCCATGAACGGGGAATCGCCATGAAGAGTGTGACCGAGCCCGCAACGCCCGCCGAGATGTCCGAGCGCGTCGTGGCCCTGCTCAGGAGCAAGGCGTTCGCCACCATCGCCACGCTCATGCCCGACGGCGCCCCCCACGCCACCGAGACCTGGATCGACACCGACGGAACGCACGTGCTGCTCAACACCGTCGTCGGATACCAGAAGCTGCGGAACATCGAGCGCGACGGCCGTGTGGCCCTCGTGGTGAGCAACCCCGACGACCCGGCCCGCCACGTGGCCATCCGTGGCCAGGTCACGTCCACGTCGGCGGAGGGGGCGAAGGAGCACATCGAGTCGCTGTCGGCGCGGTACTTCGGCACCCCCTACCCCTTCCACCACCTCGGGCAGCGCATCATCGTGCGTATCGCCCCCACACGGATCATCGACAGCTTGGAGCGGCGGTGAGGGGCACGGGCCTCGCGCCCCGCTGTCGGCCGGATAACTACTCTTGCGCCCAACGGAAGGGGATTGCGCTGGCCAATCACGAGGGTACCGAGGGCACGCACGACGGGCCCGCCGATCGGCCGGTCGGTCGCCGATGAGCGATGTCGAGACCCCGCCGGGCGAGCCCAAGCCGCGCGGCGAGACCCAGGCCAACCAGTCCGTCGCCAAGGCGTTCCGCATCCTCGACTACTTCCGGATCCACCCGGAGGGCCGGCTCTCCGACCTCGCCGAGTACGCGGGCCTCGGCGCATCCACCGCGCTGCGGCTCATCCTGTCGCTCGAGCGCGGCGGTGCGCTGGTGCGCGATCGCGAGACCCGCGAGTACTCCATCGGGCCCTGGCTCTTCGAGCTGGCCGCCACCACCGTGCGCCACCACCCCTACACGCGGTACGTCCACCAGATCCTCGTCGAGCTGCGCGAGACCACGGGCGAGACCGGCAGCTACTGGCTGGTCGACGGGCACGAGCGTCTGTGCATCGACCGCGTGCTCAGCCGCCACGCCCTGAGCAGCACCGTCGAGATCGGCGCCCGCCTGCCGCTGCACGTCGGGGCCGCGGGTCGGGCGCTCGTCGCCTTCCTCTCCGAGGAGAAGCGGGCCGAGGTGTTCGAGGCCCTGCGCGCCGAGTCGGTCGACGTCGAGGCCCTGGCGGCGTCGCTCGACAACGTGCGCAGCGACGGCTTCGCCTCCAGTTCGGAGGAGCGTGAGAAGGGCCTGGCCTCGGTGGCCGTGCCCGTGCTCGACCGCCGCGACGCCCTGGTCGGGGTCTTGTCGCTGTCCGCCCCGGTGTCGCGCCTCACGGCGAGCCGGCGCCGGGCCGCCGTCGACGTGCTCAAGGAAGCCGCCAACCGCCTCAGTGGCTACCGCGTCCTCGAGTCGTAGGCCCGCCGCTCTCGCGGCGGGTCACTCGCCGATGTAGCGGACGAGGTCGTCGCCGGGCGGGCACGGGCCCTTGATCTTCACGCCGGTCGACGCTTCCTCGTAGGCGTGGGCCACGATGCCCGCACCCCGGCTGAGGCAGAACGCTCCCATGGCGAAGTCGGGTGGAAGGTCGAGCTCGCAGCAGACGATGGCCCACAGGCCGTCGATGTTGATCGTCACCGGGCGGCCGACGACCTCGTCGAGCGCCCGCTCGACAGCCATGGCCACCTCGACGTAGCGCCCGTCGATCGTGCCGTCGGCCGCCGCTGCCTCGCACAGCGCCAGCAGGGGAGCCCGGCGCGGGTCGAGGTCGTGGAGCTGGTGCCCGAACCCGGCCACCGCCTCCCCCCGGTCTCGGGAGTCCCGCACGTACGCCAGCGCGGCCGCGTCGAGGCCGGGCCCGGGCCCGCCGTCGCGGTCGGAGCGCTGGCCGTCGGCGCCGTCAGGACCGTCGCCGAGGGCCGACGACGCCCGCTCCTCGACCGCCAGCAGGGCGCGCATGGCGTTGCCCGCCGCGCCACCGTGGATCTCGCCGAGGAGGTTGATGCCCGTCGCCACCGACGAGTTGAAGCTGACCCCGCAGGTGGCCGCCATGCGGGCCGCGGCGATCGACGGCGCCCGGGGGCCGTGGTCGGCGCCGGCCACCATCACCGCCTCCAGCAGGGCGGCGGCCGGGGGCGAGATCATCCGCCCCGAGAAGAGCAGCACCAGGTGCTGCGCGAACGAGGTGGTGCCGATCAGGTCCTCGATGGGTCGACCCCGGGTCACGATCCGGCCGTTGGAGACGTCGGTGATGGCCGTCTCCCACCAGGCCCTGTCGCCCGATCGGTGGGCGGCGAGCGCGCTCCGTCCCGGAGCCGCGGGCTCCACCGGCCCGTCGCTCACGTGGGCGTCTCCTCGGCCCCGGTGAGCAGGTCGAGCTGGCCCTTGATCTCGTCGTTGTGGCGGCCGAGCTCGGGACCGGCCCAGCGGATCGAGCCCGGCGTCCGGTCGAGCCGGGGGACGATGCCCGGCATGAGGATGGTGCCCATCCTCTCGTCGGGCACTTCCACGATCATGTCCCGGGCCTGGTACTGGAGGTCGGACACGATGTCGGCGATGGAGTAGACGGGCCCTGCGGGCACGTCGACGCCGTCCAGCGCGGCCTTGGCCGACGCCAGCGGCAGGCCCCGCACCCAGGTGGCGATGAGCTCGTCCAGCTCGCGCACGTTGTCGCGCCGCGCCTGGTTGGAGCAGAACCGCACGTCGTCGGCCAGCTCGGGCCGCTCCATGGCGACGGCCAGCCGGCGGAAGATGCTGTCGCCGTTGGCCCCGATGGCCAGGTGGCCGTCGTCGGCGGTGATGTACACGTTCGACGGCGCCGCCCCGTTGAGGGTGTTGCCCGTGCGCTGCCGCGTGCGGCCGTCGAAGCCGTACTCGGGGAGGATGGCCTCGAGCAGCGAGAACACGCCCTCGGTGAGGGCCACGTCGACCACCTGGCCGAGGCCGCTGGCCCGCCGCTCGTGCAGGGCCATGAGCGTGCCGATGGTGCCGTAGAGAGCGGCGATGCTGTCGGCCAGGCTGAGCCCGATCCGCACCGGCGGCCGGTCGGGCCACCCGGTCACGAAGCGGATGCCGCCCATGGCCTCGGCGATGTTGCCGAACCCCGGCTTGTCCCGGGAGGGGCCGGTCTGCCCGAAGCCGGAGATGCGGACCATGATCAGCCCGGGGTTGGCCTCCTGGAGGTCGTCGTAGCCGAGACCCCACTGCTCCATCCGGCCGGGCCGGAAGTTCTCGATGAGCACGTCGCAGTCGGCGGCCATGGCCTTGACCAGGGCCCGGCCCTCGTCGGTGCGCAGGTCGGCGGTGATCGACTGCTTGTTGCGGCTCTGCACCATCGACCACAGCGACCCGTGCTCGGTGACCAGGCTCCACGTGCGCAGCGCGTCGCCCTCGGGTGGCTCGATCTTGACGACGGTGGCGCCGAAGTCGGCGAGCAGTCGCCCGCAGAACGGCCCGGCGATCAGCGAGCCCAGCTCGAGCACCTTGAGGCCGGCGAGGGGCCCCGTCGCGGTCGCGTCCCCGGTGCCGCCCCTGCCCTCAGCGCCCCTGGTGTCCCCGTTGTCCGTCATGGCGTTGGCTCCCCGGCAGTCGGCGCGTCCTCGTCCGTCGGGCGCAGGGTCTCCTCCAGGCGCCGATGGCCCCAGACCTCGCGATCCCGGTAGCGGGGGACGAACCAGTCGTCCCCGACGAGCAGGCCGCCGTGGCCGCACTCGAAGCGGAAGCCCGAGGGCGTCCGTGCGTAGAACGAGAACATGCGGTCGTTGGTGTGGCGCCCGAGCGAGATGGCGATGGGGATGCCCCGGCTCAGGCAGAGGTCGTGGGCGGTGCCCACGTCGTCGACCTCGTCCATCTCCACCATGAAGTGGAGGAGGCGCTTGTCGGACACGACCTTGCCGGCCGGCCCGAAGGCGATCGAGTGGTGCCGCGGGTTGCAGCGCAGGAAGGTGAAGGGCCCGTTCCCGAAGTCGGTGAGCTCGAACCCGAGCGTGCGACGGTAGAAGGCGACGGTGGCGGCGACGTCGTCGACGGCCAGCACCACGTGCCCCACCCCGAGCGTCCCCGTCGTGAACCCGCTGATGGGGCGGCCGGGGACGAAGGGCTGCCCCGCGATCAGCTCCGGTCCCCAGTAGGCCTCGACGGCCAGGCCGGAGGGGTCGCGGAACCGCAGCACGCCACCGACGCGCCGCTCGGCGGCCAGGGGGCCGTCGCGCTGCTCGATCTCGATGCCGGCGTCGCCGAGGCGCTTCTCGAGCTCGTCGAGGTGCGCCGGCGTGGCCACCTGCCAGCCCACGGCGGCGACGTCGTCGTCACCGGTGGCCTCCAGCACGACGCGGTAGGCGTGGTCGTCCATCCGCAGCTCGACGGCACCGCTGTCCGACCGGCCGCCGACGGCCATGCCCAGAACCTCGGTGGCGAACGTGAGCCACTCGGCCTCGTCCGACACGCTGAGCACGAAGTAGCCCAGCTGGGTGACGAGGCGATCGGAGCCCAGGTCGTGGCGGTCGCGGTCGTGGTCGCGGCTGCTCACGGGAGTGCTTCCCCGTCGGGCCCGGCGGCGGTCCGAGCGACGACCGGGATCTCCATGACCCCGATCCGGTCGATCTCGGTGCGCATCACGTCGCCGGGAACGATCGGCCCGACGCCCGGAGGCGCTCCGGTGCAGAACACGTCGCCGGGCACCAGCGTCATGATCGACGAGGCGTAGGCGATGATCTCGCGCACCGACACGAGCATGTCCTTGGTGTCGACGTGCTGGCGGGTCTCGCCGCCGACGGACAGGTCGATGGTGAGGGCCTGGGGGTCGCCGATCTCGTCGCCGGTGACCAGATGGGGGCCGGTGGGACTGAAGGTGTCGTACGACTTGCGCCTCGACCGGTCGCCCGGGCCCCGCACGGTGATGTCGATCATCGTCGTGTAGCCGACCACGTGGTCGAGGGCATCGGCGGCGGCGATGTCGCGGCCGCCGGTGCCGACGACGAAGGCCAGCTCGCCCTCGTGGTGGATCTCGTTGTCGCCCACGTCGGGCAGCTCCACGGTGTCCTCGGGGCCGACGATCGAGCTGGGGGCCTTGAGGAACACGTCGAACTCCATCCGCCATCCGAGGTTCGAGCGGTCGGCGCGCCCCTCCATCTCGGCCCGGTGCGCCGCGTAGTTCATGGCGACGGCCACCACCTTGGAGGGGTTGAGCACGGGAGGGCCGAGTCGGACGGCCGTCAGCGGGATCTCCTCGCCGCGGCGCGCTTCGGCCTCCAGCTGGGCCTTCGCCGAGTCGAAGTCCCGGCAGAGGCGCACGAAGAAGTCCGACAGCGGGTCGTCACTCCACCCTGGTACAGCGGCCGTCACGTCGACGAGCCCGTGCTCGGACGTGACGACACCGACTCGGTGACCGTTGTAGAGACACAGCCTCATTTTCAGTATCCACAAGTCGATCTCATCTACTGCAAACTATCGGTGGCGGCGCGGAACCGTCAAGGTCCTGCCCTTGACGGCCGGCTCCGGCCACTCATACAGTTGCCAACAGCGCAATTCGATTTCACTATGTGGAGGCGCGGGGATGAGCGAGATGCCAGAGACGAAGAGGCGGTTCGACGTCGGTCTCTTCGACTGGATCGACGCCAGCGGAGCTGCCGACCTGAGCGAGGAGTACCGCCGCCGCTTCGAGCTGGTGGAGCTCGTCGAGGAGGCGGGCTTCTACGCCTACCAGGTGGCCGAGCACCACGGCACGCCACTCAGCGTGGCGCCTTCCGCCAACACGTTCCTGTCGGCCCTGAGCCAGCGTACGAGCACGATCCGCCTGTGCCCTCTCGTCTACCTGTTGCCCATGCACGACCCGCTCCGCCTGGTCGAGGAGATCTGCATGCTCGACCACCTCAGCGGTGGTCGACTGGAGGTCGGTGTCGGCCGCGGAGCGTCGCCCTACGAGCTGGGCGTCTTCGGCGTCGCCGTCGAGGACTCGCGAGCCGTGTTCGAGGAGGCCCTCGACGTGCTGATCCAGGGCCTCACCACCGGCAAGGTCGACTTCCACGGGAAGTTCTTCTCCTACGACGACGTGCTGGTCCCCGTCCGGCCCCTCCAGAACCCCTACCCGCCGCTGTGGTACCCCACGATCAGCCCGAGCTCGGTGCCGTGGCTGGCCAAGGAGGGCTTCCACACCGTCTACGGGTTCGGCTTCCTCTCGCCGACCGTCGAGGACACCGCGGCCCAGAAGGTGGCGTTCGACGCCGCCCAGGCCGAGAACGCCGGTGTCGCCGGTCGCCTCAACGGCCACGTCGCCCGGCCCAAGTTCGGCCTCATGCGCCAGATCTTCGTGGCCGACACCGACGAGCTGGCCATGGACCAGGGGCGCGAGGCCTTCGCCGCCTTCTACAAGAGCTTCGACCACCTCTGGGCCAAGCACAACAACCAGCGCTTCCCCCGCACACCCGACTTCGACGCCTACGTGGCCGAGGGCCTCGTGTTCTGTGGCAGCCCAGGTACCGTCCGTGACGTGCTCGTGGGCAGCGTCGAGGCGACCGGTGCCGACTACTTCGCCGGGTCGTTCGCCTTCGGCGACATGCCCATGGAGCGCATCCGGCGGTCGCTGAGCCTCTTCGACGCCGAGATCCGCCCGGCGCTCGATGCCGTCGCCGCCAGCCGAGCGGTCGCCGGGTGAAGACCTACGACATGCTGATCGGTGGGGAGCTCGTGCCGAGCGCCTCGGGCCGGACGGTCGAGAGCACCAACCCCGCCACCGGCGAGGCGATCGCCGTCGTCCCCGACGGCGAAGCCGACGACGCCAGGCTGGCCGTGGACGCGGCCCAGGCCGCGTACGAGGGATGGCGGGCGATCGGCCCGATCGCCCGGGCCGAGAAGGTGCGGCAGCTGGCCACCGCCCTGCGCGGCGCCACCGACGAGCTGGCCAGGCTCGAGTCGGCCGACACCGGCAGCCCCATCACCCCGATGGCCAAGGACGTCGCCGCGGCGGCGAGGCGCCTCGACTTCTTCGCCGGCCTCGCCACCGAGATCAAGGGCACCACCGTGCCCGCCTCGGTCGAGGGCTTCCACTACACGGTGCGCGAGCCGTTCGGCGTGGTCGTGCGCATCGTGCCCTTCAACCACCCGATCATGTTCGCCGGGTCGCGCATCGCCGCCCCGCTGGTGGCCGGCAACACGGTGGTGCTCAAGGTGCCGCCCCAGGCGCCCGTCACCGGGCTGCGGCTCGGTGAGCTGGCCCGGGACATCTTCCCGCCCGGCGTGCTCAACATCGTCACCGGCGAGGGGGCGACCATGGGTCGCGCCCTGGTGCGGGACCGCCGGGTCAAGCGCATCGGCCTCACCGGCAGCCCGGAGACCGGCAAGTCGATCGTGCGCGACAGCGCCGAACAGCTGGCCGAGGTCTCCCTCGAGCTGGGCGGCAAGAACCCGCTGATCGTGTTCCCCGACGCCGACGTCGAGCAGAGCGCGGCCGGCGCGGTGAAGGCCATGAACTTCGGCTGGCAGGGCCAGTCGTGCGGCTCGGCCAGCCGGGTCTTCGTGCACGAGACGGTGTTCGACGAGTTCTGCGAGCGGGTGCAGGAGCAGATCGGCCGCATCCGCCAGGGCGACCCGTCGCAGCCCGACACGACGATGGGCGCCATGATCTCGCAGGCCCAGTACGAGCGGGTGCTGCGCTACATCGAGGTGGGCCGCAGCGAGGGCGGTCGGGTGATCGCCGGCGGCGGGCACCCCGAGGGCGAGGTCTTCGCCAAGGGGTTCTTCGTCGAGCCGACGGTGTTCGTCGACGTGAAGCCCGACATGCGCATCGCCCAGGAGGAGATCTTCGGGCCGGTCATGTCGATCATGACCTGGACCGACGAGGACGACGTCGTCGCCAAGGCCAACGACGTCGACTACGGCCTCACCGCCAACCTCTACACCAACGACCTGGCCCGGGCCATGCGCCTGATCCCCCGGCTCGAAGCCGGCTTCGTCTGGGTCAACGGCTCTGGCGAGCACTTCCAGGGGCTCCCGTTCGGTGGCTACAAGCAGAGCGGCCTCGGCCGCGAGGAGTCGCTCGAAGAGCTGCTCAGTTACACCCAGACCAAGAGCGTGAGCATCCTCCCGCCGAACCGCTGGCTGTGAAGGCCGAGGGGAACGAACCACCGATGACCATCCTCCGACCGTCCGACCTCCGCGGCGTCATCGCCATGATGCCGTCGTTCACCACCGACGACGGCGCCGACTTCGACGCCACCGAGACCGTCGACGTGGGCCGCCTGCGCGCCGGCGTCGACCGCATCATCGGCGACGGCGTCGACGCCATCGCCACCACCGGCAGCTTCGGCGAGGTCTACAACCTGCTGCCGTCCGAGGTGGCCACGCTCACCTCGGCCACCGTCGAGGCCGTCGCCGGCCGGGTGCCGCTGTTCGTCGGCTGCACCGAGGCCAACCCCCGGGCCACCCTCGAGCGGCTGCGCATGATCCGCGACGCGGGAGCGCCGGGCGCCTTCGTCGGCGCGCCCTACTACATGCCCCAGACCGTCGAGAACGCGGTGCGCTTCTTCGAGGAGATCGCGGAGCGCTTCCCCGACCTGGCGTTCATGCTCTACCACAACCCCGGGTTGCACCACGTCACGCTGCCCGTGCCCGCCGTGGTGCGGCTGGCGCAGCGGCCCAACATCGTGGCCATCAAGGACAGCCACCGCGACACCGTGCCCTTCTCGAAGCTCGTCGACGGCGTCGGCGACCAGCTGCAGATCTACGTGTACCAGGCGCAGCTGTTCCCCTACGCCCTGCTCGGGGCCGACGGCTGCTGGTCGATCAACGTGTGGATGGGCCCGTGGCCGATCCTGCAGCTGCGCGACGCCTGCGCGGCAGGCGACTGGCCGGCGGCGCGGGCCATCGCCGCCGAGGTCTTCGGCAGCGACGCCCCGGGCACCGACCCCCGCTACCGCGAGCTGCAGCTCAAGATCGCCGTCCAGGCCGCCGGCTACTGCGACCCCGGCCCGCTGCGCCCGCCCTTCTGGGAGCTGCCCGACGACGTCGTCGCCTCGGCCCGCACGCGCGGCGAGCGCTGGCGCGACCTCGCCGAGGACTTCCGCGACAAGCCCCGCTTCGGCTGATGCGCCGTCGCCCCTTCGAGAACCGCTGATCAGGAGAGCCCCATGTTCGTGTCCATCACCAACTTCACCGTCGACGCCGAGGTCGGCCTCAACGACGAGCAGATCGACAAGGTGATCGGGGTGACCAGCAAGCACCCGGGATGGCTGGGCGCCTACGTGTTCCGGTCGCCCGAGGACCCCACGAAGATGACCCGGTTCACCTACTGGGAGTCGTTGGAGGCCCGCGACGCCCTCTACGACTCGCCCGCCGCGCAGGCCGTCGGCCTCACCGAGCGCCCCCAGGGACGTGAGGTGCTCGAGCTCGTCCGCGCCGATCGCCCGGTCGACCCCGCCGCGGCGACGCCGGCCCCGCCCGCGTCCTGAACCGCATGCCCGACCGAACGTCCGACGGAGGGCTCGGGGGCTTCTACGAGGAGCTGCTCGGGTCCGAGATGGCCCCCCTGTGGGAGGTGCTCGACCGGAACCGGGCCCCCCGACCGGTGACGGTGCCGCACCGGTGGGCGTGGTCGGAGGTCGAGCCGCTGCTGCGCCGCGCCGGTGAGCTGGTCACGGCCGAGGAGGCCGAGCGCCGGGTGCTGATGCTGGTCAACCCGGCGACCAAGGGCGACAAGCGGGCGGTCGGCAACCTCTACGCCGGCATCCAGCTCATCCTCCCCGGGGAGACGGCGCGGGCCCACCGGCACACAGCGGCGGCCCTGCGCTTCGTCCTCCGGGGCGAAGGGGCCCTGACCGTGGTCGACGGCGTGGCCGTGCACCTCTCGCCCTTCGACCTGGTGCTCACCCCGAGCTGGGCCTGGCACGACCACGTCAACGGCACCGCGCACCCGATGGTGTGGCTCGACGCCCTCGACTCGCCGCTCACCCGGGCCCTCGACGCCTGGTTCTTCGACCCGCACCCGACCGGCCTGCAGGAGCCCGGTGACGACCCGGCCCGCGAGGCGGCGCTCACCTACCCGTGGGCGCCCGTGCACTCGGCGGCAGTCGCGGCCGCGGCGGCCTCCGACGAGGGCGCGGCGGCGATCGCCTACACGCATCCGGCGACGGGCGCCGACGTCCTGCCCACCACGAGGTGCCAGGTGGTGACGGTCGCCGCCGGCGGCCGGTGGGGGCCGCAGCGACGGGTCGGTGGCGCGGTCTTCTGCGTCGCCGAAGGCCGGGGCACGGCAGCCGTCGGCCCGGCCACCTTCCCGTTGGCGTTCGGCGACGTGTTCTGCGTTCCCAGCTGGTGCCCGCTGGAGATCAGCAACGACGGCGGCGACCCGCTGTCGCTGTTCACCTACGACGACGAGCCCGTGCTGCGGGCCTTCGGCCTCGAACGCAGCGAGCCGGCATGAGCGTCAGCGGCGGCGGCGACGGAAGCGACCGGGTCGTCGCCGAGCTGCGGGACAAGGTGGCCACGGCCTGCCGCATCCTCGGCCACACCGGCGTGGCCCGCGAGATCACCGGCCACGTCAGCGTGCGCGTCCCCGGCCGACCCCGCGAGATCCTGGTGCGCTGCCGCACCGAGTCGGAGGCCGGCCTCGAAGCCACCGACGTCGACGCCATCCGCACGGTCGACCTGTTCACCGGCACCGTCGACGACCCCGACGCCGCCGACGTCCCCCTCGAGCTGCCCATCCACACCGGTGTGCTGCGTGCCCGCGAGGACGTGGTCGCGGTCGTGCACGTCCATCCGCGGTTCTGCGTGCTGTGCGGCATCGCCGGCGTACCGCTGCGGCCCGTCTACGGGGCCTACGACCACCACGCCAGCCTGCTCGTCGAGGACGGGGTGCCCGTGTTCGAGAGCTCGGTGCTGGTCCGCGACGAGCCGACGGCCGCCGCCCTGGTGGCGGCCCTGGGCGCGGCGCCGGTCTGCCTCATGCGGGGCCACGGCATCACCGTGGTGGGGGCCAGCGTCGAGCAGGCCACTCTGCGCGCCCTGCGCCTGGAGCACCTGGCCGAGATGACCTGGGACCTGCACCGTGCCGGCTACGAGGGCCGGCTCCCCGCCGAGGAGATGGAGGCGTTCGTCTCCGCCCGCTCACAGCCGGTGCTGCCCAAGGGCGAGCGGTGGGCCTGGAACTACTACGCCCGCCAGGTAGGCGGGCTACCATGAATTGCATTATGAGAAATCTGATTGCGCTAGACGCAACGCCCGTTGTAACCTGCGGAAGCTGCGACGAGAAGGGGACGGCATGAAGAGCGAAGAGTTCAACCGGCGGATCAACGAGCTGGCCATGGAGACGAGCCAGCAGCTGCGCTGGTGGTCAGAGGTCGAAGAGAACATCACCAAGCCGATGGCGATCGAGTTCGTCAAGCAGTTCGGGCTCTTCCCGCGCCACAGCCGCCAGTGCTGGGCCAACGTCGTGGGCAACTGCCCCATCCTCGAGGTGCGCCGGTTCGTCGTGACCGAGAACCTCTGGGAGGAAGAGGCCAACGAGGAGACCTCGCACTACCAGCTGCTCGTCGACATGGGCGTCGCCCTGGGCATGACCGAGGACGAGATCACCGACGCCGAGCCGATCCCGTCGACCCAGACGGCGTTCCTGGCCTGGGAGACGCTCACCCGCACCCAGCCGTGGATCGAGGGTCTCGCCGCCAAGGGCTCGCTGGAGGCGCTGAACCAGGCCGAGACCGGCAACCTCTCGGGCCTTTCGGCCAAGCGCTGGATGGCCAACCTGGGCCTCTCGTCCGACGACGTCGCCTTCTGGGGCGTGCACTCCGAGCTCGACCAGGACCACGCCCACGACACGCTCGAGATCATCGGCAAGTACGCCACCGAGCAGGACCTCGACCGGGCCTACGTCTCGTCGCGCAAGTCGCACGGCGTCTGGCTGGTGCTGATGAACGGCATCGCCGACCACGTGCTCTCGCTGGCGGACTGACCCGTCGATGCCTGCTGAGCGGATCCTGCTCGACTCCGGCACGCCCGCGACGGTCGTGTCCGGCGGCGCCGCCGAGGGTGTCGGCGGGGGAGGTGCTCCCCGCCGAGGCGTGGTCGTCCTCCCCGACGTGTTCGGCCTGTCCCCGGTCTTCGTGGGCATCGCCGAGCGCCTCGCCGCCGACCTGTCGGCCACGGTGGGCGTCCTCGAGCCCTTCCCGGGCCTCGAGGACATGGCCTTCCCCGACAAGGTCACGATCGGCATACGTGAGCTGGGCGAGGAGCGCATCCTGTCCGACGCCCTGCTGCTGGCCGACCTGCTCGACGTCGAGCCCGTCGCCCTGCTGGGCGTGTGCATCGGCGGCATGTTCGCCCTGCGCAGCTCGGCCGGCGGGCGCTTCGACCGCGTCGTGTCGCTCTACGGCATGGTCCACGTGCCCGACCGCTGGAAGGGCGGCGGCAAGGGCGACCCCCTGGAATCCGTCCTGGCCGCGGCGTCGACCCCGATCCTGGCGATCGCCGGCACCGAGGACGAGTTCGTCCCGGTGGCCCACCTCGACGAGCTCGAGCGGGTCGGCGTCGACGTCCACCGGGTGGAGGGCGCGTCGCACGGCTTCGCCCACGATCCCTCCCGGCCGAACCACGACGCCGACGCCGCCAAACGGGTGTGGGAGACGATCGACGGCTTCCTCGCCGTCGACGCGCCGACGCCATGACCTCCAACGGCGCCGTCGACGTGGGCCAGCCGACCCGGCGGGCCGAGTCCCGCTGCTCCCCGACGGCGCAGCGGGTCGGCTCGACCCCGGCGGGGACGGCGGGATCGTTCCAGGGCCTGTTCGTCATCGAGCGCCCGCTGCCCTGGCCCGGCGACGCCACCGAGATCGACGAGCTGCGCAACCTGCGCCCCGCGCTGAAGCTGGCCGCGGCCGAGCGGCGGCCCCACCGGGTGCAGCTCGTCCTCGCCCCGCCGTCCGCCCGGACCGAGGTCCGCGTCACCTACCACCGGCGCACCACCGACCTGTTTGGCGGCTACGTGCGGGCCGGCTTCGACGTGCGCCCCGACGAGGTCGGCGACCTCTGCCTCGACCTGCTCCACGGGCGCGTCGCCGACGTGACCGGCCCCGACCGCATCGAGGTGCTGCTGTGCACCCACGGCCGGCGCGACGTCTGTTGCGGCGCCTCGGGAACGGCCCTCCACACCGAGCTGACCAGGTCGGGTCTGCCGCCGGGCGTGTCGCTGCGGCGCACCTCGCACACGGGCGGGCACCGGTTCGCGCCGACGGCGCTGATCCTGCCGACGGGCACCGCGTGGGCGTGGCTCGACCGCCGGGTCTTCACCGGCATCGTCACGCAGACGCTCGCGCCCGAGGAGGCGGCCGCCCACTACCGCGGCTGCATGGGCCTCGACGGTCCCGTGGTGCAGGTGGTCGACGCCGCCCTGTTCCGTGAGCGGGGCTGGGCGTGGCTCTCGACGCCCCGCGAGGGCGAGGTGCTCTCCCGGGACGACGACCACGCGGTGGTCAGGCTCCACCACCGGTCGCTGGACGACGGCGTGCTCCGTTCGGTCCGCGCCGTGGTGCGGGTGGCCCGGCGGACGCCGGTGCCCCGGTGCGGCGTCCCGCTCGACGGCTCGGAGGCGGAGCAGGACGACTGGGAGCTCGTGGAGATGGCGGAGGCGTGAGCCACACTCCGTGAGTTGCAACTAATGAAATCTAGTGGATGAATGTGAAACTTGATGGTACGTTACCGACGTCACACCGAGATCTGAGGGGAGGTCAGCAGTGGGGGGATCCTACGTCCTGCGGCGCTTGTACCACCTGGTCCCGACCCTGCTCGGCGTCATCACCCTCACCTTCCTCGTGGTCCGCCTCCTGCCCGGCGACCCCGCGCTGTACATCCTCGGCGAGAACTCCACGCAGGCGTCGGTGGACGCGCTCCGTGACCAGCTCAACCTGGGCGAGCCGTTGCCGTCGGCCTGGCTCAGCTACATGGGCTCGCTGCTCACGGGCGACCTGGGCGAGTCGATCGCCTACCGGGTGCCGGTCAGCGAGATCCTCTCCAGCGTCCTGCCGGTCACCGTGGCCATCGCCACCTCGGCGCTCATCCTGGGCACGATCCTGGGAGTCACGATCGGCGCCGTGGCCGCCCACCTGGCCTCCCGGGGTCGGGCCGGCCTCGACCACGCCCTCACCTCCACGTCGATCGTCCTGGAGGGCACCCCGCCGTTCGTGGTCGCCCTCATCGCCATGCTGTTCTTCGTGCTGCGCCTCGAGTGGTTCCCCGCGGTCGGCGTCATCGACTGGGGCGACGTCGGCGGGGTCGTCGAGCGGCTGGCCATGCCCGTGGGCGTGCTGGCCATCGGCGAGGTGGCGACCATCGGTCGCATCACCCGCACCTCCACGCTCGACTCCCTGGGCAACGACTACGTGCGCACCGCCCGCGCCCTCGGCGAGTCGTCGGTCTCGGCCCTGACCCATCACGGGCTGCGCAACTCGCTGCTGCCGGTCATCACCATGGTCGGCTTGAGCTTCGGCCGCCTGCTCGGCGGCACGATCGTGATCGAGGTCATCTTCTCGCTGCCCGGCATGGGCAGCACCCTGATCGACGGCATCGTCGGGCGCGACTACCCGGTGATCCAGGCGCTGGTGCTGGTCTACGCCCTGCTCTACGTCTTCGTGAACCTGCTCACCGACGTGCTCTACCGGCTGGCCGACCCCCGGGTGGAGTTGTGACGGCGACCGCGACGCCGCTCGACGTCGGGCAGGCCGACACCGCCACGGTCGAGGTGCCGCCCCGGTTCGACATGGCTCGCCGGCTGCTGCGCACCCGCCGCCTGCAGTTCGGCCTGGCCATGCTCGCCCCCATCGCCCTGCTGGCGCTGTTCGAGCCCCTCCTCCCGTTCGGCGACAGCAACGCCAGCAACCTGCAGGCCCGGTTCCTGTCGCCGTCGCTCGACCACCTGTTCGGCACCGACGCCCTGGGCCGCGACGTGCTGGCCCGCACCGTGGCCGGTGGGCGCATCTCGCTGGTGGTGGGCGTGGCCGCCGCCTTCGCCTCGGTGTCGATCGGCATCGTCCTGGGCACGGTCGCCGCCTACTTCGGCAAGTGGGTCGACAGCACCATCTCCGGCCTGGTCAACGTGCTGCTGGCCTTCCCCGGCCTGCTCATCGGTCTCACCGCGGTGGCAATGTTCGGCGCCGGTGTGGGTCAGGTGATCCTGGCCGTCTCGATCGCCTTCACCCCGCGGGCCATACGCCTCCAGCGGTCGCTCGTGCTGGGCATCAAGAGCAATCCCTACATGGACGCGGCCCGCATGGTCGCCGCCCCCACGCGGTGGATCCTGGTGCGGCACATCGTGCCCAACACCCTGTCGCCGATGCTGGTCGTGGCCAGCATCTACACGGCCAACGCCATCCTCATCGAGGCGACCATGAGCTTCATGGGCCTGGGCATCGTCCCTCCCACACCGTCGTGGGGGAACATCATCAAGGACGGCGAGCCCTACCTGCGAGAGTCCTGGTGGATCTCGCTGATGCCGGCACTGCTGCTCATCCTGGTCGCCATCGCCCTCCACCTGATCGCCGACGGCGCCCGCCAGGTCCTCGATCCGACCGAGCACGATCGAGGTGCCAAGTGAACAGCACGGATGCCCCGGTGGGCGTGGTCCGCGACCTGCACGTGTCGTTCGGCAGGGGCGAGCGGGCCGTGCGCGCCGTCAACGGCGTCGACCTCGAGCTGCGGCCCGGGGAGCGGCTGGCCATCGTGGGCGAGAGCGGGTCGGGCAAGAGCGTGCTGTCGCTCTCCCTGCTCAACCTGCTGCCCAAGTCGGCCACCGTCGGCGACACCTCGGTGGTCGAGGTGGCCGGCAACGACATGCTCCACATGTCCGAGTCCAGCCTGAACGGCGTGCGGGGCAGCCAGGTCAGCCTGGTCTTCCAGGACCCGATGACGTCGCTCGACCCCGTGCTGCGGGTGGGTCGCCAGCTGGAGGCACCGCTGCGCCGCCACCTGGGCATCTCCCGGGCCGAGGCCCGCCAGCGGGCGCTGAAGCTGCTGTCCGAGGTGCGCATCCCCGCCGCCGAGCGCGTGCTCGACTCGTTCCCCCACGAGCTGAGCGGCGGCATGCGCCAGCGGGTGCTCATCGCCATGGCGCTCAGCGGCGACCCCGAGCTGCTCGTGGCCGACGAGCCCACCACCGCCCTCGACGTCACCGTGCAGGCCCAGATCATCCGGCTCCTCACCGAGCTGTCCGAGGAGCGCCACACGGCGATGATCCTGGTCACCCACGACCTGGGGATCGTGGCCCGCTTCGCCCACCGCGTGGCCGTCATGTACGCCGGGCGCTTCGTCGAGGAAGGCCCGGTCGACCAGATCTTCCAGCGCCCCGTGCACCCCTACACGCAGGGGCTGCTGGCCTCGATCCCGCGGCCCGACCTGCGCTCGTCGGGTGCGCTGCTCCCGCAGATCGTGGGCACGCCGCCCGATCCGACGGCGCTGCCTCCCGGCTGCTCGTTCGAGCCCCGCTGCCCGGTGGCGCTCGAACGCTGCCGCACCGAGGCCCCGCCGCTGGTCGTTCTCGACTCGGGCCAGCAGGCCGAGTGCTGGCGGGCCGGCGACGCGGCCACCACCGAGACGGCGGTGGCCGTGTCGTGAGCGGCGGCAACGGCACCACGCCGACGCCGCCGTCGACGCCGGCCCCGCTGCTGATGGCCGAGGGCCTGACCAGGACCTTCCCCGTGCGGGTCCGACGGTCGGCCGGCGGGGGCGGTGGCAAGGCCGAGCTCAAGGCGGTCGACGGCGTCGGCTTCTCCATCGAGCGGGGCGAGACGCTCGCCCTGGTCGGCGAGAGCGGTTGCGGCAAGACGACGACCGGGCGGATCATCGCCATGCTCGACGACCCCACGACGGGGTCGGTGCAGCTCGACGGGCGCGACCTGCGCGCCGCTCGCCGGGACGAGTTACGGCGCCAGCGCCGTCGGGTGCAGGTCATCTTCCAGGACCCGCTGGCCTCGCTCGATCCCCGCATGCGGGTGCGCCACTCGATCGCCGAGCCCCTCGTGGTCTCCGGCGTGAAGCGCGACGAGCGGGAGCGGCGGGTCAACGAGCTGCTCCGGCGCGTCGGGCTCGACGAGCGCCACGGCTACCTCTACCCCCTGGCCCTGAGCGGCGGGCAGCGGCAGCGGGTGGGCATCGCCCGGGCCCTGGCGCTCAACCCCGACCTGCTCGTGGCCGACGAGCCGACCTCCGCGCTCGACCTGTCGGTGCGGGCCCAGGTGGTCAACCTGCTCAAGCAACTCCAGCAGGAGCTGTCGCTGGGCCTGCTGTTCATCTCCCACGACATGGCCACGGTCCGCTACATCGCGGACCGGGTGGCGGTCATGCACCTGGGTCGGATCGTCGAAGAGGGCCCCGTCGACCAGGTCTTCGAGAACCCTCTCCACCCCTACACGCGGGCGCTGCTCTCCGCGGTGCCGCAGCCCGATCCCGTGGCCGAACGGAGCCGCGCGTGGAAGGTGCCCGAAGGCGACCTCCCGAGCCCGCTCGACCCGCCGACGGGGTGCACGTTCCGGACCCGGTGCCCGCACGCGACCGCTCTCTGTGAGACCCGGCCCGCGACCGTCGAGCGGGCCACCGGCCACCTGGTCGCCTGTCACTTCGCTGATCAGTGGGTGGGAAGCAAGACGGCGTAGCCGGCGGAGCTACATCCCCGAGCGGTCGAGCCTGCGCGCCCAGAGCGCGTGGTTCGGCGCGCCCGGGCGTCTCCAACGCAATTGCACTTCCTGCAAAGTCCTTGCCAAGAAGGCAAACCATTGTTAATTTACGGCAAATCATGCGGACGGAGGTCCAGCCAAAAATGCGGACAACACCACACATCCGGAGGCTCGCCTCCCTGGGTATGTGTGCTTCGGTCCTCATCTCCATAGCGGCGTGCGGTGGGGACGACGAAGAAGCAGACGACTCGGGGGCGACGGAGTCGGAAGGAACGCCGACGGCCGATCAGATCGTCCGCGTCGCGCTGCACACCTTCCCCCCGGCCGGGCTCGATCCGATCGTCGTCGACGGCAGCGACGCCGAGAACATCGCGGCCAACCTCTACAACGGCCTCGTGAGCTACGACTCGGAGGCCGAGGAGTTCGTCCCCGAGCTGGCCGAATCGTGGGAGGTCTCCGACGACTCCACGGTGTGGACCTTCACGCTGCAGTCGGGTGTGCAGTTCCACGGTGGCTACGGCGAGCTGACGGCCGACGACGTCGTCTTCTCCTACGAGCGGGCCACCGGCGACGAGTCGATCTGGTCGTCCGCCTTCGAGAACGTGGCCTCGTTCGAGGCCCCCGACCCGCAGACGGTCGTGATCACGCTGGCCAACCCCGACGGCAACTTCCTGTTCAACGTCATGAACTTCCACCAGGGCCAGGTCGTCTCGAAGAAGGCCGTCGAAGAGCTCGGCGCCGACTTCTCCAACAACCCCGTCGGCACCGGCCCCTACGCCCTCGCCACGAACGACCCGTCGCGCAGCCGCATCGTGCTCGAGCGCTTCGACGACCACTTCCGGGGCACGCCGACGCTGAGCGAGATCGACTTCACCGAGATCGACCAGGAGTCGGCCTCGATCGCCCTCGAGAACGGTGAGCTGGAGATCATCCTCGACTACCACGGCGACCCCCGCCTGCAGGAGCTCGAGGACGCCGGCTTCGTCGTCCACCACCCGCCCAGCGAGGCGACCCTGGTGACGGTGCTCAACCCGAAGGCCAACCCGGCCCTGGCCGAGGTCAAGGTCCGCCAGGCCATGCTCCACGCCGTCGACCACGTCTCGATCTCCGAGACGTTCGCTCCCATCAGCGAGAAGGCACCGGTCAACATCGTGCCGACGTTCCTCCCCGAGTACACCGAGGACGTCCCCGCCTACGAGTACGACCCCGACAAGGCCAGGGACCTGCTCGACGAGGCCGGCTACCCGGACGGCTTCACCGTGCGGCGCCTCGTGCGCGGCGTCGACGGCATCGAGGACCGCGACCTGCTCGAGCAGGAGATGCTCGCCGAGGTCGGCATCACCGTCGAGTTCGACCCGGTCGACCCGGCCCAGTTCTCCGAGCGTCGGCTCACCGGCGACTTCGAGATGGCCACCAGGAACATCACCGAGTCGACCATCGACCGCACCCTGCGCAGCATCCTCGACCCCGGCCAGGCCCCGCCCAACGGGAACAACGGCGCCTACTACGACAACCCCGAGGTCACCGAGATGATGGACGAGGGCCGCGGCCTCACCGACGAGGACGAGCGCCAGGAGCTCTACCAGGAGCTGCAGGAGATCGTCATGACCGACCTGCCCTACCTGCCCGAGACGATCCTCGTCGAGTCGTGGCCGTCCTCGCCGAACCTCGAAGGCATGGTCTTCGACATCAACGGCAAGGCCGACCTCTTCAAGGCGCAGATCACCGAGTAGCCCTCGGTACCGACCCTCACGACCCGTCGATCTGTAGAGATCTGTAGAGAGGAACCCAAACCCGGTGGAACCCTTCGACATCAAGAACGTCGCCAGTGCCGAGCCCGTCCCGTGGGACGAGCGCACGGCCTACGAGAAGTGGGCCGACGACCAGGGCGTCCCGATCGTCACGGGGTTCCACATCCCCGACCTCACGGCCGTCGAGCTGGCGCCATGGGAGTCGATGGGTGCGCTGGGAGCGATCCTGCAGATCGACGGGACCGAGGAGACCAACGGCGCCTACATCCTCAAGGTGCCGGCCGGCGAGTCGTGCACGTGGCAGAAGAGGATGTTCGAAGAGCTCCTCTACGTCGTCCAGGGTGAAGGCCTCACCGAGGTCAAGACCCCCACGGGCTCGATCACGACCTGCCGGTGGAAGAGCGGCTCGGTGTTCGCCGTGCCCCTCAACCACGAGTACCGCCACCTCGCCGTCGAGGACGCGCTCTTCTACTGCGTGAACTCCGCGCCGATGGTGATGAACCTGTTCCACAGCGACAAGTTCGTCTTCCAGAACCCGTTCACCGAGTTCGACCGCTTCGACGGCGCCGAGGACTTCTTCTCGCCCGACGGCACGTTCTGGGCCCGCAAGGACGGGGCCACCATCTGGGAGACCAACCTCATCGAGGACGTGCGCAACCTGGAGCTCCCGCTGCTTGAGCAGCGGGGGGCCGGGGGCACCAACCTGTGCTTCGAGCTGGCCGACGGCACCGTGGTGGCCCACACCTCCGAGTTCCCGCCGGGCTCGTACAAGAAGGCCCACCGGCACGGCCCCGGCGCCCACGTGGTGATGCTCAGCGGCGAGGGCTACACGCTGCTGTGGCAGGACGCGCTCGAGGACATGCTCGACATCACCTGGGGCGAGAACGCCATCATCGTCCCGCCCAGCAACTGGTACCACCAGCACTTCAACATCGGGGAGACCCGGGCCCGGTACCTGGCCATGCGCTGGGGCAGCTGGAAGCACCGGCTCAACCACCACAACGAGGGCGTCATCACCGACCGGCGCTCGGGCGGCGGGCAGATCGAGTACGACGACGAGGACCCGCGCATCCGCGAGATCTTCGAAGAGCGTCGCGTGGCCCTCGGCCGCTGATCGCTGATCGCTGATCGTCGACTGTCGATGCGCATCGGAGCGAGCCTCCCCACCAGCGGGCCCCTGGCGTCCTCGGCGTTCATCCGCGGGTTCGCCCGCACCTGCGAGGACTGGGGCTACGACACCGTCTGGATGTCCGACCACGTCACGTGGACGGCCGAGGACGCCGCCCACCACCTCCCCGTCGGGTCGCTCGACCTGTGGCGGGAGGGGATGGAGCCCCAGCACTACGACCCCATGGCCACCCTGTCGTACCTGGCCGGCATGACCAGCCGCGTGCGGCTGGGCACCGGCATCCTCGTGCTGCCGGTGCGCAACCCCGTCGTGCTGGCCAAGGAGGCGGCGAGCCTCGACGAGCTCAGCGGCGGGCGCCTCATGCTGGGCGTCGGTGTCGGCGGGACCGGTTTCGCCGACGCCGAGTTCGGCGCCGTGGGCGCCCAGCCGCTGCGCCGGCACCGCGGGCGGGTGATGGACGAGTGGATCGAGATCATGCGCGGCGTCTGGTCGCAGCCCTCGTTCCGCCACGACGGCGAGTTCATCCAGGTGGGCGACACCACCATCTACCCGAAGCCGCGGCAGCCCGGCGGGCCCCCGATCCTCGTCGGCGGCGACTCGCCGACCGCGCTGGAGCGGGTCGCCCGCCACGCCGACGGGTCGCTGGTCACCCGCCTGGCCCCGGCCCGGGTGGCCCAGCGGCGCGAGCAGCTGGCCGACCTGGCCAAGCCCCACGGGCGGTCGGGCATCGACTTCCACCTGGCTGTGGTGCGCTGGCTGTCGATCGCCGACCACCAGGGCGTCGCTGAAGCTGCCGCGGAGCCCACCCTGGCCGGGATGCGGCGGGGCGGCCGGGCCGTCACCGACGACGTGCTGCACTTCGTGGGCACCCCCGACCGGCTGCGGGAGATGGTCGCCGAGTTCCACTCGGCCGGGGTCGACGAGGTGATCCTCCAGGTCATCGGCGCCTCCGAGGCCGCGGTGATCGAGTCGCTCCAGCGGTTCCGTGAAGAGGTGCTCGACGAGGTCGACGGGGGCCCCGCGTGATCCGCCTCATCTACCGGTCGATCAGCATCCACGAGTTGCTGCTCCACGAGGTGTGCGAGCAGGCCGGGCTGTACGTGGCCGCGGGGCTCGAGGTCGAGCACGCGGACGGCACCGGCCCCAAGTGGAAGGTGGCGTCGGCCGACCCGGCCGCGGCGACCGTGGCCGTCGGCGGCGTCGTCGCCGAGTGGTTGCGGGGCGACGAGGGTTGGCGGGTCGACTTCGTCGCCACCGTGCGGCCACTCATGTGGCTGGTCGGCAGCTCGGCGGTGCCCGTGACGTCGGTGGCCGACCTGCTCGGCCGGCGGGTCGCCATCCCCGGCCTGCGCGACATGCCCACCATGTTCCTGCGCCTCCTGCTGCAGCGGCACGGCCACGACATCGCCACCGACATCGAGCCCGTCGAGGTGGCGCACCGGCCCGACCGGCTGCGGTTGCTGCAGGAGGGGGAGGTCGACGTGTCGCTGCTGGGTCCGGAGGGGCTCTCACCGACGGCGTCGGGTGCGCTGCCGCCGGCCCTCTACGTGGGCGACCACGTCGAGTTCCCCACGGTGGGGCTGGCGTCGCGGCCGGGGCTCGATCGGGGCGAGGCGGCGACGCTGGCCGCGGTCTTCGCCTCGGCGGTGGCCCTCATGCGTGACGACGTGGCGCTCGGGGTGGCCGCCATGCAGGCCGTCGAGCCCCAGGTCTCCCCAGCCGTCGCCGAGCTGGTGCTCCGCGGCGTCGTGAGCGAGCAGTGGCAGCCCGCGACGTGGCCAGCATCCGGCAGCCTCGGCGACGTCCCCGCAGTGGCAGCGTTCCTCGGCGTCGCCATGCCCCCGCCCGACGCCGCCCGCCGGTTCCTCCACAACTGGGCCGCAGACGATGCTCTCGACTGACCGGCTGCCGGCGATGGCCGCATGACCCAGCTCGCCGACTACGCCGACCGCTTCGGCGACATCCGGATGGAGCGCACCCCCGACGGTGTCCTCCTGGTGACGTTCCACACCGACGGCGGATCGTTGAGGTTGAGCGAGCGCAGCCACCGCGAGCTGGGCGACGCCTTCGCCGCCATCGCCGCCGACCGCGACAACCGGGTGGTCGTCCTCACCGGGACGGGGCCCGACTTCCTCACCGAGTTCGACTTCGCCAAGCGCACCGAGACCGCCGCCGACTGGGACAAGGTGTCGTTCGAGGGCCGGCGCCTGATCTTCAACCTGATGGACATCGAGGTGCCGGTCATCGCCGCGGTCAACGGCCCTGCCACCCTCCACGCCGAGATCGCGCTGCTGTCCGACGTCGTGGTGGCCTCGGAGACCGCCACCTTCCAGGACAAGGCCCACGTCCTCCGGGGCACCGTCCCCGGCGACGGCGTCCACGTCCTGTGGCCGCTGCTGCTCGGCCCCAACCGTGGCCGCTACTTCCTGCTCACCGGACAGACCCTCACAGCGCACGATGCCCTGGAGCTGGGTGTCGTCGGCGAGGTGCTGCCGCCGGGCGAGGTGCTGCCCCGGGCGATGGCGCTGGCTGCGCAGCTCGCCGCCTCCACGCCCATGACCCTGCGCCACACCCGGATGTGCCTGACCATGGCGCTCAAGCGCCAGCTCCACGACATGCTCGGCTACGGGCTCGCCCTGGAGGGCCTCGCCATCGTCGACCGGCAGCAGGCCGCCCGCAAGGAGACAGTGCAGTCCTCCAAGAGTTGGAGATCGCGTTCGATCCCCTCACCGCCCGGGGAGTAGCCGGCACCGCCGCTGCCGTGCCGCAGGCGATGTCGCAAGACCAGCATCGGGAAGGCCCGCTCCTGTCGCTGCTCGGCGGCGACCGGTCGCCTACCGGCTGGGCCGGAGGGTGTGGCGGTCGCGCAGCCGGTTGGGCTCATTGCGACAGTCGCTCCCACGCCTCCCGCTGGGTCCACAGAGTCACCACCCCGGCCAGGACCAACGCCACCAGGTTCAACCCGAGCTGCACCGCCGCGCCCCAGGCGTCGTCCCAGCGGCCCAACGCGCCCGACACCCCCATCGCCGCCACCGCGGGGATGGTCGTCACCGAGATCAGCACGCCGATGAGCGCGCCCGCCTTCGCTTGGGTCAGCGACAACGTCCCCGCCACACCCGCCAGCAACGCCACCACGAACGACAGCGCCGACGGATCGACGATGAACCCGGTCAACGGCTGGACGCTCGGTGAGAACTCGGCCGGCACCAGCCCGAGCGCATCCGCCACCGCGGTCGCCAGAAAGCTCACCGCGGTCGCCACCACCAAGCCGACGACCAACGTCACCGACGAGGCGCGCACCTGAGGCACCCGCCGGTTGAAGAGCCCCACCGACAGCCCGGCCACCGGGCCGAACTCCGGTCCCACGACCATCGCCCCGACGATCAGGATCGGAGCGTCCTCCACCAGCCCCACCGCCGCGATCAGAGCGGCGATCACCATGAAGGCCAGGAAGCTCGCGGTGAGCGCCGACTCGCCCCGCACCCGCTCGTCGACCTCCTCCCACACCGCCGCGTCGCCGGCGTGCCCCGGGGCACGAGCCTCCGCCTCCACGCCCGCCGCGCTCACCAGGACATCGACACGCGACAGCGCCACCGTGCCGTCCTCATCGAGCCCCAACTCACGCAACGCCAGGACCAGGCCATTCGCACCCTCACGAGCGACATCACACATCACGACGTCACCGACAGGATCCAACGCCGCGCCACGGAACACGCTCACGTTGAACGTCGCCGGACTCACCCGCAACGCCTCCAGCACCGCGTTCGTGCGATGCGACGGCGACACCACCCGAAGCTGCAACATCGCAGCAGGATCCCACGGTGAACAACGACCACAGCGGACGATCCGGTACGGATCAGGTATCTCTTCGGGTGGCGAGGCTGGCGAGTCCGCCGGTGACCAGGTCGACGTAGAGGTCTTCGAGGAACTGGCGGCGTTCGGGGGTGGGGCGGGCGCGCCACTGGGCGCGGATGGATTCGATGCCGGTGAGCAGCATCGAGGTGGCCGCGGTGGCGTCGGCCTTGTCGAGCTGGTACTCGGCCATGGCGAGGCGGGCGAAGAACCGCACCGTGCGTTGGTCGCGGGAGCGTTGCTCCTTGCGGAAGCCGGCGTCGCGTGCACCCGCGCGCACCAGGGGATCGAAGATCGGGCCGTGGGTGCTCACCGCCTCGAGCGACGCTCGGATCACGGCTCGGATCTTGGCCTCGAAGCTCTGGGCCTGATCGACGGCGGCGACGATGGCCGTGTCGAGCTGGGTAGCGCTCTGGCGGTACACCTCGGCGAGGAGCTCGTGGCGGTTGGCGAAGTGCTTGTAGACGAGCGGCCGGCTGACGTCGGCCCGGGCGGCCACGGTCTCCATCGTGACCGCGTCGATGCCGTCCTCGGCCAGGAGGAGCGCGGCGGCGGCGACCAGCGCGGCTCGCCGGTCCTCACCGCGTAGACGCCGGTGGCCGGGGAGGGGGATCACATCGGAGCTCGATGTAGCGGTTGCTGTCCTGACCATGAGGTGACACTATGTCACCAACATAAGTGACAGAATGTCACCAGGTACAGGTTGAGCGCGCTTTGGAGGGGGGCCACATGGCGTACGCGGGCGACCGACGCATCCTCGATGCCGACAGCCATCTGATGGAGCTGCCCGGATTCCTGGACGAGCACATCGAGCCGGCGCTGCTGTCGCGGCTGCGGGGGCGGGAGATGGCGTCGTTCGCGCCGGTGGTGACGGAGGCCATGGACCGGGCCGCCGCCCGCCGATCGGACGAGGGCGAGGCGGCCCGGGCCGAGGAGCGCCTGCTGCTCGACAAGGGGTGGTCGGCCATGGGCGCGTTCGACCCCGGGGAGCGCAGCCGGGTCCTCGACCTGCTGGGCTTCCACGCCCAGCTGGTGTTCCCCACGTTCGCGGCGGCCATGTTCGTGGGTCGCGACCTCGACCGGCTCTACGGCGGGAGCCGGGCCATGAACCGGGCGGTCGCCGACTTCTGCTCGGCCGACGCGCGTCTGCTGCCCGTTGCCTTCGTGCCGCTCGCCGATCCCGCTCGTGCCGTCGACCTGGCCGACGAGGCCGTGCGGCTCGGCTGCGCCACGATCCAGGTGCCATCGACGGCCGCCGGCGACCGGGCGCCGACGCACCCCGACCTCGACCCGTTCTGGGCGCGGCTCGAGGAGGCGGACGTCCCCTTCGTCCTGCACGTCGGGGGCGGTGGGCGGCTGCTCGACCCCGCCTTCCACGACAACGGGTCGCCGGTGACCGACCACCTCGGTGGGGGCGAGAACATCCGCTCGAAGGACTACCTGGCGATCCACCACTCACCGGAGGTGTTCCTGGGCGCGCTGATCCTCGACGGCATCTTCGACCGCTTCCCCGGTCTCCGGGGGGCCAGCATCGAGCAGGGCGCCGGTTGGGTGGTGTCCTGGATGCGCCACCTCGATCACGCGCAACGCGCCTTCCGCCGCACCGAGGAGCCCCTGCGACGGCTGGAGCTGCGGCCCTCCGAGTACGTGCACCGGCATCTCAAGTTCACGCCGTTCTGCGGCGAGCCGGTGGGCTGGATGATCGAGCAGGCCGGGGCCGACCTGTTCATGTTCTCGACCGACTACCCGCACCCCGAGGGTGGCCGCGACCCGTTGGCCAAGTTCGAGGCGGCGCTGACGACGGTCGGGGAGTCCGACAAGGATCGCTTCTACGCCGGGAACATGGCCGAGCTGCTCGGGAAGGTACCGGGGTGAGCGGTGGGTCGGCTGATCGCGTTGAAGGCGTTGTCGCTGGTGCCGGTGCTACTGGCGGTGTCGTGCCTGACGTTCCTGATGCTGAACCTGCTCCCCGGTTGCGTCGAGTGCCAGGTCCTGGGGCCCGACAACCTGGACAACCCCGAGGCCGTGGCCGCGGTCCGCGCCGATCTCCGCCTCGACGATCCGCTGCCGGTGCGCTACGGCGCCTGGCTCGGCGATGCGCTCACGGGTGACCTCGGGCGGTCGTACGTCACCCGGCAGGACGTGACCGACGCCATCCGCGAACGGCTGCCGGTGACGCTCGAGATCATGGCCCTCAGCATGGTGCTGGCCCTGGTCATCTCGATCCCGCTGGGGATGGCGACGGCCTACCGGGCCGGTGGGCTGCTCGACCGGTCGGTCACCGGTGCGACCTTCGGGATGCTCGCCGTCCCGAGCTTCATGATGGCGCTGCTGCTGATCTACCTCTTCGCCGTCGAGCTGGACTGGTTCCCCGCCACCGGTTGGACCTACCTGACCGACGACCCGGTGGAGAACCTGCGGTCGGCGTTCATGCCGGCCCTGTCCCTGGCGCTGGTCAACGTGGCGATCTTCACCCGGCTGCTCCGCACCGACATGATCGCGACGCTCCAGGACGACCACGTGCTGCTGGCGCGGTCCAAGGGCCTGCCCACCTGGCGCATCCTGACCCGGCACGCCCTGCGCCCCTCGTCGTTCTCGCTGCTCACGGTGTCGGGGTTGGCCATCGGCAACCTGTTGGGCGGGGCGGTGATCGTGGAGCAGCTCTTCGCGCTGCCGGGGATGGGCCGTCTGCTCTTCGATGCCATCTTCCGGCGGGACCTGATGGTGGTGCAGGGCGTGGTGCTGGTCATCACCGTCGGCTTCGTCATCGCCAACGGGGTCGTCGACGTCCTCTACTCGGTCCTGGATCCCCGGATCCGCCAGCGGAGCCCGTCGCATGCCTGACTCCCGAGCCACGACGCCGCCGGTGGTGACACCAGCGACGGTCGACGACAGCCTGCCCGTCGGTGCGCCGGAAGGGCCCGCTGCCGAGCACGCGGTGCGCGGCAACGGCCTGGATCCGACGCTCCCGGCCGTGCTGACCGCGACCGCGGGCTCCAAGCGACGCTCCCGCGGTCGCGGCGTCGTCTTCTGGCTGGCGCTGGTCTGGTTGGCGGTCGTCGTGCTCGTGGCGCTCACCGCGTCGTGGCTGCCGCTGAGCGACCCGGACAAGCAGGACCTCGTCAACCGGCTGGCCCCGCCGCTGAGCGACGGCCACGTCCTCGGGACCGACGGGCTCGGGCGGGACATCCTGGCCCGCCTGGCGTTCGGGGCGCGCGTGTCGCTCATCATCAGCGTCTCGGCGGTGTCGATCGGCATGCTCGTCGGCGGCACGATCGGGCTGGCGGTCGGCTTCTTCCGTGGCTGGTTCGAGAGCGTCACGATGTGGGCGCTCAACGTGGTCCTCGCCTTCCCGGGGCTGGTGCTGCTGCTCGGCCTGGTGGCGTTCGTCGGCCAGAGCCTGACGGCGATCACGCTCGTGGTCGGCTTCCTGTCGGTGCCCGTCTACGCGCGGGTGGCGCGGGCCACCACCCTGGCCGCCGCGCAGCGCGACTACGTGCTCGCCGCCCGCGCCCTCGGCGCCAGCAACCGCCGGATCATGTTCGGCGAGATCCTGCCCAACGTCGCCCTGCCGGTGGCCGCCTTCGGGCTGGTGGCGCTCGGGGTGGTGATCGTGTTGGAGGGGTCGCTGGCGTTCCTCGGCCTGTCCGTGAAGGCACCTGACCCCACCTGGGGCTCGATGATCGCCGAAGGTCGCCAGCACCTCTCGACCACCACGCATCTGGCGTTCATCCCCGCGTTGGTGATGTTCCTCACGGTGCTCGCCGTCAACTTCGTCGGCGACGTCCTCCGCAGCCGCTTCGACGTCCGGGAGTCACGGCTGTGAGCGTGCGGCACCCCTTCTCGTCCCGCTCGTCCCGCGCTCGGGCCCGGGACCGGGACCGGGTCGACGTGTCGGACCACGAGGGGCCGCTCCTCGACGTGAAGGACCTGCGCACCTGGTTCGACACGCCGGCGGGGACGGTCCGCGCCGTCGACGGCGTGTCGTTCGGCCTCGACCGGGGACGCACGCTCGGCGTCGTCGGCGAGTCGGGTTCGGGGAAGACCGTGCTGGCCCGCTCGATCATGAACCTGCTGCCCCGGCGGACCGTGATCCCGGCCGGCGGCGAGGTCGTCTTCGCCGGCCGGAACATCAGGGGCCTCGGCGTGCGGGCCATGGGCCGGCTGTGGGGACGCGAGCTGGCCATGGTGTTCCAGGACCCCATGACGTCGCTCAACCCGGTGGTGAAGATCGGCCGCCAGCTCACCGAGTCACTGCGCCACCACCTCCACATGCCGGCCGACGAGGCGCGGGAGACCGCGGTCGCGCTGCTCGCCTCGGTGGGCCTGCAGGCCCCCGAGCGGCGCCTGCAGGAGTACCCGCACCAGCTCTCCGGCGGCATGCGCCAACGGGTCACGGTGGCGATCGCCCTCGCCTGCGGGCCCAGCCTGCTCGTCGCCGACGAGCCGACCACCGCGCTGGACGTCACCGTGCAGCGCCAGATCCTCGACCTGCTCCAGGCCCAGCAGCGGGACCGCAACATGGCCATGATCCTGGTCACCCACGACCTCGCGGTGGTCGCCAACCGCACCGACGAGATCGTCGTGATGTACGCCGGGCAGGTCGTCGAACGGGCGCCGACGGCGACGCTGTTCGGGCAGATGCGCCACCCCTACACCGAGGCGCTGATGGGCTCGATCCCGCGCATCGAGAACCCCAGCCACACGGTGCTGCAGGTGATCCCCGGCCGTCCGCCGAGCCCGGTCGACCTGCCGCGGGGTTGCCGGTTCGCGCCGCGCTGCCGCTACGCGCAGGCCCGCTGCCGGGACGAGGACCCGCCGCTGGTCGAGGACGACGACGGGCACGCCTACCGCTGCTTCTTTCCCGTGGGCACCGCCGTCACGACCGGCAACGACAGGGTCGAGGAGGTGGGTGTGTGATGGCGGGCTCCGGCACGGCGCAGCTGCGCGACCGCGACGACATCGTGTTGCGCGTCGAGCACCTGACCGTCGAGTTCCCCGCCGGTCGACGCGCCCGTGTCCACGCCGTCTCCGACGTCAGCCTCGACATCGCCCGAGGCGAGACGCTCGGCCTGGTCGGCGAGTCGGGCTGCGGCAAGTCGACCGTGGCCCGAGCCATCATGCAGCTCCCTCCACCCACCGACGGCTCGGTGCGGTTCCGCGACACCGAGCTGACCCGGCTGCACGGTGAGGAGCTGCGCCGCACCCGCACCCAGGTCCAGATGATCTTCCAGGACCCGATCTCGTCGCTGAACCCGCGGCGCAAGGTGCGTGACATCGTCGCCGAAGGCCTGCGGATCTGGCAGCGCAACGGCGACACCGCGGCCCGCGTCGATCGTGTGCTCGAGGACGTGGGCCTGGACCCGGCCGTCGTCGCCGATCGCCGCCCACACGAGTTCTCCGGCGGGCAGTGCCAGCGGATCTGCCTGGCCCGCTCACTGGTCCTCGACCCCGAGATCGTGATCTGCGACGAGCCGGTGTCGTCGCTCGACGTCTCGGTCCAGGCCCAGATCCTGAACCTGCTCGAGGCGATGAAGTCCCGCTACGAGCTGACGATGCTGTTCATCTCCCACGACCTGGCGGTGGTCAAGAACATCAGCGACCGGGTGGCGGTGATGTACCTGGGCAAGCTGTGCGAGCTGGCCCCGGCGGACGATCTCTACGGTGCACCCGCCCACCCCTACACCCGGGCGCTGCTCTCCTCCATCCCCCGCCCCACACCCGGGCACGAGCCCGACGAGCCCGGCCTCAGCGGTGAGCTCCCGTCACCGCTGGACCCGCCGTCCGGCTGCCGCTTCCGCACCCGCTGCCCACGGGCCGAGCAGCGCTGCGCCGAGGAGGAGCCGCAGACCCGATCGATCGGCGCGGACCACTTCGTCGCCTGCCACTTTCCGTATCCGAGGGGGAAGACATGACACGACAGCACCGCAACCGCCGCGCCCGCCGGGGCGTCCGGCTGCTCGCCGTGCTCACCGCCACGACGCTGCTCAGTGCCGCAGCCGCGTGCGGTGGCGATGACGACGACGGGCCCAGCGGCGGAGCCGGAGGTGGCAGCGGGTTCGGCGAGAACATCGTCGACGGACCGGTGGCCGCCGACAGCGAGCCCGTCACCGGCGGGAGCGTCACCGTCGGCCTCGAGAGCGAGACCAACAGCTACCTGCCCAGCATCTGGGCGGGCAGCCAGGCCGGCTTCAACGTGGCCTACGCCGTCTTCGACCCGCTGATGACGCGCAACGAGGACAACGAGCTGGAGCCCTACCTGGCCGAGTCGTTCGAGCCCAACGACGACTTCACCGAGTGGACCCTGACGCTGCGCCCCGACGTGCTGTTCCACGACGCCACACCGCTCGACGCCGAGGCCCTCAAGACGATCTTCGACGAGTACCTCACCGTCGACGGCGCCAACACCCAGGGCGCGCTCCGCGACGTCGAGGAGATGGCCGTGGTCGACGACCTGACCGTGACCTACTCGCTGTCGCAGCCCAACGCCGCCTTCGGCGACATCCTCGTCGGCCCGTCCGGCTGGCCGTTCTCACCCACCGCTGCCGCGGAGCTCGGCGACGCCTTCGGCGACCAGCCCGTCGGCACCGGGCCGTTCGAGTTCGTGAGCTGGCAGCGCGACGGCGCGTTCGTGGTCGAGCGCAACGACGACTACTGGCAAGAGGGCATGCCGTACCTCGACGAGGTCACCTTCCGGCCCATCCCCGACGAGGAGACCCGCGCCACCTCGTTGTCCAGCGGCGACATCGACGCCGCCCAGAGCGTGCGACTCTCGTCGTTCCTGGCGCGCGTCCGCGACCTTCCCGACGTCGAGATCGCGCTCGGACTCAGCAGCGGCGGCGGCAACGTGATGTTCAACACGACCGCTCCGCCCACCGACGACGTCCGTGTGCGCCAGGCGCTGGCCCACGCCATCGACCAGCAGTCGGTCGTCGACGTCGTGGCCGGCGAGGCCGCCGAGGTGACCGAACTGCGCAGCGCCTTCTTCGCCACCCAGAGCCCCTACTACTCCGAAGCCGTCGCCGAGGCATGGCCCACCCAGGACCTCGAGCAGGCCCAGGAGCTCTACGACGAGTACGTCGACGACCCCGAGCGCTCCGACGGCCAGGCCCCGGGGTCGCCGGTCTCGTTCACCTACCACGCCACCAACGTCCCCAGCCTGGTGGAGCAGGCCACCGCCTACCAGGGCTTCTGGCAGGAGATCGGCTTCGACGTCACCATCGAGCCCATCGAGCAGTCGGTGCTCATCCAGAAGGCCCTCACCAGCGACTACCAGGCCATGAACTTCCGGGCGGGCACCGAGCAGGACCCGCTCACCGTGCTCGAAGCCGCTCTCGGCGACCCCGAGGTGTTCGTCACCAACTTCACCAACTACACGAACGAGACCGTCGAGGAGACCCTCCAGACGCTGCGCACCACCGACGACGTCGAACAGCGCGCCGCTGCGGTCGAGGAGCTCGGGTTGCTGCTCGCCGAGGACCTGCCCGTGTACTGGACAGGGAGCGACCTGGCCTTCTTCGCCTACAACCAGCGGGTCAAAGGCGTCCCGAGCTGGGTGCTCCCCAGCGGAACCCTCGGCGACGGCGCCATCCCCGGCATCACCTTCTGGAGCCAGGTCTGGCTCGAGGAGTGAGCCCGCCGCGCCCCTGACGGTGCACCATGAGCCATGACGGCACGAAGGAAGGGGACCGGTCCTATGTCCAGGTCAGATCACAGCGCTGGACTTGCGGCGAGGTCCTCGGTCGTAGGAGCCGACGGCACGGCTCTCCGCTTCGGCGTCTACCTCCCGCCGATGGGGCCGTTGGGGGACCCGGAGGTGCTCGTCGAGCTTGGCGTGCGGGCAGAGGCGGCAGGGTGGGACGGGGTGTTCCTCTGGGACCACGTCCTCACCGACCACCCGCCGATCGCCGATACGTGGACCACACTGGCTGCGATCGCGCAGGCCACGAGCACGATCCGCATGGGACCGATGGTGACGCCTCTGCCTCGTCGGCGGCCGTGGGTGGTCGCTCGACAGGCTGCGACCGTTGCCCAGCTGTCACGGGGCAGGCTCGTCCTCGGTGTCGGCCTTGGCGTCGACGAGACGGGTGACCTCTCGTCCTTCGGCGAGGCGACCGCGATGTCCGACCGGAAACAGCTCCTCACAGAAGGGCTCGACGTCATCCGGGCCATGTGGTCGGGCGCGCCTTACGTGCACAGCGGCTCGCACGTGGTGAACCTGCCAGCGTCGGAGGCGACGCCGTACCGGCCGCCGATCTGGATGGCGAGCTCGACCGGCGCTCCGAGCGTGCTCGCGCGCGCCGCGAGCTGCGACGGGATCTGTCACAACCCGCCAGATCACGAGGCAACGCCGGAGGAGGTGGCAGACCTCGTGCGCGAACTGCGTCGTGCCGGCGTGGACGATCAGCGC
>Ga0193742_1000334_pt1 | contig 33635 bp, 29 predicted proteins | sample L2c1metaG_FD_165511 | JGI IMG/M metagenome (GOLD analysis project Ga0193742, IMG submission 165511) | Soil microbial communities from a riparian zone of the East river system, Colorado, United States - L2c1 | ecosystem: Environmental > Terrestrial > Soil > Riparian zone | place: USA: East River... | reverse complement strand
TGCCGATGCTGCGGTGGGCATCGCCGCCGACGCCCACGATCACGGGGAACGTGGGCAGCACGCGCTGGGTCACGCCGTCGCTGTTCTCGGTGGTGAGGTCCAGCTCGAAGCCGGTGGGGTCGGTCGCCCCGGCCCCCACGCCCAGGGCGTAGAGCAGCGCGTCCTTCGACGTCCACGACCGCTCGACCGGCTTCCCCTCGAACCCCACGGCATCAGGGTTGATCGGCATTCGGTTCCTCCTGCTCGTCCTCGGTCACCATCGTCCACCCGGCTGGGCGCCGTTCGGCGAAGGCCCGCGGGCCCTCCTCGGCGTCCGGGTGTGCCCAGTGAGCCTGCACCGCGACCCAGCCCCGCGCCATCGCGGGCTCCACCACCTCCCGCTCGAGGTCGCGCAGCACCCGGCGGGTGGCCCGCAGCGCGGCCGGCGAGGCCGCCGCCAGCGAGTCGGCCAGCTCGCCGGCCCGACGCAGCAACCGGTCGTCCGGCACGACCTCGCTCACCAGCCCGCAGGCCAGGGCCTGCTGGGCCGAGAGCTGCTCGTCCTTGCCCAGCAGCGCCAGCCGGGTCACCACCGCCAGCGGCACCCGCAGGGCCAGCGACGCCGGCTCGATGCCGCTCACCTGCCCGACGCTCACGTGCGGGTCGACGAACCGGGCGCTCTCGCCCGCCACCACGATGTCGGCGTCGGCCACGAAGTGCAGCCCACCCCCGGCGCACACGCCGTTCACCGCCACCACCACCGGCACCTCGAGCCGGCGGCCGGGCAGGAACGCCAGCTCGTCGTCGAGCCCCGGCCCCCGGGCCCGGCGCGGCGCGGCGAGGTCGTCGACGTCGGCCCCGGCGCAGAACCCCCGCCCGGCCCCGGTGAGCACCACGCACCGCAGCGCCGCGTCGTCGGCCAGCGACGTCCACAGGTCCTCGAGCTCCAGCCGCATCGCCCAGTCGAAGGCGTTCAGCCGGTCGGGGCGGTGCAGGGTCACCGTGACGATCCCGCCGCGCCGGTCGAGTCGGTAGGTCGTCACCGTGCGCCCTCCGGTCACGCCGGGGTGGGCGTGAGCGCGGCGTCGGGGTCGAGTCGCCAGTACTCGCACGGGTTGTCGAGGAGGATGCGGCGGCGCAGCCCGGGGGACGTGCCGGCGAACATCTCGTCGAGCCAGTGCCGCGAGTTCGGGAACGACGTGACCGAGTGCGGGAAGTCCGACCCCCACATCAGCCGCTCCACCGGCAGCAGGTCGGCCATCTTCAGCGCCATCGGGTCGCGCACGATCCCGAAGTAGAGGTGCTCGGCCACGTACTCGCTGGGCGCCTTGGCCAGGTCGACGCCGTACCAGTGGCGGAACAGCCGGTAGGAGTCGTCCATCATGTAGAGGACCCCGGGCATCCAGCTGGCGTTGGTCTCGGCCAGGTAGACGCGCAGCTCGGGGATGCGGTCGAACACGCCGGACAGCACCATCTGCACCATGGCCAGCACCGGCGGCGGGATGGTGCGCGACATCATCGACAGCGTGAGGTCGAACTTGCCCGTGGCCGACTGCACCAGCAGCGGGTGGGTGCGGTCGCCCATGGTGGCGTGGGCGGTGACCGGCATGTCGAGCGCCAGCGCCGCCTCCCAGAAGCGGTCGTCCTCGTCGGCCGGGGTGCCCGTGCCGTTGGGGAACGACCCCAGGCACACCGAGCGCAGGCCGAGCCCCGACGCCCGCTTCAGCTCGGCCACGGCGTCGTCCACCCCGCTGGCGGGGATGACCGCGTTGCCGATGAGCCGGTCGGGCGCGACCGAGCAGTAGTCCTCGGCCAGCCAGTCGTTGTAGGCCCGCACCATGGCCAGGTAGGCGTCCTGGTCCTCGACGTTCTCGATGAACCGGGTGATGAACACCGGCGGGTAGAGGATCTCGGCGTCGAGGCCGTCGGCGTCCTGCTCGCGCAGCCGTTGCGCGGCGTCGCCGGTGCCGGGGACCGGCGTGCCGTCGTCGTCCCAGTAGGAGCCGCCCAGCACCTTGAGGGGACGGCCGCCGGCCACGTTCTGGCCGTTGTGGATCATCGGCATGCCCTCGACGATCCAGCCCTCGCCGCCCGTGCGCAGCTTGACCAGCCGGGGCGCCCGGTCGAGGTGCTCGGCGGGGATGTGCCGCAGCCAGCCGTCGGGCGGGGTCTCGAGGTGCCCGTCGGCGGAGATGACCCGGTAGCGCCGCTCGCCGGTGCCGGTGCCGGTGCTGGTGCTCGTGTTGGTCCTGGTGCTCGTGTTGGTGCTCATCGGGCCGACGTCCAGCGCGTGGGGCTCGACTCGAACGCACGGGGCTCGTCGGCCAGCACCGCCTCCACGTGGAGGCAGCGGCCGGTCGCCGGGTCGAGGTAGCTGCGGAACACCACGGCCGGACCGTCGTCGCGGGGCCGGGCCTCCAGCACCGCGCAGCCGTCGGTCCAGTGGTCGGGGGCGACCGCCAGCGGCGTCCCGCTCGCCTCGGCGAAGGCCACGCTCCCGCGTTGCACCACGCCCACGTACAGGGGGACGGCCTCGCCCTCCCCCACAGCAGCGGCGACGGCGACCGGCTTCACCGGCGGGGTCGCCGCGGCCAGGCGCTGCTGCCGGATCTCGTCCCGGCGGGCGGCCGTCGCGTCGGCGTCGACCGTGCCGGCGGAGGTGACCACGCCGTAGACCGCGGCGGCCTCCTCCTCGGTGAAGCGGCCCGCGGTCAGGTCGGCCAGGACCGACGACGGGTCGCGCTCCAGCGGGTCGCCGTAGCCGCCGCCGTTGGCGAGGCGCATCTCGAACCGCTCGCCGGCGGTGACCACGATGCCGGACACGTTGACGTCGACGGCCTCCACGGAACCGTCCTGGTGGTGGACCAGGAACTCGTTGCAGGCCCCCGGCGCACCGCCGGCCGCGCCCTCCAGCGGCAGCCAGCGCCGCATGCCGAAGGTGGTCCCGATCATCTGGTCGATGCCGTGGGGCGCGAAGGTCATCTGGTTGCCGCCACCCGCCCGGTGCGTGCCGGCCCCCTCGACGCCGCGCCGGGCCCGCTTCTCCGAGAACAGCAGCGGGTACCACGACTCGAGGATCTCGATGTCGGTGAACATGCCCTCCATGCCGGCGCCCACCAGGTTCCGGCCCAGGTCGAGCCCGTCGCGCTCGGTGCCCCCGGAGCCGCCCACCCAGTTGCCGTCCAGCACCATGAAGGCGTCGGACGACCCGTCGGGCAGCGGCCAGGCCCACACCTGGTTGCCCAGCGCCGACTCGAAGCCGGTCCCGGTGAGGAACCGGCGGGCCGGGGCGTCGGGCGAGGCGGCCAGCGCCAGCTTCACCGCGTCGAGCGCCACATTGGCGGCGTTGAGCGCCACGTGCATGTGGGCGGCGGCGATCGGCGCCGGCGGCCGGGCGTTGACGATCGTGCCCTCGGGGCAGCGCAGCTCGACCGCCGAGAAGATGCCCTCGTTGTAGGGCAGGTCCTGCGCCATCCGCCCCGACAGCATGGCGATGAACTCGCTCTCGATGATGTAAGGCTTCGAGTTGAAGAAGTGCGGGGTCTGCGGCGAGGCGCCGGCGAAGTCGAACACCATCCGGTCGCCGTCGATGGTGAGGGTGCAGGGGATCTTGAAGAACTCGGTGTCGAACTCGGTCCACGACGTCGTGCGGTAGACGCCGTCCTCCAGCTGGGCGATCCGGGCCCGCATCTCGGCCTCGGACAGGTCGCGCAGCGCCTGCAGCGAGGCGACGAACCGCTCCTCGCCCACCGACGCCACCACGGCCTCGACCCGCTCCTGGGCCACGTGGCACCCGGCCACCAGGCCCCGCAGGTCCATCTCCACCAGCTGGGCCAGGCGCACGTTGTTGCGGAAGATGTCCCACACGTCGGTGACCTCCTCGCCCTGGCGGAACAGCCGCACGGGCGGGAGGCGCAGGGCCTCCTGGAAGCACTCGGTGGCGGCCGGGGCGAACGACCCGACGACCATCCCGCCCACGTCCATCAGGTGGGCGGAGATCACCACCCAGGCGACGCGCTCGCCGTCGCGGTAGATCGGCTGCTGCACCATCACGTCCTGCGGGTGGAGCCCGCCGCCGTAGTGGGGGTCGTTGCCGATGAACACGTCGCCGGGGGCGATGGTCGGGCCGTGGCGCTCGATGGTCGACTTCACCGCGTACGACGCGGCCCCGAAGTGGAACTCGATCTGGCCGGAGCCGATGATCAGGCCGCCGTCGGCGTCGAGCAGGGTGAACGAGTAGTCCTTGGCCTCGGTCACCACCGGGCTGATGGCGGTGTGCTCGACGGCGGCGGCCGCCTGCTCGCCGATCGCCTCCAGCCGGGTGCGCAGCACCTCGAGGTCGATGGGGTCGATCAGTGTGTTCATGCGGAGGCCTCCACGACGAGCGTTCCCTGCGGGTCGACCCGGGCCGTGCACCGCTCGGGGATCCAGATGGTGGTGTCGGAGCCGTCGACCAGCGCCGGTCCGGTGAGCACGTGGCCGGGGCGCAGCGACGGGCCGTCGTGCACGGCGACGTCGCGGCGGCCGTCGTCGCCCCGCTCGACCCGCACCGCGCGGGTGCCGGCGACGGGTGCCGGGGTGCCGGCGACGACGGGGTCCGACGTGTCGGTCACGAGGTCGGCCTGGAGCGTGCGACCGAGGCCGACCGCCCGCACGGCCACCAGCTCGATCGGCGCGCCCAGGACGATCGAGCCCTGGCCGTAGCGCTTGGCGTACTCCTCACGGAAGGCGTCGAGCATCTTGTCGACCGCGTGGCCGTCGACCGGTCCGTCGGGCAGGGGGATCTGGATCTCCCACACCTGGCGGCTGAAGCGCAGGTCGGCCTCGAACTCGACGCTGCGGTGCTCGGCGGCGATGCCGTCCGCAGCCAGGTCGGCGTCGACCTCGGCCCGCAGCTCCTCGGTCAGCTTCTCCACCAGCACCGTGTCGACCGGCATCGGCGCCAGGACCGACCGCAGGCGCTCGCGGCGCACGTCGGTGGTGGCGGCACCGAACGCCGAGAGCACCGACGCCAGCTCCGGCACCAGCACCTGCGGCGAGCCGATCGACGTGGCGATCTCGGGGGTGAACAGCGAGCCGCTGCCGCCGTAGGACAGCAGGGCGTGGTCGCGGGGGTCGAGGCCGCGGTCGGCCAGGCGGGCCCGCACCGCCTTCACCATCCCGGCCAGCGCCAGCCGGCGGATGCCCCAGGCGGTCTCCTCGGCGTCGAGGCCCAGCGGCTCGCCGAGGTGGGCGCAGGCGGCGCGGGCGGCGTCGGCGTCGAGGGCCATGTCGCCGCCCAGGAACCGGGCGGGGTCGATGTAGCCCAGCACGACCAGGGCGTCGGTGACGGTGGCGTCGGTGCCGCCCCGGCCGTAGCAGGCGGGACCGGGCACCGCGCCGGCCGACCGGGGGCCGACCCGCAGCATGCCGCGGGCGTCGACCCAGCCCAGCGAGCCGCCGCCGGCCCCGATGGAGTCGACGTCGATCAGCGACAGCGCCGTCCACACGCCCATCAGCTCGCCCCGCGTGCGGCGGGCGGGGGTGCCCTTGGCGATCACCGACACGTCGAACGACGTGCCGCCCATGTCGCAGGTGATCACGTCGGCGACGCCGGCGGCCTCGGCCACCACCACGGAGGCGGAGACCCCGGCGGCCGGGCCGGAGGCGGCCAGGCCCAGCGGGCGCCAGCGGGCCTCGCCGACCGTGATCGAGCCGCCGGCCGAGTGGACCAGCAGCAGCGGCACCGACAGGCCCAGCGCGGCGAGGTCGCGCTCGAGCTGCTCGATGCCGGCGAACGCGCCGGAGACGTAGGCGTTGAGGAGGGCGAACGTGGTCCGCTCGTACTCCCGGATGGCCGGGTGCAGCGCCGCGCCCGACGTCACCGGCAGGTCGGGGAACGCCGCCCGGATCGCCTCGACCGCCCGGTCCTCGTGGGTGGGGTCGAGGAACGACCACAGGAACGAGACGGCCAGCGCCTCCACCTGCTCGCCCTCGACGAGGCGGCGGGCGGCGGCCACCGCCTCGTCGGGGTCGAGCGGTGTCACCACCGTGCCGTCGCGGTCGATCCGCTCGGCCACGCCGACGGTCGCCCGGGGAGAGACGACCTCCGGAGGTGTGGTCAGCCAGCCCTCGTCGTCCTTCACCCGGGTGCCCCGGGCGAGCGGCACGAGCTCCTCGAAGCCCTTGGTGGTGACCAGGCCGACCTTGCGGCCGGCGCGCGACGCCAGCACGTTGGTGACGGCGGTGGTGCCGAGGCCGAACCGGCCGACCTGCGGCAGCAGCTCCTCCAGCGTGCGGCCCGAGCGCTCGGCGGCGAGCCGCGCCGCCGCCAGCACGCCCTCGCCCACCTGCCGGGTGGTGGGCGCCTTGGCGCGCCACGTGCGGTTGCCGTCGGTGAGCACGGCGTCGGTGAAGGTGCCGCCCACGTCGACACCGATGCAGATCTCGGTCATGTGTGCTCCCTGGCGGTGACGGTCTCGGTGTCGCGGCCGGAGCGGACCAGTCGGCCCGGCAGCTGGTCGGTCAGCTTCCCGTCGGCGACGACCCCGCCCCCGGCCACCAGCACGTGGGCGACGCCGGTCGATCCGTTGGTGAGCCGGGCGGCGCCGGACGGCAGGTCGGTGGCGGTGCGCAGCGGCTCGGCGCCCACGGTCTCGGGGTCGAACACCACGACGTCGGCCCAGGCGCCCTCCCGCAGCCGGCCCCGGTCCTTCATCCCGTAGAGGCGGGCGGGGACGTCGGCGAAGCGGTGCACCAGCTCCTCGACGGTGAACGCCTGGCGCTCCCGGGCCAGCTCGGCGAGGCAGCGGGTGGCGAAGTCGGCGCCGGACATCATGTCGAGGTGGGCGCCGGCGTCGGACGCCTGCAGCACGACCCGCGGGTCCTTCAGCACCTTCAGGCGGGCCTGCCAGGCCCACTCGTCGTCCTCGGCGTACTGCGAGCGGACGAAGCCGACCGCCAGCTCGCCCTGCACGGCGATGTCGACCATGGCGTCGAAGTCGCTCACACCCCGCTCCCGGGCGACGTCGGCGATGTTGCGCCCGACGACCGAGGCGAGGGCGTCGTGGTGGACCTCGTTGACCCGGTACGTGCCCCAGTTGCGCACCACCACCGCCAGGCCCTGGGTCTGGGCGGCGGCATCGTCGGCGAGCTGCCGGCGCTTCTCGGGGTCTCGCAGGGCGCCGATGCGCTCGGGCACGGGCAGGTCGAACAGCCAGGACCAGCCGGGGATGGCCCGGAACACGTAGCCGGTGAGGAAGTCGTGCTGGAACTGGCCGTTCTGGGGGATGAACATCGGCACCACCCGGCCGCCCCGCTCGGCCGCAGCGTCGGAGGCGGCCAGCTGGCGGAGGTGGAGGTCGGGCACGGCCTTGTTGATCAGCGGCGTGTTCCAGTTGAGGGGGCGGTCGGCGGCGGCCGACATGTCGGCCATCAGCGTCACGTCGTCGTCGCTGAAGCCCTGCAGGAACGAGTCGGGGATGAACTCGATCGACGTGCCGGGGTGGTCGCCGCACACGGCGGCGAGGCGGACGAGCTCGTCGCGGTGGGCGGCGTTGGGCGGGGTGGGCCGGCCGTCGCCGTCGACCTGGGTCGACACGTTGGAGGTGGAGAAGCCGAGCCCGCCGACGGCGATGGCTTCCGACAGGAGCACCCGCATGGCGTCGAGCTGGTCGGCGGTGGCGGGGTCGCTCGACGCGGCGGGGCCCATCACCGCTCGCCGCAGGGCGGAGTGGCCCACCATGAAGCCGATGTTGATGCCGCGGGGCGTCCGCTCCACCACGTCGAGGAACTCGGCGTAGGTGCGCCAGCGGAACTCGACGCCCGCTTCCAGGGCGGCGACGGGGATCGACTCGACGCGGGCCAGGAGCCGGGTGAGGAAGTCCTGGTCGTCGGGGGCGGCGGGGGCCAGCGTGAGGCCGCAGTTGCCGCCCACCACGGTGGTGACGCCGTGCAGCGGCGACGGCGTGAGGTAGGGGTCCCAGAACAGCTGGGCGTCGTAGTGGGTGTGCAGGTCGACGAACCCGGGGGCGACGACGCAGCCACCGGCGTCGATCTCCCGCCGCCCGCGGTCGTCGACCTGGCCCAGCGCGACCACGCGCCCGTCCTGGACCGCCAGGTCGCCCCGATACCCGGGCGCACCGCTGCCGTCCACGATCGTGCCACCGCGGATCACGACGTCATACATGGCGTTCCCCCTTTCATATATAAGATTGAGCCTATGGGGATCGCGGTTCCCGCGGCAAGCCCAACGCCCGCTCCCCGAGGCTGTTGCGCTGGATCTCGTCGGTGCCGCTGGCGATGCGCACGGACGGCGCGGTGAGGAAGTGGAACTGCCACATCCCGGCGCCGGGCGCGTCGTCGCCCGCAGCCAGCGCGCCCGCCCCCAGCAGCGCCAGGCCGAGGTCGGCGCTGCGTCGCAGGTGGTCGGCGAAGAACAGGTTCACCGACGACGCCAGCGGCCCGAACGACTCGCCCTGCGACAGCGCCGTCTGCATCCGGTAGCCGAAGAACCGCAGCAGCTGCTCGCCCGTGTACTGCTCGACCAGGCGCTGGCGGACCACCGGGTCGCGGTCGAGGCCCCGCTCCCGGGCGACCACCAGCATCTCGGCGTAGCCCGGCCAGTCGTTGCCGACCAGCCCGCGCTCGTTGGTGAGCGTGGTCATCGCCACCCGCCAGCCCTCGTCCACCGGCCCGATCACGCAGTCGTCGGGCACGGCCACGTCGGTGAAGAACACCTCGCTGAACTCGGCCGCCCCGTTGAGCTGGCGGATCGGCCGCACCTCGATGCCCGGCGTCGACATGTCGAGCGCGATGCAGCTGATGCCGTGGTGCTTGGGCGCGTCCGGGTCGGTGCGGGCCAGCAGGATGCCGAAGTCGCTGAACCGGGAGTACGACGTCCACACCTTCTGCCCGTCGACGACCCAGCCGTCGTCGGTGGCGTTGCGCCGCGCCGCCGTCGACAGACCCGCCAGGTCGGAACCGGCGCCCGGCTCGCTGAACAGCTGGCACCACGACTGCTCGCCCCGCAGCATCGGGGGCAGGAAGCGGGCCTTCTGCGCCTCGGTGCCGTGGCCGACGATCGTGGGGGCCACCATGCCGAGGCCCACCTGGAGCGTGGCCGTCGACACCCCGAAGGCCATCTGCTCCTCCTGGAAGATGTGCTCGAAGGCGGGGCTCAGGCCGTGCCCGCCGTGGTCGACCGGCCAGGTGAGGCCGGCCCAGCCGCCGTCGTGGAGCACCCGCTGCCAGGCCCGGCAGGCGTCGGAGAAGGCCTGCTCGTGCTCGGTGTCGGTGGTGAAGTCGCCGGGCTCGCCCCGCCGCGGGGCATGGGCCTCCAGCCAGGAGCGGGCCTTGGCCCGGAGCTCGGCCTCCTCGGGCGAGTCCTCGAAGTGCACCTACCGACCTCCGGCCTCGGCGGCCGGCCGCCAGAACGGGATGCCGAGACCGTCCTCCACCACTACGGTCCACGCCTCGACCGCCATGCCGACGTGGACGTCGTCGGGGTCGCAGTCGGTGATGTTGGTCATCATCCGCGGCCCCTCCTCCAGGTCGACCATGGCCACCACGTAGGGCACCAGGCCCTTGAACGGCTCGGCCCAGTTCTGCCGGACGACCGTGTACGTGTGGACGGTCCCCCGGCCGGACGCCCGCTGCCACGTCGGCTCGGCGCCGCAGGTCGCGCACAGCGCCCGGGGGTACAGCTGCCGGTGCCCCTCCGGGCACTCCTGGTACAGGACCTCGCCCCGCGCCGCCGCCTCCCAGTAGGCCTGCGACACGCCGTCGACCTCCGGCAGCGGCCGCTGCGCCACCGTCGACTCGATCTCGTTCATCGTGCGTCCCTCCCCAGGATCACGGTGCCGATGCACGACAGCCAGCCGCCGGAGCCGCAGGCCAGCGCCAGCTCGGCGTCGGGCACCTGGGCCTCGCCGGCCTGGCCCCGCAGCTGGCGGACGGCCTCGATCAGCAGGAAGATCCCCCGCATCCCGGGGTGCGTGCAGCTGAGGCCGCCGCCGTCGGTGTTGAGCGGCACCTTCCCGCCCGGCCGCAGCACGCCCTCCTCCACGAACCGCCCGCCCTCGCCCTTGGGGCAGAAGCCGAGGTCCTCGAGCAGGACCAGCGACGTGAACGTGAAGCTGTCGTAGAGCTGCACCGTGTCGATGTCGGCGGGGGTGACGCCGGCCTGGCGGAACGCCTCGCGGCCCGACGCCACCGCCCCGGTGGCGGTGAAGTCTGGCATCTGGCTCACGTGCCAGTGGGTCTGCGCCGTCGATGCCCCCAACACGTGCACCGGGCGCTGGGGCAGGTCGCGGGCCCGCTCGGCGGTGGTCATCACCAGCGCCCCGCCGCCGTCGGAGATCACGCAGCAGTCGAGCTTGTGCAGCGGGTCGGCCACCATGCGGGAACCCACGACGTCGTCGATCGTGAGCGGGTCGCGGTGCAGGGCGCGGGGGTTGAGGGCGGCGTGGGCCCGGGCCGCCACCGCCACCTCGGCCAGCTGCTCCGACGTGGTGCCGTACTCGTGCATGTGGCGCCGGGCCGCCATGGCGTAGGCGCCGATGAGCACGTTGCCGTAGGGCGCCTCGAACTGGGCCGGGCCGTCGACCCGCGCCCCCACGCCGAACTGGCCCTTGCTGCCCAGCATCCGCCCCGCCCGCGACAGCAGGTCCGACCCGTAGGTGATCAGCACGGTGTCGCAGTGCCCCACCTGGATGGCGGCCGACGCGTGCTGCACCAGGTACTCGAAGCTCGAGCCGCCCACCATCGTGCCGTCGAGCCAGCGGTAGTCGATGCCGAGGTACTCGGCGAGGGGCGCGGCGTCGTCGGGCGACGAGGCGGTCTTGCTGCCTCCCGTGGCGCCGAAGCCGTCGATGTCGGCCTTGTTCAGGCCGGCGTCGGCGAGCGCCCGCCGCGTGGCCAGCACGTGGTGCTGCAGGGTGTCGAGGTGGGGCGCGACCGGGCCGTCGCTCAGCCCGATGCCCACGATCACCGGCGTGCGATCGCGGTCGCTCGTGCTCATGCGTCCTGGCGGCCCATCGCCGCCTTGCCGCCCACCGGCGCCTCGCCGCCCGGCTGCTGCAGGTAGAGGCGCATGCGGTTGATGCGGCCCTTGCCGTCGAGGCCGAACATGATCACCTCGGGGATGTCGGTCATGACCCCGTCCACCTGGAGGTGCTCGATCAGCTCGGCGAAGCCCAGCCCGTCGTCCACGTAGGCGATGCGGCGGGCCTGCAGCTCGTAGTCACCCTCCAGGGTGGGCACGACCCGGCGCAGGAAGGCGAGGTACTCCTCTTTGCTGCCGATCACGTCGACGTACGGGCCGATGCGCTCGAAGCCGTCGTCGGACAGGCACTCGGCGAGGCCGTCCCAGTCCCGGGCCGCGTAGCACTCCACGAACCGCTCGATCACCGGCATGTCAGGCTCCTTCTCGCTGGGGACGTCGCCGCCGCGGTACCGCTCACGGAGGGCCGGCTTGAGCACCTTCCCGGTGGCGTTCCGGGGCAGGGCGTCGACCACGACCACCCCCGACGGCTTCTTGTAGGAGGCGAGGCGCTCCCGGCACCACGCCACGATCTCGTCGCTGGTGGGCGGCGCGGCCGGGTCGGCCGGGACGACGACGGCCAGCGGGGTCTCGCCCCAGCGCTCGTGGGGCACGCCGATCACCGCCACCTCGGCGACGGCCGGGTGCTCGGCGATCACCGCCTCCACCTCGGGGCAGTAGATGTTCTCGCCGCCCGAGATGATCATGTCCTTCTTGCGGTCGACGACGTAGATGTAGCCCTCGTCGTCGATCCGGCACAGGTCGCCGGAGTGGAACCAGCCGCCGGCGAACGCCTCGGCGTCGGCCTCGGGCATGTTCCAGTAGCCGAGCATCACGGTGGGCGCCCGGTAGACGATCTCCCCCACCTCGCCCGGGGCGACGTCGTGCATGTCGGGGTCGACGATGCGGGCCTCGACGTTGACGATCGGCCGGCCCACCGAGCCCTGCTTGCGCTCGGCGTCGACGGCCATGAGCACGCAGGTGACCGGGCTCATCTCGGTCTGGCCGAAGAAGCTGAAGATCGACACGCCGGGGAACGTGCGGTGCATCTTCTGCAGCACGTGGACCGGTGTGCCCGCGGCGCCCCACGACGCCCGCCGCAGCCGCAGCCGGGCGGCCCGTCCCGCGGCGGCGTCGCACACCTCGTCCCACTGCATGCCGACGAAGACGCAGCCGGTGACGCTCTCGCGCTCGAGCTCGTCGACGGTGGCGACGGCGTCCCAGGCGCCCGAGGGGAGGATCACCGAGCGGCCGCCGGCCATGACGTAGGGCAGGATGCCGACGAGGCCGCCGATGTGGAACAGCGGGAAGTTGGCGTACCACACCTCGTCGCGGCCCTGGATGCCTTGCTGGACCATCGAGTTGAAGGTCTGGACCACCAGGTTGAAGTGGGTGAGCACCGCGCCCTTGGGCCGGCCGGTGGTGCCGGAGGTGTACATGATCAGCGCGGGTGCGCTCTCGGCGACGTCGACGGTCAGCGGCTCGGGGGACGACGCGGCGAGCACGTCCTCGTAGTCGCGGCCCACCACGATCACCGTGTCGAGCGGGGGCACGAGCGGGGCGAGGTCCTCGTCCACCACCACGGCCCGGGCGCCGCTGTCGTCGAGGATGAACGCCACCTCCCGGGCCACGAGCCGGAAGTTGACGGGCACGACGATGGCGCCCAGCCGCCAGCCGGCGAAGAGCGCCTCCACGAGCTCGATGCTGTTGCCCATGAGCAGCGCCACGCGATCGCCGGCGGTGACGCCGCGGTCGGCCAGGGCCCGGGCCAGCCGGGTGACGCGCTCGTCGATCTCGGCGAAGGTGCGGCCGACTCCCTGGCACGTGAACGCCACGTCGTCGGGGTGCTGGCGGGCGACGCGTGCCAGCTGCTCGCCGTGCGACATGCGGCGCGCCGCGTCGAGCGTCGCCGAGGTATCGGTCGCTGCGTCCATGTCTCGTCCCCCCGTCGCCTGAGCCATCAACAGTATCTTATGTAAGATAGGGAAGTTACCAGCTGGCGGACCGAAACAGGAGCGACATGGACTACGTGCTTGGAGAGAGGGCCGAGGCGCTCCGACACCGGCTCCGGGAGCTCATCGACGAGCACGTGCCCGACGACTTCCTGGGGGCGTTCACCGACGACCCCGAGGACCTCGCCGTCGCCCAGCGCTTCTGCAAGCTCCTGGCCGCCGAGGGCCTGCTGGCCATGGCCTGGCCCAAGGAGAACGGGGGCGGCGACGGCTCCGTGTGGGAGCAGACCATCGTCCGCGAGGAGATGTGGGCCCACCACGAACCCCGCGGCGCCCAGTACATGGGGATCAACTGGGTCGGCCCCGCCATCATGCGCTTCGGCACCGCCGAGCAGCAGGCGCAGCACCTGCCCCCGATCGCAGCGGGCGACGTCATCTGGTGCCAGGGCTTCAGCGAGCCCGACGCCGGTTCGGACCTGGCGTCGCTCACCACCCGGGCGCAGCCCGACCCGTCGGGGGGCTGGCGCATCTCCGGCCAGAAGATCTGGACGTCCTACGCCCTCATGGCCCAATGGTGCATCCTCGCCGCCCGCACCTCGCCCGACAAGCACCACGGCATCACCATGTTCCTGGTGCCGATGGAGCGCGAGGGCATCACCGCCCGGCCCATCGCGTCGATGCTGGGCCCGCACCACCTCAACGAGATGTTCCTCGACGAGGTGCACGTCGGGCCGGAGGACGTGCTGGGCGAGATCGGCCAGGGCTGGACCGTCATCCGGGAGGCCCTCAAGTTCGAGCGGGTGGGCATCGCCCGCTACGCCCGCTGCGACCGGCTGCTCACCCTGCTGCGCCAGGCGCTGGGCGACCGCTGGCACGACCTGCCGGGCGGGCTGCGGGCCCGCTGGGCGCGCGCCCTCGTGCAGGTGCGGGTGGCGACGCTGCTCGCCTACCGGGTGATCGACGCGCAGGACAAGGGCCGGGTGAACGACGCCGACGCCAGCATCGCCCGCGTCGCCGTCACCCTGTGCGACCAGGACGTCGCCGAGGTGCTGTTCGAGGCGCTGGGCGGCCGGTCGCTCGACGACCGCCACGGCACCCACCCCGTGCTCCAGGGCGCGGTCGAGGACCACTGGCGCTACGCCCAGGCGGCCACCGTCGCCTCGGGCACGATCGAGATCCAGCGGATGCTGGTGGCCAGAGCGGCGCTCAACGGGAGCCCGAAGTGAACCTGGAGCTCCCCGAGGTCGCCGCCGAGTTCGGGGCGACCGCGCGGCGGGCGTTCGCCGACGCCGGTGGGGTGGAGCTGGCCCGCCGGGCCGAGGCCGACCCGGCGGTGCGCGCGACCGTCGTGGCGCCGCTGCTCGCCGGCCTGGGCGCGTTCGACCTGCCCCTGCCCCTGGGCCCGGACGACGGCGACATCGACGCCGACGTGGCGCTGGCCGCGGGCGAGCTGTGCCGGGCCGCCGGGCGGGTGGCGCTGCCCTACCCGCTCGCCGCCGTGCTCGCCTCGCCCGACGGCACCGAGCGGCCGATCGCGGTGGTGGATCCAGAGCTGCCCCGAGCCGACCACGGCGACCTCTTCCCCACCTGGCAGCTGGCCACCCTCGACGGCGGCCGGGCGTGGACCGGGGCGCCCTCCGGACCGGTGCTGGGCACCAAGCTCGGGCCGTTCGTCACCGACCTGCGACTCGACGCCGAGACCCCCGACCGCGACCTGACGTTCCCGGCGGCACTGACGCTGGCCCTCGATGCCTGGCGGGTGCTGGGCACGCTCGAGCGGGCGCTGGAGACCACCGCCGCCCACGTCACCAGCCGCGAGCAGTTCGGGCAGCCGCTGGCAGGGTTCCAGGCCGTGCAGTTCCAGGTCGCCGACGCCACCGTCGCCGCCCGGGCGCTGCGGGAGCTGGCCGGCTTCACCACGTGGCGGCTGTGCGTGGCGCCGCTCGACCGCCTGGTCGACGCCCTGGCGCTGCGGGTCAACGCCGTGGAGGGCGCCCAGCAGGTGCTGCGCACGTGCCACCAGCTCCACGGGGCGATCGGCTTCTGCGACGAGCACGACCTGTCCGTGCTCTCGCGCCACGTCCAGCCGCAGCTGCGGCTGCCCGGCGGACTGGAGGCCACCACCGAGCACCTGCTGGCGGCGGTGGAGGAGCTCGGGTTCTCCAGCCTCTTCGGCGAGGGCTCGTCACCGGCGCCAGCCGCTTCGGGGTCGACATGAGCGGGGACGCCAGGGTCGCGGTCGTCACCGGCGGGAGCGGCGGCATCGGCTTCGCCTGCGCCGAGGCCCTCGTCGGCCGGGGCTACGACGTGGTGCTCACCGCCCGCCGGGCCGGGCCGCTGCAGGAGGCGGCCGACAAGCTGGGCGCCCGCTGGGTCGCCGCCGACAGCGCCGACGAGACCGAGTTCGCCGCGGTCGTCGAGCCCCTGGAGCGGGTCGACTTCCTGGTGCACGCCGCCGGCATCCTCGACGGCACCTTCGTCCGCAAGGATTCCGTCGCCAGCTTCGACCGGATCATCCGGGCCAACCTGCGGTCGACCTACGTCGTCACCGCGGCGGTGCTGCCCAAGATGCCGGCCGGCGGGCGCCTGGTCTACGTCTCGTCGTCGGCCGCGAAGGCGGGGATGAAGGGGCGCAGCGCCTACTCGGCGTCGAAGGCGGGGATGAACGCCTTCGCCCAGGCCCTGGCCGGCGAGGTCGCCCGGGACGGCCTGCAGGTCCACGTGCTGGTGCCGGCGCCGGTCGACACGGCGATGCTCGACCGGGTCACGTTCCCGATGCACACGCTGCGGCCCGCCGACGTGGGCGCCGCCGTCGCCTTCCTCGACGGCCTCGACCCCGGCGTGGTGCTGCCCGAGATCGTGTTGGAGGCCGCGGCGGAGGGGCCCTTCGCCCCGGACCCGGTGGTCCCCGAGGCCGCCCGTCGGAAGGGGTTCGGTTCGTGACCATCGACTACACGCAGGACGACCACGTCGTCACCATCACCATCAACCGGCCCGAGGCCCACAACTCGCTCGACATGGAGCACTTCGCCGCGCTGCACGGGGCGTGGGTGCGGTTCCGCGACGACGACACCGCCTGGGTGGCGGTGATCACCGGGGTGGGCCGGGCGTTCTGCACCGGCGCCGACCTCAAGCGGTTCATCCCCGAGCTCACCGGCGAGCTGCCCCGGCCCGACGGCTGGGACGCGGAGACGGCCGTCCACGCCGTGCTCCACCGGTTCCCGGTCTACAAGCCGATCATCGCGGCGGTGAACGGCGTGTGCGTGGCCGGGGGCATCGAGATGCTGGGCTCGACCGACATCCGGGTGGCGTCGCCCGACGCCCGCTTCGCGGTGATGGAGCCGAAGCGGGGCCTCTTCGCCGGCGGCGGGACGACCGTGCGGCTGGTGCGGCAGATCGCCTTCCCGCACGCCATGGAGCTGCTGCTGACCGCCGACATGATCGACGCCGCCCGGGCGTTGGAGATCGGCCTGGTCAACAAGGTCGTGCCGGCCCACGAGCTGCTCGACGCCGCCTACGACTACGCCCACCGCATCGCCGCGAACGCCCCCCTCGCCGTGTTCGCCACCAAGCAGTCGGCGATCGAGAGCCTCTCCCTCGACCTCGACGCCGCCTTCGACAACGAGTCCCGCCACAGCGACCGCATCTTCGCCACCGCCGACGCGAAGGAGGGCCCGAAGGCCTTCCTCGAGAAGCGCCCCCCGATCTGGCAGGGCCGCTGACCGCCGAGTTCCACGGGGTGGTCGTTCTTCTGGCGTGCCGACGGGTCGTCGGTCCTGGCACCATGGGGCGTCGGGCGACCGAAATGGTCGTCTCCTGCCGCATCGAGCCCCGACCCGCCTGATCGTCCGGTGCCAGGCGACCCTTTCAGTCGCCACGCACCGCACGGAACAGACCGTCGATGGCCTCGACCGCCCGGCCAGAGGTGACCGTCCCGTCCCGAGTCATCTGTAGTCGCCAAACCACAGTCGAGTCATTCGTCGTCGGAGACCGATCACAGGCGACTCAAGAAGAACCAAACGACCACAAACGACTCGCCAACCCCCCTTGGAACCGTCGTCTAGGCCGGCACGGGCTCCGGGTAGAACTGGCGGGACCAGCGGCGGAAGGACATGATCGGGCCGTCGTCCGGGGAGAGGGCGGGCGTGGGGCGGTAGAGCTTGTGCTCCCAGATGGGGGCGTCCTGTCGGGCCTGCTTGTGGAAGTCGTCGACGAGGCCGCGGCCGATGTTGCTGATGCCCTCGCCGTCCTTGGCCCTCGGCACCAGGAACGTGTAGCCCGACTCGACGGTCTCGTCGTCGACGGGCGTCACCGTGAACAGCGCCGCCGCCCGCAGGATGCCGGTGGGCCGCACCACGTCGATGCCGAGGCCCCACAGCTCGGAGATGACCGCCCCCTCCACGTCGCCCCGGGGTGTCACGAAGGTGACCGCGGCGGTGGCCTGCAGGCGGGGACCGTCCTCCTCCAGCTCGACGCCGCCGAAGCCCGACGTGCCGTGCACGAACCGGAAGTGGGCGACGTCGACGACGTTCTCCATCACCTCCTGCACGTGGGTGCGCATGGTCCACCGCTCGCCGGCCTGCCACACCAGGTCGGGGTCGTCGCACTCCGGCACCTGTGGCACCGTCCACGTGGGCGGCCCACCCTCCGCCGAGAACCACACGTACACCGCGCCGTTGGCCTCGGCGACCGGCCACACCGGGATGCGGGCCTTGCCGTTGGTCCGGCGGCTGTAGGGGACGTCGACGTTGCGGCCCTCGCCGTCGAACCGCCAGCCGTGGAACGGGCAGACGATGTCGTCGCCCTCCACGCAGCCGCCGTGGCCCAGGTGGGCGCCGAGGTGAGGGCAGTAGGCGTCGAGCACCCGCACCACACCGTCGGCGGCACCCCGGTAGGCCACCAGCTCGCGCCCGAAGTAGTGGAGCGGCACGACCGAGCCCGCCGCCAGCTCGTGGCCGTAGGCGACCTGGTACCAGCCGTCAGGCGTGGCCGGGAACGGGAACCGCGCCGTCACGAGGCGCGGCCTCCCTCCACGGGAGCGTCGGCGCCGGGCTGCTTCATGAACACGCTGACGTGGACGATCAGGCCGGCGTCGTCGCGCTCGAACAGGATGAGCTCGGGGAACTCGGTCCGCACGCCGTCCACGTCGAAGGTCTCGCTCAGCTCCACGTAGGTCACGTGGTCCGACGAGTGCGACACCCGCTGCACCTTCAGCTCGTAGTCCTTCAGCGAGGCGATGATCCCCCGGAGGAACTCGACGTAGGGCGCCTTGCCCGCGATGTCGTCGCAGAACGGGCCGGAGCGGGTGAGCCCCGACTCCGCGATGGTCGCGGCCAGGCCGTCCCAGTCCTGCACCGCCATGCACTCCAGGTAGCGCTCCACGTTGGTGGTCATGACCCCTCCTCCTCCACACCCAGGTACTCGTCGAGCACGGTGGCGCCGGCGTCCTGGGCCTTGCCCGACCACACCATCCGGCCCCGCCGCAGGATCAGCGCGTCGTCGGCCAGCTCCAGTGCCCGCTCGACGAACTGCTCCACCAGTACGACGGTGACCCCGGCGTCCCTGGCCTGCCGCAGCACGTCGAAGGACATCTCCACCAGCTTGGGCGCCAGGCCCAGCGACAGCTCGTCGGCCACCAGCAGGCGGGGCGGCACGGCCAGCACCCGGGCCAGGGCCAGCATCTGGCGCTCGCCGCCCGACAGCGTGGACGTGGCCTGCCGCCGGCGCTCGGCCAGCACGGGGAACATGTCCAGCGCCCGGGCCACGGCATCGGCCCGCTCCGACTTGGCGACGGTGCGGCTCACGCTCAGCCGCAGGTTCTCGGCCACGGTGAGGCCGGGGAACACGCCGCGGCCCTCCAGCACGTGGGTCACTCCCTGGCGCGCCACCCGGTGGGCGGGCCACGAGGTGACGTCGCGGCCGTCGAGCTCGATGTGCCCGCTCGTCGGGGCCACCAGTCCGGAGACCGCCGACGCCACCGTCGACTTGCCGGCGCCGTTGCTGCCCAGCACCGCCAGCACCGACCCGGCCGGCACGTCGAACGACACGCCCGACACGGCCCGGGTCAGCCCGAAGTCGACCACCAGGTCGCGCACGGACAGCAACGGCGGCGCCGTCGACGCCTCGGCAGGCTCCACGCCGGCGACGAGGACGTCGTCCGCCGGCGGTTCGATCGTCGCTCTCGTCATCGTGTGGCCTCCGTCCCGATGTAGGCGGCCTGGACCACGGGGTCCGACCGCACCTCGGCAGGCGTGCCCGACGCGATGAGCCGCCCGAAGTCGAGCACGTCCACGCGGTCGGACAGCCCCAGCACCAGCTGCAGGTCGTGCTCCACCAGCACCAGCGCCACCCCTTCCTCGTCGCGGGCCTTCAGCAGCACGGTCGCCAGCTGCTCGGTCTCCCGGCTGTCGAGGCCCGACGACGGCTCGTCGAGCAGCACCACCTTGGGCCCTGCCGCCAGCGCCCGGCCGACCTCCACGAGGCGGGCCGTCCCCAGCGGCAGCGCCGCGGCCGGCTGGTGCTGCACGTCGACCAGGCCCAGGCTCTCCACCAGCTGGTCGACCCGCTCCTGCTCCTCGGCGTTGCCCGACCGGCGGTCGAGGCCGACGAGGTCGCGCAGGTAGCTGGGCCGGCCCCGCAGCGACCGGTAGGTGAGCTGGAAGTGCTCGCGCACCGACAGCTCGGCGAAGAGCTGCACCCGCTGGAACGTGCGCAGCAGGCCGCGGCGGGCCCGGAACTGCGGGGTGCGGCCGGTCACGACGTCGCCCTCGATGAGCACGTCGCCGTGGGTGGGCTGCAGCAGCCCGGACAGCACCCCGAACAGGGTGGTCTTGCCGGCGCCGTTGGGCCCGACGACGCCCAGGATCATCCCCGGCGACGCCTGCACGGTCACGTCGTCGAGCGCGGCCAGCCCACCGAAGCGCATGGTGACGTTGCGGGCCTCGAGCAGCGGCACAGCCGCGTCGACCTCGGGAGCAGTCTCGGCCACGGCGCTCATGCCGCCGCCTCCACCGTTGCGTCGACCGGGCCACCGGTCGTGGCCGGAGCCGACGATCGCCGCAGCTTGTGGAACAGGTGCGACCAGTGCTCCACGGTCTGGGTGACGATGCCGCGGGGCTCCCGGGCGACCATGATCGCCCCCAGGCCGAACAGCATGGTGGGCACCTCGGCGTACGAGTCGGAGACGTAGCTGCTGAACAGCGCCGGGAACACCGAGAACGCGACCCCGGCGAGCAGCGCCCCCGTGATCGAGCGGACGCCCCAGGTCACCGCGACCGCCAGCCAAACGATGCCGACGATGGCGTTGAACGACCCGGGCGTGGCCCGCCCCGAGAAGCTGGCCAGCAGCCCGCCGCCCACGCCGGCCATGAAGGCGCTCAGCCCGAACGTCGCGACCTTGGCCCGCATGGTCCGCACGCCGATGGTGCGGGCCGCCACCTCCGACGACCGGATGGCTGCCAGCGTCATGCCCGTGGTCGAGCGGCGCAGGTTGGCGACCACGACGGCACCGATCACGAACACCCCCAGCGCCAGGTAGAAGAACGACAGGTCGCTGTCGAACCGGAACCCGAAGACCGAGGGCCGGGGCAGTGGCTGGCCGGCGTGGAGGTTGTCGATGCGGTCGATGGTGAACAGGGCGCTGTCGGCCAGCACCGCGAAGCTCAGCGTGGCCAGGGCCAGGTAGAGCTCCCCGAGCCGCAGCCCGGCCAGCGCCACGAGGATCCCGAACGGCACGGCGACGAGCGCCGCCACGAACACGGCGGGACCGGCGTCCCACCCGTGGAACTCGGTGAGCTGCGCGGCCCCCATGGCCCCGACGCCGGCGAACGAGATCTGGCAGAGCGAGATCATCCCGCCCTCGCCGGTGACCAGCACGAACGACAGCATGGCGATGGCGACCGCCACACCGGAAGCGGTGACACCCAGCCAGTAGGGCGTGAGCGTGCCCGGCACGACCAGCGCCAGCACGCCGAACACGGTCCACGTCGCCACCTGGGTGCGCCGCCGGCGGGCGGCCTGGTCGGGCGAGCGGGTGAGCATCGGCGTGGTGGCCGGCGCCTCGGTGCCGCGCCGGTGCAGCACCACCCCGTAGATCACCAGGAACACCAGCATCACCACGAACGGGATGCTGGGGCGGGTGGCCCGGGCCCAGTAGCCCGAGTCGGGCAGCACCTTGGTGACCAGCGTCTGGGACAGGCCCAGGCCGATCGCCCCGACGAACGTCCACGGCAGGCTGCGCAGCCGCCCGACCACCACCGCGGCGAACGACGAGATCAGCAGGACGCTGAACGACACCTCGTTGAGGCCGAGCACCGGGGTGAGCAGCACGCCCGCCAGTCCCGCCATGGTGGTGCCCATCATCCACGCCACCGCGGTGACGGCCGCGGGGTTGACGCCCATCACCGACGCCAGGTCGCGGTGGTCGACCACGCCCCGCATGGTCAGGCCCAGCGTGGTGTACCGCAGCACCGCGGCCAGCAGCAGGCCGACGACCACGGCACAGACGAACACGGCGATCTGGTTGGCGTTGAGCGTCACGCCGAGCACGTCGTACTCCGGCACGGGCGTGGCGAAGAACCCCGGTGGCAGCACCGGTTCGGTGTCGACGAACAGCATCTTCCCGATGGGCGGGACGGCGACGTAGAGCCCGATCGTCGCCACCAGCTGGACCGTCGTCGGGGAGTCCGACAGCCGCCGGAACAGCACCGCCCACAGCAGCAGGCCCAGCAGCGGGGCGGCGACACCCACGGCGAGGAGCCCGGCGACCAGCGCCGGCCAACCCCTCACGGTGTTCAGGTCGTAGTAGAGGAGGGCGATGAAGAACGCCAGCGCCCCCTGGGCGAAGTTGAAGATGCGGGACGAGACGTAGGTGAGGACGAGGCCGAGCGAGGAGATGGCATAGATCCCCCCGAACACCATCCCGGAGACGATCAGCAGCTTCATTCAGTCGATGACCTCACCGCAGAGCGCCTCACCGTCGGTGACCGGCACGAACTCGCCACCCTCGACCTTCACGTAGTGGAAGCACATCCCGTAGGGCTGGCCAAAGGTCGCCTCGAAGTCGATGGCCGGGTTGAGCAGGCCGTCGGCGTCGTAGTCGTCGACCTGGCGCAGGTTCTCGATGAACGCCTCGCGGGTCGGGCACTCGGCGCCGGCCTCCTCGATGCCCCGGATGAGCAGCTCGCCGATCATCCAGCCCTGCAGCACCTCCTGGGCCGGCGGCGTGTCGGGCGAGTACTCCTCGAGCGCGGCCAGCATCTTCTGGTGGGCGGGCAGGTCGTGCTCGTAGGGCACGGCGTCGGTCGAGAAGTAGACGCCCTCGGCGGCCTCGCCGGCCTGGTCCAGCGTGGTGGGGCTGTAGCCGGCGGGGAACAGGATCACCTTGAGGTCGGCCCCGGCCTGGCGCACCGCCGAGGCGGCGGCGAGGGCGTTCTGGGTGATGATCGGCAGGTACAGGCCGTCGGCGCCGCTGTCGGCGATCTCCTCGGCCTCGGTGGTCCACTCGGTGTTGCCGTAGGGGCTGCTGGTGCTGTTGAACACCACCTCGCCGTCGGCGGCCTCGAACGACGCGGCCATGCCGTCGGCGGCGGCCTGGGTGGAGGCCTCGGCGTAGCCGAGGATGGCGAGCTTCTCGACGCCCTGCTCGCTCAGGAACTCGCCGCCGGTGGTGGTCGCCACCGGCTCGGGGGAGTTGCTGCCGCTGTAACCGAACATGTTGTCGTACGTGCCCCACTCGGGGTTCACGTTGAAGCCGACCACCGGGATGCCCTCGTCGTGCAGGTACGACGCCGGGCCGGCGATCACCGACGAGGCCGCCATCACGGCGAACACGCCCTTCTGCTCGACCAGCTCGCGGGCGGCGGTGACCGCCCGGTTGGCGTCGGCCGCGTCGTCGACGGCCTCGACCACGATCTCGCGGCCGCCGATGCCGCCCTCGGCGTTGAGGGCCTCGATGCGGGCCTCGATGCCGGCCTGGTGGAGGCTGTAGAAGGCGGCCGAGGGTGTGGTCAGGGCGGACAGCTGGCCGACCTTGATCTCGTCGTCGGACACGCCGGGCGAGTCGCACTCGCCGCCGCTGCCGCCACTGGCGCCGCCGCCGGACCCGCCCCCGTCGGTGGATGGCTCGTCGCTGTCGCCGCAGGCTGCCAGCAGCAGCCCGGACACCACCAGAAGCGCCGTCAGGCGCCGCGCCGTCGTCACAGGTCTTCCCCCCGCTCATGGATCGCTATCTCTGTATCATTTAAAAGATACAGTGAACACGGAACCGGCGTCAACGTTCCGGTGGCGTGGGCGCTGCACGGAGTAACGCCCCTGTTGTGAGAAACTTTGTAGAGATGACCGGAAAGGTGGAGGAATGGCGACGAACGGCCGCTCCCAGAAGTCGGCACCACGGTTGAACCAGCAGCTCAGCCAACCCCGCGTGGCCGAGATGGTGGCCGACATCCTCCGGACCAGGATCGTCGACGGCGAGCTGGCCGACGGTGAGCTGCTCCCCAAGCAGGACGACCTGCTCGAGGAGTTCCCGGTGTCCCGGCCCTCCATCCGCGAGGCGATGCGCATCCTCGAGACCGAGGGGCTCATCAGCGTGCGCCGGGGCAACATCGGCGGCGCGGAGGTCCACGCCCCCACCGCCCACGGCGCCGCCTTCATGCTCGGCATGGTCATGCAGTCGAAGCAGCTCACGCTGAACGACCTCGGCCAGGCGCTGCGGATCCTCGAGCCGGCGTGCGCCGCGCTGTGCGCCGGCCGCAGCGACCGTCACACCGAGGTCGTGCCCCGGCTCCGGGAGGTCAACAAGGAGGCCGAGACGCACCTCGACAACGGCCCCGAGTTCACCGACCTGGCCCGCGTGTTCCACGACGAGATGGTCGGCTCGTGCGGCAACGTCACACTGATCCTGCTGGTGGGGACGCTGGAGACGCTGTGGTCCTACCACGAGTCGCGCTGGGCGGTCACGACCGATGCCGAGGGCCGCTACCCGGGGCTGAAGCTGCGTGAGGCGGTGCTCGAGGCCCACGTCCGCATCACCGACGCCATCGACAGCGGCGACGAGGACGCCGCCCACCGGGTCTCCCAGCGGCACATCGAAGAGGCCCAGGCCTACGTGCTCAACAACACGGGCAACCAGCGGGTCAACATCACCGGCCTGCGGTCACGGCTCGCCCCACGGCGCAGCCGGGGCCCGGACGGCGACCTCAGCTAGCTCGAAGCGGGGCGGCGGCCCGTCCTCGCGGGCGACGCGGCCCATGACCTCCAGCAGCGCCAGGTGCGCCAGCGTCTCGCCGTTGGCGGCCAGCTGCATGTAAGCGGGGATCTCGGCCCACGGGCGCGACCACGTGAGCTCCCCCGTCACGTCCCACGCGGTGGCGGCGGGCCGCTCCTGCAGCACGGCCTCGATCTCGGCCAGGCGAACGGCGTGGTGCTCCACCAGCTGGTCCACCCGCCGGTCGAGGCCGGCGAAGCGGTACTCGTGGGCCGGCAGCACCTCGTCGACCGGCAGGGCGCGCACCTTGGTCAGCGACCGCAGGAAGTCGCCAAGCGGGTCGGGGTGGCGCGACGAGTGCCGGGCCACGTGCGGCGAGATGCGGGGCAGCACGTGGTCGCCCGACAGCAGCAGCCTGCGATCCTCGCTGTAGAAGCAGACGTGGCCGGGCGAGTGCCCGGGGGTCCACACCGTGCGCAGGTCCCAGCCCGGCAGGTCGGGACGGTCGCCGTCGGTCAGCAGCACGTCGGGCTCGGCGAAGCCGCCGGGCCCGGTGATGGCCACGGGCACGGGTGGCATCCGGAAGGCCAGGGCGTCGGGCGCACCCGACTCCACCACGAGGTCGGCGCGCGACGAGAGCAGCGCCTCCAGCTCGCTGCCGTGGTCGCCGATGAGCGCCGCGTCCGCCGGGTGCAGGCCCACCCACGCGCCGGACGCGGCGCGCACCCGTCCCGCCAGGCCATGGTGGTCGGGGTGGACGTGGGTCACCAGCACGGCCTGCACGTCGGCGATGCTGCCGCCCGCCACCGCGAGCCCCGCGCCCAGGGCGTCCCAGGCCTCGTCGCAGTTCCAGCCGGCGTCGATCAGCGCCACGCCGTCGTCGAGCTCCAGGCAGTAGACGAGCACGTAGCGCAACGGGCTGTCGGGGATGGGCACCGGGATCGACCACAGGCCCGGCCGCACCTTCTCGACGTCGGGGATGACGCCGGCCTGCCAGGCCGCGTGCTGGTGGGTCCCGGTGACCTCGATCACGGGGCCGACGTCAGGTGGGCGAGCACCAGCGGCATCTCGCCCATGCCGTCGGTCGGCACCAGGTAGCCCGTCTCGTCGCGGATCTCGGCCATGTGGTCGCGCACGTGCTCCACGCTGAGGTCGGGGTGGTGGTAGCCGGGCGTGACGCCCACGAAGAAGCGACCCACCCGGCCGGCGGCCACGGTGAAGACCTCGCCGGTGACGTCGCAGTCGCGGTGGGCCAGCCAGCCGACCACGGGCGACACCAGGCGCGGGTCGAGGTGGTCGGACAGGTCGCCCAGCAGGTCCTCGGTCATGCGGGTGAGAGCCATCGGGGCGACGGCGTTGACCTTGATGTCGTAGCGGGCGCCCTCCAGCGCCAGCACGTTGGTCATGCCGACGAGGCCCATCTTGGCGGCGGCGTAGCTGGCCTGGCCGAAGTTGCCGAGGATGCCGCTGGCCGACGACGTGAAGACCACGCGGCCGTAGCCCTGCTCGCGCATCAACCGCCACGCCGGGGAGGTGACCCAGAAGGCGCCGCGCAGGTGCACGTCGAGCACCGGGTCGACGTCGTCGGGCGACACGTTGTGGAACGCCTTGTCACGGAGGATGCCGGCGTTGTTCACCACGATGTCGACCCGCCCGAAAGCCTCCAGGGCGGCGTCGACGATCGCCTGGCCGCCCTCGGGCGTAGCCACCGTGTCGGCGTTGGCGACGGCTTCGCCGCCGGCCTTCTCGATCTCGGCCACCACGTCGGCGGCGGGGCCGGACGATCCGCCCGAGCCGTCGACCGCGCCGCCCAGGTCGTTCACCACCACCCGGGCGCCGCGCGCCGCCAGCAGCAGCGCGTGCTCGCGCCCCAGCCCGTGGCCCGCACCGGTGACGATCGCCACCTCCCCGTCGAAGCTTAAGGAGTCGCGCGGATAGGTCACGGTTGCTCGTCCTCGGCGCTGCGCGGCCGAGAGGTCAAACCATGCGCAAGCTTCCCGCTCTCGGCGCCTCCGGCACCGGGCCGCTCGGGCCACGCCTCGCCTGTCGGCTCGGCTCTTGTCTCAGCCATGCGCCCTGTCTCCCTCGCTCTTGCTGGTTCGGTCAACGGTCGACGACGTAGCCGGCGGCGTCGCGATCCCAGGCGCCGTCGGGCAGGCCCTGCGCCCGAAGCTCGTGCTTGAGCACCCGCCCGACGGCGTTCTTGGGGAGCCCGGCGCGCACGTCCACGTAGCGGGGCACGGCGAAGTAGGGCAGCCGCTCGCAGCAGAAGTCCATGAACGGCACCAGGTCGAGCGCCTCACCGGGCCGGACGACCACGCACACCATCACGTCGTCCTCGGACAGCTCGCTCGGCACGCCGATCGCCGCCACCTCGGCCACCGCCGGGTGTCGCAGGAGCGCCTGCTCCACCTCGAACGACGAGATGTTCTCGCCGCGGCGGCGCATCGCGTCCTTCTTCCGGTCGGCGTAGGTGAAGTTGCCGGCCGCGTCGAAGCTGCCCAGGTCGCCGGTGTGGAACCACAGGTTGGACAGCTGGTCGAGCGTGGCGTCGGGCCGCCCGTCGTAGCGCTCGAACATCACGTGCGGCTGCCGGGGCCGGCACACCACCTCGCCCACCGTGCCGGGCGGCAGCGGCGCGTCGTCCTCGTCGACGATGCGCACGTCGAACAGCGGGTTGGCGCGGCCCGACGCCCCGGGCGGGTTGTCGTCGTCCACCCCGGCGAGGGCCAGGGGGAAGGCCTCGCTGAGCCCGTAGACGGTGACGATCTTGCAGCCGTAGCGCTCCTCGATCGCGTGGTAGATGTCCTTCGGCACCGGCGCGGCCGACAGGAACCGGATGGGCAGCTCCCGGTCGCGGTCGGTGGCCGGCAGGTTCCACAGCATCACCACCAGCGCCCCGGCCAGCGCGATGCCCGACGCCCCGTAGCGCCGCACCTGGTCCCAGGTGTGGGTGACGCTGAACGTCTTCTCGAGCACGCCGGTGCCGCCGGCCAGCAGCGGCCCCAGCACCGTCCCGACCGCGGACAGGTGGAACAGGGGCAGCGGGCCGTACACGACCTCGCCCGGCTGGAGCTGCCAGCAGTCGACCATGGCCTGGGCCGCGGTCAGCAGGTAGTGCTGGGTGACCAGCGCCCCCTTCGACCGCCCGGTGGTGCCGGAGGTGAAGAAGATGGCGCCGGGCTGGTCCCAGGACGGCTCGGGCACGTCGTCGAGGCGGCCCACGTCGCCGGTGCCGAGCACCTCGATGGGCTGCACGTCGACCCCGGCCGGCGCGGCGGGGACGGTGACCGACTCGTCGTCCTGCCGCACCAGCACCGTGCGCAGGCTGGGGACGTCGGCCGCCACGGCGAAGAGGCGCTCGGCCAGGGAGGCGTCGACCGCCACGGCCTTCGTCCCGCTGTCGTGCAGCTGGTTGGCCAGGAAGTCGCCCCGGTAGGCGCCGTTGACCGGCACGGTGACGGCGCCGAGGTAGGCGCAGCCGAACCAGGTGGCCACCCACTCGGGCGACGTGCCCATGAAGATCGCCACCCGGTCGCCGGGGCCGATGCCGAGCGCCACCAGGGCCGCGGCCGCGGCCCTGGCCCGCGCCCGCATCTCGGCGTAGGTGATCGGCTCGTCGGACACGTGGAGGAACGGCTGGTCGGGACGCTTCCCGGCCTGCTCGTCGAGCACGGCCGGGATCGTCAGCCGGGCGCCCACGTCAGCCCTCCGGGTAGAAGCGCCGGGCCCAGCGCCGCAGGGCCGCGTAGTCGCGGGCCTCCTCCACGGCGAAGTTGGGCTTGTCCAGGTACTTCATGTTCTCCCAGGCGAAGAAGTCCTGCTTGATGATCTCCTGCTGGAGGGAGATCCAGCGGGCCGCCCGACCCTGGGGCACGTCGCCGGTGTCGCCCGGCTCCCGCACGCAGGACATCGTGTAGAAGTAGTCCGTGTAGTCCTCGTCGACGGGGGTGTGGCTGGTGATCTGCACCGACGCCAGCACCTCGCTGGGGAACCGCACGAAGCCGATGCCGAGGCCGTAGGTGTCGTAGACGACCGTGCCGTCGACGGGGCCGTCGGGGGTGAGCCAGGTGGTCTCGTGGGCGCCGCCGTAGTTCACGTCGACGGTGGCGTGCAGGTGGTACTCGTGCAGCTCGAACGACGTGGTCTGCGCCGGCCGGTCGCCGTGGTGCACCGGCATGATGTGGTACGGATCGGCGGCGTTCTCCACGATCATCTGCGGGTGCACCTTCACCCGGTTGATCATCCGGGAGTGCGGGTGCAGCGGGTAGTAGTCGCCCGTGTCGAGCTCGGGGACCTCAGGCAGGTGCCAGGTGGGGTCGCCGCCGTCGCGGTCGAACCACAGGAGCACCATCCCGCACCACTCGATGGTCGGGAAGGTGCGGATGCGCAGGTTCGGCTTGCACTTCTCCTTCGAGTACGGGATGGCGGCGTTGGTGCCGTCGCCGTTCCAGTGCCAGCCGTGCCAGGGGCAGACGATCTCCTCGCCCTCCACCCGGCCGCCCACGCCGAGGTGGCCGCCGAGGTGCAGGCAGTGGGCCTCCATCACCTGGACCTGGCCCGACTCGCCCCGGAAGCACACCAGCTCCTGGCCGAAGTAGTGGAGGCGCTTGACCTCGCCCGGCGCCACGTCGGTCGACCATGCGACCACGAACCACCCGGTGGGATAGCGGTACGACGACACACCGAGCGGCGACTCCACCGGCACCTCGTTGACGATCGACATGGCAGCCCCCTGAGGTCTACGTACTAATCATTTATATGTTAGCAGTCGGCAGTATCGCCGGCGCTAGCGGAAGCCGCCGCCGTCGACGGCGATCCGCTGGCCGGTGATCAGTGCGCCCCGGTCCGACAGCAGGAACCGCACCGTGTCGGCCACGTCCTCCGGCTCCGCCACCCGGCCGAGGGCGACGCGGCGGTCGAGCTCGTGGATGTCGTCGACGCCGAACACGCCCTTCACCAGCTTGCGACCCATGTCGGTGTTCATCAGGCCGGCGGCGACGACGTTCACCCGGATGCCGTTGCGGGCCTCCTCGTTGGCCAGGCTGTAGGCCAGCGCCTCCAGGGCCGCCTTGCCCATCGTGTAGGGCGCGGCGTTGGGGTCGTTGCTGCGGGTCGACTGGCTGGAGATCACCACCACGTCGCCGCGGGGCCGCTCCCGCAGGTGCGGCACCACCAGGCGGCACAGGTGGTGGGCGCCCAGGGCGTGCACGCCCATCACCCGGTCGAGGTCGGCCGGGTCGGTGTCGGCGACGGTGCGCCCCCGGTTGCTCACCCCGGCGTTGTGGACGAAGGCGTCCAGCTGCCCGAAGGCGGCGATGACGGCCTCCACCAGCGCCGCGTCCTCCTCGGCGGACTCGACCGCCGCGGGGAACGCCACGGCCGTGCGGCCCAGCGCCTCGATATCGGCCACCGTCTCGGCGGCGGCCTCCTTGTCGCGGTGGTAGTTCACCGCCACGTCGAACCCGTCCTGCGCGAGGCCCACCGAGACGGCGCGGCCCAGGCCCCGCCCACCCCCGGTCACCAGTGCCACCCGACGCTCGTCGGTCATCCGTTGCCCTCCTGGAGTGGTGGTGGTCAGTCGAGGATCGTCGGGTCGCGGCGCAGCTCCCGCCGCGCCATCGCCTCGAACAGGCCGGTGAAGTTGTGGGTGTCGAAGAAGCTGCCGTAGCCGGCGGCCGCGTCGCGGTTCATCGGCTTCCCGCCTCCGGCTGCGGCAACGTGCCACGCCTGCCGGCAGCGCCACTCGAAGCCCATCGACCACAGGTACGCCTGCTCGACGTCCCGGGCCAGGATCAGCACGCCGTGGTTGGCGAGCAGGCCGATGTTGGCCTCGCCGATGGCCTTCACGGCCGCGGCCGCGTTGCCCCGGTCGTCGACCGCGCCCCAGTACTCGTCGTAGAGGGCGACCTCGCCGTGGTGGAAGGCGCTGCTCTGGTCGTAGATCTCCGGCACGCGGCCGATGTCGGACCAGATCGTGCCCCAGCGCGGGTGGTTGTGGACCGCGACGGTCACGTCCTCACGCGCCTTGTGCAGCTCGACGTGGAGGGTGATGGCGGGTGTGATCGTCCACTTCCCGCCGATCTCCTTGCCGTCGGCGTCCATGCGCATCACGTCGCTCGCCCGGATCTCGTCCCACGTCAGCCCGAAGGGGTTCACCAGGAAGGTGCCGTCGGGCTGCTTGTAGGTGATGTGGCCGGCGAGGTGGTCGTCGTAGCCCTCGGAGAACAGGCAGCGGGCCAGCAGCGCCAGCTCCTGCTCGGGCTCGAGGTCGGGCAGCGCCGGTGCGTACGGCTTGGTGACCTCCATCGGCTTCAGCTGGGTGGCCTGGCCCATGGTCACGACCTCCGGTCCACGATCGCCTGCAGGCGGGGGCCGTAGTAGCCCAGGGCGTTGTCGCCCAGGACCTTGCGCTCCTGGTCCTCGGGCAGCCCTCGTTCCCGCACCTCCTTGATGGCCCCCGGGTACACCGCGTCGTGGTGGGGGTAGTCGGAGGCGAACATCACGTTGTCGGCCCAGCCCAGGTCGAGCGCGGCCGCCAGGCCCGGTTCCTCGATCTCGAAGGTGAGCCAGGAGCGGCTGTTGATCACGCCCTTGGGGTCGCCGCCGGGGAAGTCGTCGGGCGACAGCTCGTAGTGCTCCTCGATGCGGTCGACCCAGGTGGGCGCCCAGCCGCAGCCGGCTTCGAGGAAGCCCATGCGCAGCTGCGGGAAGCGCTCGAAGATGCCGGCGAGGGTGACCACCAGCATCCCGGTCATCTGCTCGAAGACGTGGCTGATCACGTGGGCGCCGGCGTAGCTGGGCATGCGGTCCATGCCCACGGTGTCGATGCCCGACAGGTAGGCCTCGTGCAGGCCGACGGGCACGTCGAGGTCCTGGGCGGTGGCCCACAGCACGTCGAAGTCGGGGTGGTCGACGGTGCGGCCGCCGATCTTGTTGGGCCGCATCACGCCGGCGACGAAGCCGTGCTCGGTCACCGACCGCCTCAGCTCGGCGGCGGCCAGCTTGGGCTCGTGCTGAGGCAGCAGCGCCACGCCGACCAGCCGGTCGGGGTCGGTGGCGCAGTAGCTCGCCAGCCAGTCGTTGTAGGCGACGCACAGGGCGGCGGCGATGTCGGGGTTCTCGTGGAGGCCGAACATCATGCCGACGCTGGGGTACAGCACGGCGACGTCGATGCCCTCGTCGTCCATCACCTCGATGCGGACCTTGGGGTCGCGGCCGCCCTCGCGGCGCTCACCTCCGGCATTGACGTGGTTCTTGAGGCCGCCCGGGAAGGGGTACTTCGACCGCCAGAGCTTCCCCTCGATGCGGTACGTGACGTGGCCGTCGGCCTCGGCCACGAACTGCAGCGCCTGGTCGCGCATCGCTTCGGGGATGGCCCGCACCAGGGCGACCAGATCCTCCTCCACGTGGCCGTCGGCGTCGATCACTACGGACATGAGGTCCCCCGTCTGGTGAGCTGTCTACCGTTCTCTTTCTATCCTATAAATGATTCATACTCAAGACGGTTTGGGCAGGCGGCGGTGGTCCCAGGAGACGACGTCGGTGACCTCGATGCGGTAGGCCAGCCGCTTGGCGATCTGGGCGCGGACGGCGGCCCGGCCGGCGTCGTCGAGCGGTCCCTGGTAGCGGGACGTCACGTCGTAGGCCAGCTCCAGCCGGTGCTCGTCGTCGTCCAGCAGGTGGGCCCGGCCCCGGATCTGGGCGCCTCGCAGCTCCTCGTAGCGGTCGCCGTCCTCCACCAGGCAGGTGACCAGGGGATCGCGGGTGAGGTTCCGGTGCTTCTGCGAGCCGCGGTAGGTGAGGAACCCCGGCTCCCCGCCCACGAAGCCGTACCACATGGCCACCAGATGGGGTCGCCCGTCCGGCCCGGTGGTCGCCAGCGCCATGGTCTGGCGACCGTGGAGGAAGGCGTCGAGATCGCCGTCGGGCATCGTCACCCTCGATCGCTTGTGCCCGCTCACCGGACCGCCTCGGAGCCCCGGAGGTGGTCGAGGCCGAGCTCGGCGAGGATCTCGGCGGTGTGCTCCCCGGGGCGGGGGGCGGGCCGGCGGACGGCGCCCGGTGTGCGGGAGAACCGGGGGGCGGGCGCCGGTTGGGCGACGCCGGCCACGTCGACCCAGCTCTGCCGGGTGACGTGGTGCGGGTGGTCGCGCACCTCGGAGGGGGCCAGCACGGGGGCGAAGCAGACGTCGGTGCCGGCGAGGCGCTCCTCCCACTCGGCCCGGGTGCGCGTCCGCACCGCCGCGGCGACGCGCGCCCGCATCGTGGGCCACGACGCCCGGTCCCACTGGTCGGGCACGTCGTCGGTCAGCTCCAGCGCCGCCAGCAGCTGGGCGTTGAACTGCGGCTCCAGCGAGCCGAACGCCACCCACCCGCCGTCCGCGGTCTCGTAGGAGTCGTAGAACCAGGCACCGCCGTCGAGCGAGTTGGTCCCCCGCGCCTCGTTCCAGTCGCCGGTGGCGACCATCTCGTGGATCATCGTCATCAGCAGCGACGCGCCCTCCACCATGGCGGCGTCGACCACCTGGCCCTCCCCCGACCGCCGTCGCTCGGCCAGCGCCGCCAGGACGCCGACCGCCAGGAGCAGCCCGCCGCCGCCGAAGTCGCCCACGACGTTGAGCGGCGGCACCGGCGCCTCGCCTTCCCGACCCACCGTGCCCAGCACCCCGGCGAGGGCGATGTAGTTGATGTCGTGGCCCGCCATCGCCGCCCACGGCCCGGTCTGGCCCCAGCCGGTCATGCGCCCGTAGACCAGTGCCGGGTTGCGGCCCAGGCACACGTCGGGGCCGAAGCCGAGCCGCTCGGCGACGCCCGGGCGGAAGCCCTCCAGCAGGATGTCGGCCTCGTCGGCCAGGTGGAGCAGCACGTCGAGGCCGTCCGGGTGCTTGAGGTCGACGGCCACCGAGCGGCGGCCCCGTCCCAGCAGCGGCGGCCCGGCCACGTCGACCTCGGCGGCCCGGTCGACCCGGACCACGTCGGCCCCGAGGTCGGCCAGCACCATGGCGCAGAACGGCGCCGGCCCGATCGACGCCACCTCCACCACCTTGATCCCGTCCAGCGGACCCATCGTCCCGACCCTCAGCCCTTGGGCAGGCCCAGGGCCCGCTCGCCGACGATGTTGCGCTGCACCTCGGACGTGCCGCCGTAGATGGTCGCCCCCAGGCCCTCGAAGTCCTCGAACAGCAGCTCGGCGTCGGCCACCGCGGCCGGCCCGGCGGCCTCGATGGCGAACTCCCAGGTGCGCTGCAGCGCCTCCGAGCCGAACAGCTTGAGCATGAGGAACTCGCGGCTGCGCCCGCCCCGCAGCTCGTTGGTCACCGCCCGGTAGCCGGTCAAACGGATGGCCGCGGCGTCGGCGGCCCGCCGCCCCAGGTCGACCAGCAGGTCGTCGCCCGGCCCGCCGTCGATGCTGGCCATGGCCCAGGCCGCCCGGTCGAGCCCCCGCTCGACGTCGACCCAGTTCATCACCCAGATCATG
>Ga0193742_1000333_pt1 | contig 33666 bp, 46 predicted proteins | sample L2c1metaG_FD_165511 | JGI IMG/M metagenome (GOLD analysis project Ga0193742, IMG submission 165511) | Soil microbial communities from a riparian zone of the East river system, Colorado, United States - L2c1 | ecosystem: Environmental > Terrestrial > Soil > Riparian zone | place: USA: East River... | reverse complement strand
TCGGAACGCCATCCCCACGGCGTTTCGTACGGCTCGTACTCGCTCACGACGTGTTCACCTCCGCGAGGGTCTCCGCAGGGATTCGAATCGGCTTCACGCCGAGGAGTCGACGAGCCAGGGTCTGCACGCGGTCGGTGGGGCCGGTGTTCCTAGGCTTGCGGTTCGCCGGGTTCAGGTCCAGCAACACGCGGACTGCGGTGCTCAGGTACCGCTTCACCGTCGCCAGGCTCACGCTCAAGGCCTCCGCGACCTTCCGCAGGGTCAATCCCCGGCGACGAAGTTGGTGAGCCTCAGACGCCCGGCTCTGGGACTTCACCGACCGGTCCGCGTTGACCACCCCGATGGACTTCTCCCGCTGCTCCCGCTGCGCCTCGGAGTTCTTCTTCCCACCTTTGCGACCGAACCGGGCGAGAGTCTCCGCGCCGTACCCGCCCTGACCGCGACGGCGGTAGACCGACAAGGCGATCGCCCGGACCTCCGCGTCGGGGAGGGGCTTCCCATCCTTGAGGAACTCCGGGGCCAGGTCTCTCGCCAACTGGATGACCTGGTCGAGATCGTTGGTCTCCTTGACCTTCCCGTGGACCGCGCTGTAGAGAGCGGGGTTTCGACCCAGACCACCACCCTCGAACCGCTTGACCCTCGTCAGGAAGTTCGAGGACTCCCACTCCGAGCCCAGAGCCTGCTTAAGCTCCCCGAGCCCGTAGACGCGGTCCCAGCCTTCGTATCGCACCGCGTCGCCGTACTCCGGGTTCCGGGCGCTGTGCCCGCTGTAGCCGAGGTCGCCCTGCAGCACGCGGTTGATGTTGTCCCAGACCGCCCAGTAGTAATCCACCGAGGACGAGTGCCTGCGGTAGACCGGATCGATCCGGACCCAGAAGTGCAACCCGTTCGGTGACAGGACTGCGGTGCCGGAGATCCCGGTGCGGTCGATGAACCTCTGGAGCCGCTCCAAAGCGTTGACCCGTCCCCCGTCGAGGTCGAAGACCATGTGGTTGAAGTAGGTCGGATTGTTCACCACGATCCAGGCGAAGAAGACGACCTCGCACGGGCGGACCCAGTAGAACTTCAGAGCCTTCGCTCCGGGGACCTGAGAGGCGACCTGAAGACGACTAGGGGTGTGGAAGTGCTTGAGGAAGATGTCTGTGTCGGATTCGAGAGACCGTGGGTCTCGATCGAAGGTGACCTGCACTTGAGTACCTGCTTCCAGTGGGATGATTCAGTTCTGGCTCCGGGAGATTGGTGGCCCCCAGGTGATCAAACCTGGGGGGCGTTCCACCGCTCATCCCACTGAGCACGATCAGTCTACGATCCTACCGGTGCAGTGCGCAACGTCACCGCGTTCGTCATATCGAACGACCTGAGAGGTCCTTGGGTAGACGGTCGTCGGCGCGGTGAAGACGTGGTGTGGTTCACCCGCACCAGTCAAGCTCAGCCTCGCTGAGTTCCAGAACCTGGAGGGGGTAGGGACCTACACTCCCTGTGCTCACGATTGAGCCCCTCCCCTGAGTAGTGTGTCTGTGACACAAGTAACACATATCTCTATGGGTACCAGGGTTGCATGGTGTCTACTGATGTGTTAATCTAGTCCTACAGCCCGACCAAGAGGGTTGGATCTGAAGGGACACCAGATGAGCACCACCAAGACCCGCGAGGAGACCTGGCGGGAGAACTACTCCTGGACCTGGGAGCCTGCGGTGAACTGGCAGGGGACCCAGACGGGATTCAAGGCTGAGGTGTACGACACCTGGGCCGGGAAGCACTACACCCTGCACCTCACCACCGACTACTTCGAGGACGAAGACGCCAAGTGGGATCTTGAGATCCGTGAAAGGTCCTTCCCCACCGTCACCAAGTTCAACGTGACCATGAACTGGATCAACCGCGTGATCCGCACCTGGATTCGGGAGCAGTCCGAGCTGGGCGGTGACGCCCCGTACGCCACCTCGGTCGAGGAGATGAAGGAGAAGCTGGCGGAGGAGAAGCGAGCACGGGCCGAGGAGCAGAAGATCCGCTCGGCTGAATACCGCGCCGCTCACCCCCGACGGATGGCTAGGCCAGCTCGTAAGGTCATCACCGCGCTGGAGGTCGAAGAGGATCACCTCACCGGATACGCCTCCGAGGTTCAGGTAGGCGACCGCGTGCGGTCCATCGCCCGGCACGAGGGCAGTAAGGCCATCTACGAGTGGTGGACGGTCACCACGGTCGAGCGGGACGCCAAGTACCTCTTCGTGAAGTTCGAGAAGCCCACCTTCGAGCACACCGTCGAAACCAACCGCAGCTTCCACGAGAACGACAAGGTCGCCTACCAGCGTCCCGCTCCTGTGGCGACTGCGGAGGTCGAGGCGGTACCAGTGGACCCTCCAACCGTGGAAGTCCCTCAGATCGCCGCACAGCCCGTTCCAGAGGACGTTCCTGCCTCGGCATCCAAGCCGCAGAACCTCGATTCTTGGCTGGAAGACCTCCTGCGGGAACTGGAGTAGAGAAGTTCTGGGGACCTACTTGCATCTTAGGTAGGTGATGTGTTAAAGTAGAGACATCAACCAGGGACGTGGCTGCAGATCGAAAGGGACTTCGATGAACACCGATCCATGCATGGAGGACTCCGAGGAGGAGACCCCGCAGCAGGACCTCACCACCCTCCTGGAACTCAGCCTCCGCGCCGTGGTCAGTGATGACCCGTACGCGGCTCTGGCCCAGACCAGGGAGTACCTCAGCAAGCTCGACCAGATCGATATGGCGATCATCGCCTCGGTGGCGCGGGAGGTTTCGAAGTGACTCCCTCCCAGACCTACCGCGTCAAGGCCAGCATCTGGCTGGCGGTCTGTGGCCTTACCGCAGTGGCGATGGCCATCCTCATCATCCTGAACGGGAGCTACTCATGAACTTCACCCGCAACCTCCCCGGCGAGACCTGGAAGCCAGCGCGCGGTTGGGAGGGCCTCTACGCGGTGAGCAACCTCGGACGAGTCCGCAGCCTCCCTCGATGGCGGTCCCCGCAGGACACGCTGGTAGCTCAGTCCAACCGCGACCACCAGGGATACATGAGGGTGAATCTCTACACCGACTCCCGGATGACCACGGTCAACGTGCACCTGCTGGTGCTGACCGCGTTCGCGGGGACACGTCCAGAGGGTCTGATGGCACGGCACCTGGACGGCGACAAGAAGAACAACCGCGCCGGGAACCTCGCCTGGGGAACCCAGTCGGAGAACGAGCAGGACAAGCTGCGGCATGGGACGAACTTCTGGGCCAACAAAACCCACTGCCCGCAGCAGCACCCGTACTCCGAGGAGAACACCCGGTGGCAAGGCAATAAGCGTCAGTGCCGAACCTGCCACCGCGAAGACCAGCGGGCGCGGTACTACCGCAACAAGGCACTGGCCGCGTAGATTTCCAATTCAGATCTGAAGGGACACTTCAATGACCAACCACCCCGGACCCGACTTCTCCAGGGCGCTGCCCTCGATGCCAGTCGGCAGCTTCCGCGCCAACGCCATCCCCGTACCGCAGTACACCTCGCCGGTCCGTCACCGGATCGACGCCGACACCGTCAAGGGCGGACTCCTCGGCCTGGTCCTCGGACTCGCGGTCGTCATCCCGATGCTCGCCTTCGTGGCGGGAGTCTTCCGATGAGTGACTGGGACTTCACCGCGATGATGGACCAGCTCCGCACCACCCTCCCGCTGACCAAGAGCCAGGTCGAAACGATCTCTCGGGTGATGAGCCTGAGCGGAAGCCGCGCCTGCCTCGACTTCCTCCATCGGCACGGGGAGACCGAGAGCGACCTGGTCAAGGCGCTGAAGAAGGTCATCAGAGTCCAGGAGAAGCGGAAGCTGGAGGAGTGGATCGACCTCGGTGAGGAACTGGGGATGGCTCCTGAGACCCTCCGCATCGTCGCTGAGCGAGGGTGGGATCGGTTCTGATGAGCACTCGACTCAAGACCATCCTCATGGTCGCCGCTCTGATCCTGATGGTGGCAGCGTCGTTCTTTTTGACCGCCTGCGCCCCCGTGACAGCCGGAGAACCCACCCAGACCTACCCCTCTACCGTCCCATCCAGCCCTAGCGCCCCTGCTGAGGCTCCCAGTGCCACTCCTGCGGAGGAGCCCACCCAGAAGGTGTCACAGGAGGGGCCACCGCCCGTGAAGTGCGGGAAGAAGGACCCGGCCGAGTTCAAGGAGACGGTTCCGGACAGCCCGATCCAGTTCTGCAACGGGATCACCCTGACGGTCGAGGACGTGACCAAGCTCGAAGGGGTCGATGCGAAGGTCCGGGTGAACGCCACCTTCAAGGTGACCAACAACGGGACCAAGAAGTGGAACGACTTCGAGACCTGGTACCGCGCCACCGGGACGCGGGGATCGATCGCCGAGGAGGACAACGAGATCTTCGGTGGGGTCACCCTCAAGCCCGGTGAGTCCGAGCAGGTCATGTTCACCTGGTTCATCGAAGGCGACGAGCTGAAGTATCTGGCGGTTGAGTTCGTCCCCGACCTGAGTGGCGACATGGCCATGATCTCGGGGCTGTTCCAGTGAACCGCGCTCAGGGCTTCTACGAATCCGGCCAAGGTAACTACACCCCGCACGGCCTGGTCGGCTCCTCCCACGCTGGACTCCCGCTCTACATCAACCCCGAGGAGACTCACATGAACAAGCTGGTCGACGCCTGCCGCAAGCACGGGATCGCCGCGTGGGACCGGAGCCACTTCACCCGGCCTCCCAACCTGAAGGATCTGGACATCACCGCGCTGGTGAAGTTCATCGACGCCCGACTGGACGAACTCTCCGAGGAGGCCGACGCGGAGGCGCACCAGATCGTGCACATCGAGGGCCGCGAGGACCTGGAGCCGTGGGTGGGGTTCTACTGGAACCTGGTCCAGGGCCTGACCAGCATCACCGACCAGGCCGAAGCGTGGAGCGACGGCGACCTCGGTGAGATCCATCGCTGGACCATCCTCACGATCGCCCAGATCTGGAAGGACCACGACGACTTCCCGGCCGGGCTGGTCCCGCAGCCGACTCTTCTGGAGGATGATGGTGGCCATGAACTCTGAACCTCTCTTCGACCTCGATTGGCTGAACTCGGTGGTCTCCTACCTGGAGGACCGAGACGCCCCGGAGGATCTGGTCGATCGACTCAGCGCCTTCCGCGACGAGGTCCTGTTCCAGAAGCTCTCGGTCTTCTTCGGTGAGGGAGTCAAGCTGGGTCTCAATGGTGATGCACTGCGGCAGGTGATCGACGACTCCACCGCAGAGCCTGAGGAGCCTGTCGCCGAGGCTGAGTCCGAGGTGTTGGAAGAAGATCAGACTGCTTGAGGACAAAGAGAAACCCCGCACACGGATCTAGGTGGGACGACCTGTGACATGTGCGGGGTTTCCGTCTTTTAGGCTACTGGAATAGCCACCGTCCGGCCGAGCCGGAACAGGTTCTCTCCCAGGTTCTGAGCCTGCTCTGGGGAGAACGCACCAGTCACCGCGTTCCCCTGGGAATCCGACATCACAACCAGCACCAGACCGCCCTGCACCCCGAGCTGGATATCGGCCACACCGGTCTCCTCAGGGTCAGGAGACTTTCGAGACTTCGGTCCGAACATCAGTCCTCCTCTGTGGGTCAGACCGTGGTGGTCTTCGGGGACAGCTTGAAGAACCTCATCAGGAAGCTCAGAACGGTCACCACGAGGGTCTTGAGGACCGACGCGGCCAGGAGTCCCCACTGGACCTGCGAGAGGTCCTGAGCGCCGCTGACGACCGGATAGATCACCAGGAGGAGGGCGACCACCACGTCCACCGCGAGGTTCTGCAGGAAGGTCCGTACCGCACGGTTGCGGGCGTCCTTCGCGGTACCGGCGACGGTCTCCGCCGGGACGACTACCTCGGTGGGAACAACCTCAGGAGATTCACTCATTTCGACCCTTCCGTTTGGTCCTGCTCCTGGTTCAGACGAAGCCTTGCCTTCCGATTCTTGCGTCCCTCTTCCTGGATCTTCAGCAGGGTGATCAGCAACCGCCAGCAGCACACCATGGTGAACCCGTAGGCGAACACGCGGTAGAAGTCGCGGACGAAGCTCGTGTCCCACCCCATCAGCCGATCGATCACCGCCCAGACGACCAGCACTACCAGTGAGGACAGCGCGGCCGACAGCCAGAACACAGCGCGACCGGGCGCGGTCTCCCTCCAGTACGACCAGATCCCGTAGCGGATGGTGAAGGCGATCACCGCAGGGGTCGCCACCAGGAGCGCTCCGTCACCCATCGTCTGCAGGAAGTCTTCCAAGATCATGTTGCCCGCCCTCTGAGTTGGAATACGCGCTCCTGGCGCTGACTGGTCTGGCTCCTCATCGTCGATCTTCCTTCAACTGGAAAGCACGCTCCAGGCGAAGTCCAAAGTGGTTCGACTCACGGAGCTGCCGCATCTGCTCCGCCACCTCACGGGCCTCGGGAGCCTTGCTCCTGATCCAGTTCTGGGTGTCCTCTGCACGGCGCTGAGCGGCCTGCGCTTCGGGCAGGGTGGAGGCGCGGCCTTCCGCCTCAGGGAGGTTCTGATTCTTCTTGGCCAACCAGTCCCAGAGCTTCTGGAGTACGGTCACGTCTGCCCACCACCGTTCGTCGGGATCTGAACCCCCGGCAACGATTGCACAAGCCGCACCACAGTGCGCTGCTGCTCCAAGACCTCCTGCAGAGAGGACTGGATCTCTTCCCGCGCGATCTCTGACTTGTCGTGCGCGGTCTTCCACGCAGCCACTTCCCTCTCGCGCTCCTGGAGCCGCATCTCCCACTGGGTGGTCAGACTGTCCAGGGTGATCTTCGGGATGAGGAGGCCACGGAACACCAGAAAGAATCCTCCGACCACCAGACCGAAGAAGCTGATCTGAGGGCCGAAGCTCTGGAGCAGCACTCCAAATTCACCCATCGATGTCTCCCACCTTGACCATTGACGCTTCAACCATGATCACATGCCGTTTGTGAGACCGGTTCCAAGATCCTTTCGGGTTTAGATCTGCTGAGTGATCTGGATGTTGGTGTGAATCGAGTTGATCCGGTACTGGTACAAAAGCTTGCCTGAGGTGCCGTTCCAGGAGGTTCCCGTGCCGTTGCCGTCACCACCACCAGTGACCGTGGTCCCCGAAATCGACCGCTGCAGCTTGAAGTCCCGGTTACCAGCCGCAAGTCCAGTGACCGTGTAGACCTGGGAGTAGGTGCCCCGCAGACTGACGATCGGCTGACGGCAGATGATCTGAGCCGTCTGGGTGACTCCGTCCACCACCAACCGACCGACGAAGATCAGTGGGTCTGGAGATACGTTCGTCTGGACGCTCGAACGCTGGATGTCCATGCAGATCGTCACCTGGTAGACATCTGACGGGCCCGACACAGCCACCGTCACCGAGAGACCTACGTCAGCCGCAGCGGCGGTGTCGACATCATGCTGGGTCCCCAGCGGGAAGGTGTTGTTGATCTTCGGATTGACCGTGGTGTAGCGGCCACCGATCCAGCGGTGAGTTCCGAAGGTCGCAGCCTCAGAGTCTCCCGAGGTACCGCCGTTGCGGGTGACGATCGGAATCCAGTTCCACGGCGTGGTGAAGTCGTTACCGGCGGTGTAGTTGACGATCCGGAAGTTGGCTGGGAGCGAGGTGCTGGTCGCTCCGAACGGGACGACGTAGTAGAGAGTCGACCAGGTGCTCAGCGGGATGACTCCGGAAGCCACTGTCACCGTGTCACTGACTCCCGCGACCGCGTTGTACCGCGTGATCACCGTGCCGTTGGCAGGCATGTCGATCTGGAAGTACCCGGCCGGGACGTAGGTCGCATGGCGACCCGCACCCATCAGCATGATCCGCTGAGACCAGCTGACTCCCGTTCCATTCCCGACCAGGATTCCGCCACCTGTGGCGACGACCTCCCAGTCCATCATCAGGCTCAGGTAGGGATCGGCCAGGACCGACGCAGCACCGCCCTCGTAGCCCTTGTAGAGCGGCGTGGTGACGTGGGTGGTCGCCTCGACCGTGGTCCCCTTGATCGTCCCCAGGCCCGAGATCAGCAGGCTGGAGGAATCATTCTTGATCTGGCCAGGGATTGCGTTCGGGAAGTTGGAGCTGACCGGTGCCGACGTGCCGGAGAACGTGGCCGAGGTCAGGACGAGCGAGTTCACCCCGTCGGCCGAGGTCCCCTGGAGGTACAGAGTGGTGGCCAGGCCGCTGGCCAGGTAGACCCTGATCCGATCGGGGTCGTCCGTACCGCCCTCGTCCGGGATCGCGGTGGACGTGACGGTGTACCGCGCCCGCTTCTTCATGCTGAAGCTGGCCCGTGGGCTGGCGGTGGTCTCGTGCGTTCCTCCGGTCGCGTTCCCGTCGTACCAGGACGACGCACCGAACCAGGTCTTGGTCCACGCGGAGGAGTCGGTCCAGACGATGCCGGTGTGCTTGCTCATCACACCGTCGGTGTTCAGCGACCAGAACTGGGTCCCGTCGTAGGCACCACCGGCCAGACCGGCAAGAGGAAAGTTCTGGGTCGGCTGATAGGTCAGGGTCGATCCCGACACCGAGAAGGCCATGGCGATCGGAGAACCGTTCGACCCGTAGACCAGGTAGCGGGACGCACCAAGGTCAAAAGATCCGTAGTCCACCCGGATCAGCGGACGGGTCGCGGCGAAGTCGGCGTGGGTCCCCGAGGTCAGGGTGGAGGTGATGACACCAGGGCTGCGGGGGTCGACCTTGTAGATGACCACCTTGTTGTTGACTGTGTCGTACTCAGACACAAGGAGGTCGGTCCCGTCCGTTCCCAGTGCGGGGGCGTTGGAGGCATCCTTTCGGGTGAAGGTGGTGCCGAAGTCCGACGGTCCCCACTCCACCGCGACATCGTCGATGCGGGTCACCAGAGCTGTGGCGGAGCCGGTGACGATGAGAGAAGTGTCGTCCAGGTAAGCGATGGTGGTTCCGCTTGTGACATTCGCAGTCGGACCCACCAGCAGGACCGGGGTGAAGTACCCGGTGCTGTCAGAGCTGGTGTAGGTGTCGGTCAGCGTTCCCCAGGATGCGGTTGGAATGGTGATCCCGGTGTAACCAGCACCACCCCATGTGAATCCGAGGTAGTTCTTGTTCGCGTCGAAGCGAGCCCAGCCGTTCTTGGCCACTCGCCCCGAGGCGGAAGCTCGGGCCTTGAAACTGACCTGGTAAGAAGATCCGGCCACCTGAGGAATCAGGCTGGTGTCGGAGAACCGCAGGCCGACGAGGTCACCACCGAAGGCGTTCTGGTTGGCGTACACCCGTGCCGAGTAGGTGCCGTCGTAGGCCTGATCGGTGACCCGCTGGTAGTCGAACCGTGGGTAGTCGGTCCACGCCTCATTCAGGAACTTCGTCCAACCCGTGAAGCTGGTCTCGAAGCTGGTATTCGAAATCAGCTCAGTTCCGCCGTTCTCCTCCCGGAACACCACATCGGTGGAGGCAAGCTGCGCGGTGCTGAAACTGTGACCACGGGTGAGGCGGAGGGTGTAGGTGATGCCGTCACTGGACGTGTAGAGCTGGAACGATCCGTTGGACTCAGCGATCCGCCAGTAGGCCATCGAAGTGGTGTAGTCCACTCCCGACCCGCTGGAGCTGTTGGTGGTGAAGTAGAGCCGGTTGATCGGGGTCGAACCCGACAGCGCGCGCTCTACGTACGCGGTGGCCCAGACGGTGGAGTCGTACTCCAGCCGCATCTCAATCTTCTGACCACCGGCCAGCACCGCGATCGGCGGGGTGACCTTGGCCGACACCTGCTTCCCGCGCAGGTTCATCGCCGTGGTGGTCCGGAACTCGGCATCAGATCCGGCGTTGGCCGTGAGGGAGGCGTATCCGCCCGTGAAGGCCACAGTGCCCGAGGTGGTGATTCCCCCAGGGTTGCCCGCTGCGAAGTCCCAGAAGAGGTCCCTGGTGGCTCCTGCGACGCTGTCCGTGTACGGGAGCCGATAGATCCGGCCATTGGTCCCCATCGCATAGACCGGTCCAGTGTTGTTGATCTGGACCGCGTTCACCAGATCCAGCCCATCGCCGTACGTCCCGCCGTGCACCCGGTCGAGGGTTCCGTCGGCGTTGAACTGGCAGGCGCGGTAGGAGGTTCCGGAGCGCAGGGCGAGGAGCCAGTCGCTGGTCAGCTTCTGGATCGAGCGGTAGGTCGGGGTGACCATTCCGGCGACAGCGGCCCAGGTGTTGGAGGTCTCGTAGTCGACCACCACGGTCGGGCTGTTCGGGGACGCCGAGATCGCCGCACCGAGGAGGAGGGTTGCACCCTTGGCCAACTCGTTGGACGTTCCCCGGATCGCCATCCCACCGGTCACAGTCAGGTTGGAGATCTCTGCCTGACCACGGAAGGTGCTCACTCCGTTGGAGCCCAGCAGGGTGGTCGGTACACCAGCCGAGTCGTAGACGGTCAGGCCAAACGGGCCCAGGGCGACACGGGCACCTGAGGTCGCGGTCTTGATGTTCCCGCTCAGGATCAGGTCGGACTGGATCTCCCCGCCGATGAGCTGGTTGGCCACGATCGTGTTGCCATAGATGAAGTTGGCCGCGACATCGGGCGTGGTGACCTGAACCGGAGCGGCGGAACCTTCACCACCGGGGTCAGCCGACCCGTCGGCGTCACGGGCGATGAGCTTGACGTAGTAGGTCACCCCGTACTGCAACGGCGACCCGTCGGGGAGGGACTTGATCGTGACCGAGGTGGACTCGGTGGAGACGGCCAAGGTGGTCTGGACGGTGAGCGGGGCGACCGTGAAGTGGGTGACGGAGTTGGTCGAGTCGTGGCTGATGTCGGTCTCGCCGGGGACGAGCCAGACTGACGTGTCCATAACGGCGAGGTTGAAGCTGGCGCTCGGGCCGCGCACCGCCTCGGTCCAGGACAGGCCGTCAGGGGAAACCTCCAGGACCAGCGCGGAGTAGACCTGGTCATGCCACACCCGGATCGCCGAGATCGACGCCGCGTTCAGGTCGGCCATCTCGTTGGAGATCTCGTTGTAGACGCCCACCAGGCGGTCGCCGTAGGCGTCCAGCTGGATGGTGTTGCCCGTGGTGCCGAAGGTCACCGAGGCGTGGGCCTCGTCACCAGCCATCCCTGCGAAGTTCACCGTGTAGGTGGCGACCGCGTTGGTCAGATCGAACGGGTTGATCCGCTCCAGCTGAACATCCTCGAACGGGGCGAGGATCTTCCGCAGTGAGGACGAGGAGTTCGCCGCACCCGACCACTGAAGCAGGTGGGTAGCGGTAGCGGGGAAGTCACCGTAGACCAGCTCAGTGTCCAGATCGAGATCCCTCATGGAGGAGGTCTCGTGCAGCGAGTAGGCGGTGAAGTCGACCACACAGGTGGAGGTCAGCGGCATGTCACCGATCTGCACCCAGCCGTAGACCCGTGCGTACGCAGCGTTGGAAGGGCTGGTCGCGGTGACCTGTGCGCGGTACCAGGTGTCTGCGTCGCCCTGATACTCGTCAGGGGAGTACTGGAACCCTCCGATCAGGGAGCCTTCGGAGTCGAAGAAGCCAACCGATCCGTAGACCGGGTCCTCACCCGGAGCAGGGGCGGTGTGATGCCGGAACCAGATCGAGGCGGTGTAGTCGGTGTCCGGCTGGACCGCGATGTCGTTCCAGTGGGTCTCCGACGGCGTGCCGACCCACTCCCAGACGTTGGGGTTGCCTGGGTAGAACTCGGTGTGGAACCAGTTGTCGACCTGAGTTCCCGACAGGGTGGGACCGGGGTCCCCGTATCCCGCGCCAGTCCCGGTGTTGAACCCGTCGCCGTACTCTCCCGCAGTGGCCGAGAACGCCCAGTCACTACCGCCGATCGGAATAGAGTCCCAGAGGAGGTTCTCCACCGCAGGCGGGATCAAGCTGAGGGTGACCGCGCCGTCGTGCAGATCGATTCCGTTGACGGGCATGACCGGCGTCCGAGTGGAAGTGGAGCTGTTAGCCGTGCCAGTCCAGGCGTAGTCAAACTCGGAGGTGTCGGTCACCGCGCCGTTGATGAAGTCGGTGTCCAGATCGATGGTGGCTGCGACCGTGGTCGGCAGGACCGTGGCCATAGCCCAGCCGATGTAGTCCCCCGTGGTCTGCACGAACAAGTCTTCGTCCAGACGGAGGCTGAACTCAGCAGCGGTCTTCAACGCAGGAGCGGTGGCGGTGTATTCGAACCTCTGCCACGTCTCGGCGACGGTGTAGTTGAACGCCGACACCCCACTGCTGAAGGTAGACGCTCCGGTCCCCGTGCTGTCGGTGTAGTAGTTCCCGTAGATCCCGACAGGACCGGTCACCGAACTCTTGAACCAGATCGAGAAGGTGTAGTTCACACCGGGGACGACATCGGCGTACTTGTACGTCGAAAGTCCACTAGCCATGAGCTTGTACTCGTGAGAGTCAGCTTCGACAACAGGGGTGCCGATCCGCTCTGCACGTTTCCAAGGGGCCACAGGACCTGGCCCACCGGTGGCCTGGTAGGTCTCGGTACTGGCGTCCTCGATAGCCGACCCGTTGGCTTCCAAGATGTACCAGTCAGAGGTTCCGCCCGACGACGGGTTCGGGCGCTTCTGAAGGTTGGTGATTGGAGCGAGGTCGACCGGAGTGTCCCATTCGGTCAAGGTGTCGAACGGGTCATCGACCGTGGGGTCTCCGGGAACAACCGCTTCCTGGGTGACGGGGGCGAATCCAGGGTCGTCGCTGATGTGCACGTCATAGGTGACCGGGTCCGCGTTCTCCAGTCCCGGCCAACGGGCGTGGATGACCCCCAGACCGCCGATCACGGTCGGGGTGGGACTCCCGGTAGGGGGGAGCCCGTCGGTCAGGGAGATGTCCAGGACGGGCGTCGTGAGCTGCGGCTTCTGGTCCAGGATGTCGACCGCGACCCAGAGACCGGGGGAGGTCTCCTCGATGGTGATGGTCTCCATGTTGTCCGGGTCCCGCTGGCCGTCGGACAGGAGCGCGGAGAGCGAGTGCGTAACGGTAACCGGAAGTCCGTCACCCTCATCGTTCAGGTCGACCAGGGCCATCTTGGTCTCGGCGTACGGCTCGACCAGGACCTGGGTGTCGATCTGCTGCCCGCCGAAGTTCTGGTCGGGCGAGATGGTGATGGTGGACAGGTCGTAGTCCACGGTGAGGTAGTCGAAGGTCTGCTCACCGATCCGCAAGGTCCCGCCGTCAGGGCTGAAGTCGTAGACCTCGTAGACCGCGAGAGTGTCGGGCAGGGACGGGTTGTACTCCTCCGCGACCAGGGACCCAGCTGGGTGTGTCGACACGTCGAGGACTTTGCCCGTCAGCATGCGCGGTTCCCACCTCTCTGATCCTTCACGGCCGTGGTCCCAGTATCCCTGATCATCACTTCTTCCTGCAGAACATGAAGACGGATACACTGAGGATTATGTGGAAGACGATCCCAGGATTCAGCAACTACGAAGCCTCCTCCGACGGCCAGATCCGTAGCAGGGGGCGAGACGTTCACTACTCCGACGGCCGGAACGGGAGAGTCCAAGAGCGAATCCTGAAGCAGAGCATCCAAACCCATCGCACAGGATTCCAGAGGTACCAGGTCAACATCTCCGACGACACAGGAAGGTTCCGGCCGCGTCGGGTTCACCAACTGGTAGCCCTGGCCTTCCTTGGACCCTCCGAAGGTCGGGAGACTCGTCACATCAACGGAGACTCCCTGGACAACGAAGCTGGCAACCTCAGATACGGGACCCGCTTGGAGAACACGAGGGACGCGATCACTCACGGCACCCACCACAACGCCAACAAGACCCACTGCAAATGGGGGCACGAGTTCACCTCGGAGAACACAGGAATCACTCAGGCTACGGGCTACCGATGGTGCAAGGCCTGCCGGAAGATCCGTCAGAGCCGGTAGACACTTCACTTCTTCCGCCGGATCTTTGTCACATTGGCCGATCTCATCTCGTTAAACCCGATAGTCATCGAGTCGCCGACCTTGAGCGGGATGGAGAAGTCATCCAGGCCGAACACGATCGACAGCCCATCCAGGGACAAGGTGCAGGCGTCGAGGCACTCCAGGTGCGGAATGGGGATTGTGTCAAACGACACATTCACATACATCCGCAGGAGCCGGGTCAGCTCGGCGTCGGCTCGCTCCTTGCAGTCGGACACCGAGAGCAGGTCCGGGTCCTCGATCTTCTCCGGTAGATGCCAGGCCGACTCGTTCCAGCCCAGCTTCTGTGCCGACATCGGGTGGTTGCGGTCGGCGTAGGCGGTGTACTGCACCGGGTACTTCGCACCCTTGGGGATTCCACCGATCACCCAGACGATGTTCTTGACGCTGTCGCTGGAGTAGTCGATCTGGGGATCGTTCAGGATCGCGCCACCGTCGCCGGTTCCGAAGGTGAACACCGACCGCGCCAGAGCAGCGCGCATCACCAGGGTGCCCGCCCCGTCGTAGTAGAGGAGGCGACCTGCGGCCATTCTTTTAGCCAGGGTCCACACGTCGGTCTCGCGGGTCACGCCGTAGTTGTTGGCGGTGCGCTTGTCCCAGGCCTCGATGGAGAACTTGGTCTCGCCGACGTTGACCAGCAGCTCCCGCACGATCGAAGTGCGGAGGGTTCCGATGGCGTAGTTCTTGTTCCGCCACGCTGGCTTCTTGGCGTAGTGCTCCTTGCCCATGCATTCGACGTTAACCATGATCCCGGATCGGTTCATCTTGGTGATCGGCCCGGTGAAGATCGGGATGGTCACCCAGCGGTTCAGGTGGTCGTAGGACAGGACGCGGTAGCTCACCCGAATCATCCGGTCCATGAACATCGCCGCGTCCTGCGGGCTGTTGGTGTCGAAGCTGAGCAGGTGCGCCGGGTCCTTCAGCTCCAGGCTGGCAGACCGGGTCACCTCCGCAGTGGCGGACACATTGACCTGACCGCCCATCAGCATGGTGGAGATGTCGGACAGGATCACGTGGCCACGGTTGAGGATCTCGACCTGGATCTCCAGGCTGTGGTTGCCGAGCAGGCCAGAGGTGAACAGCTTCTGGTCAGCAGCGGTGAGCCCAAGACTCTTCACGGCTCAACCTCCCAGACGAGGAGTGAAGTTCAAGTCCCCCTGCTGGTGGAAGGTGAAGCTGACCGCGTAGATCAGATCCGGCTGTGGCTTGCGGTAGACCTGGACGTTCTGCAGCACCACCGGGATGGTCATGTCCTGGATGAACAGGTAGACGATCTGGCCCGCGTAGGACTTCAGGGTGAGCATCAGGTCCCGCCACTGGGTCGCCGTCTCGGAGGTACCCAGGACCGAGGAGTGCAGCTCGCCTTGGATCTCTCCGGTGTATCCGCGCAGGCCCTGGGTGACCAGTGAGACCTTGGTGGCTCCGAGCGGGGCGTAGGTGGCCGACTGCTCCTCGAACAGCATGGTCCGGCCCTTGTCCTGTACGAGCAGAACCGTTGGTCCGCCGTCGGTTCCGTCCATCACCCAGGTGCCGACGATGTCGTTGGTCACCACCACGGTCGGGTTGGACGCGGAGGCCTTGTTCTCCGAGATCGCCTGCACCGAGTAGGTGTGGGCCCTGCCCTTGGTCGGGGTGCGATCGGTCCACTGGTGGTGGATTCCGCTGACGAAGGTGTCGTCATCCGGGTCGAGACCGGTGGCGATGACGATTCCGTCCCGCTCAATGGCCCAGGAATCGGGGAAGGTGGCCCTGTCCCACTCCAAAACGACTCCAGGGTAGGGATCATTGCCCGCGCCCTCCAGGTTCGTCACAGGGGCCGTGAGGGCGCTGTACTGGTAGGTGAAGAACCGGGACACCTGGGTGTAGGCGGGTCCGTTCGGGATGGCCTCGCGGTCCTCACCGTCGTAGATCCGCACGTCGACCCGGTAGGTGGCGTTCTTCACCGTGATCGCCCCGGCCGGTACGCGGTACCCGTCACCCGTGGCGGAGACCGTGCGGGGGCGGGAGTCAACCAGGAACGCCTTTCCCGCGCTGTCGTACCGGTACAGGCCCAGCTGGTAGGACTCCTGGGTTCCCGTGGTGGTCCAGAGGATCGCCGGGGTCGGCTCATCCACGAAATCGTTCGGGTCCTCAGCGGGAGAGTCGATGGTGACGACAGGAAGCGGCTTGTAGACGAAACTGGCTGCGGCCGACCAGCCGGACCAGAGACCGGCTCCGTCCTGGACCTTCACCCGCCAGTAGTAGAGCGTGTCCTCGGTAGCCGTAAAAGATTCGTCCGTGAGGTCCCACTGCGGTCCGTCGACCGGCTCCACACCCGAGTCGTAGTCGGGGCTGGAGAAGAGGGCGTTGGTGTCGATCTGGACCTGGACCGCCGCGATCTCTGTGTCACCTGACACATCGGTGTAGTCGAACCGCAGGATCGGCTCCGGGGTGGAGATGACGTTCCCGCTGGACGGGGACAGCTGAGTCGGGGTGTCAGGGGCGTCGGACCACTCCACTACCAGGAACGGCCGCAGGTCGGGGTTGGGGTGGTTCGCGGCCATGAACCGGGGGTTCCACGTGGTGGTGGCCCAGTTCGTCCGAAGCTGCCACCCGTACCAGGCGTTCCCGTCGGCGATGGTCTGCACGTCGGACATGACGTTGACGATCCACTCGGTCTGATCCGGGTAGGTCCCGGACTTGGTGGCCGACCTCTCCGTGGTGGTGTAGAACGCAGTGGGGCGGTTGTTCCAGTTCAGCTTGGAGAAGGTGACGGTCTGCTTCAACCGCTTCAGGTACATCGTGACCGACCCGGAGACCGTCTTGGCGTAGCCGAAGAAGTGCAGCTCGGCCTTGGTCACAGTGACCCCGAGTGGGACTGGGCGGTTGCAGTAGAGGAAGCCCAGCCGCGCGGAGCCGCTCCAGTTGCGGATGTACATCGAGCCACCCGCGTTGTAGTTCGTGAGCGGCTGGTCCTGACCGACATGGGTGTCCAGGAAGTTGATGATGCGACCGGTACCCATCAGTTGGCTCCCTGTCGATTCATCACACCGTTGAACGCCTCATTCTGGTTGATCTGATCCCGCGTCTTCATCTCGAACCAGCCCTTGCCCTCTTCCCAGTTCGAGATCTGCATCTCGACACGGCCGTTCGGGTAGGTGACCGAGCCGGTGGGGAGCATGACGGTCTCCTTGCCGCGCTCACCGACCGAGGCGAGTCCGCCCTTGGTGGCGATACCGCCGCTGGCGAATCCAGGCAGCGGTCCAGGTCCAGGGATCTTCTCGTTGATCCAGTTCCGAGCGTCACGGATCGGCTGGGTGATGGCCTGCCGGGCGATCGTTCCCCACTCGGAGTTGGACATGGAGTCGAGGTTCTTCTTCAAGTCGTCGAACTGGCCGGGCAGCTTGGTGAACACGTCGGCGAACCCACCGAGGAAGTCTCCTGCGGGGGTGACTCCGGGGCGGTATCCGGAACCAGCACCGTTGTCGCGGCCGTTCAAACCGTTACCACCGTTGAGGTAATCGCTGGCCTGCCACTTGGCCGACCCGAGTGCGGTACCGACCTTGCCGTTGACCGGGACGCCGTGAACGTGGGGTGCCCACGCGCCCATATTCGTTCGATCCCACGCTGCGACTCCGTAGTCGCGCATCGTCCGGACGAGCTTGGCCGAGACCGGTCCAGCGTCGACCGCGTCGCCCTGGTGGGACGTTCCCGAGTAGGAGGTGGCGGGACGCCAGCCACCCTGGAAGATGCTGAAGGCGACCTTCTTGGCCACCGCCTGCAGGGCAGCTGCGAACGGGCTGGTGAACCGACCGCCCTTAAAGCTGACCAGCCCACCCTCCGCGTGGTTCTGACTGCCCAGGAGAGCCGCTACGGCCGCTCCACCGCCCTTACGAGCTGCGGCGTTGAGTGCGGCTACGCCGGAGGCTCCACCGATCGCACGGGTGAACTCCGGCCGCATGATCGCCTCGCCACCGGACAGGGCCAGTCGGCCACCGGTCGCGGAGGTGAACTGGTGGATGTCCTTGCCGGGGCTCCAACCGGGGAGGACGCCTCCCTGGGCGTAGCCCTTGATAGTCGGCGCGGGGTCGAAGTCGGGGACTCCGGGGATCGAGTTGATCATCTTGCGGAGGCCGTCATTCCAGACGGTTCCGATCACGAAATTGATCGGGGTGGCAGCAGCTCCCTTGATCTTGTTGAAGGCGTCACCGATGGCCTTACCCATCGCGGAGGTGGCGCGGGAGACCGAGGTCTTCAGGCTGTCCCAGATCCCGGTGATGGTGGTCTTGATCTCGCCGAACTTGTTGCTGGCCGTGGTCTTGAGTTCGTTCCACTTCGTCGCAGCCGTGGACTTGATGGTGTTCCACGTGTTCGAGGTGTTGGTCTTCAGCCCCTCCCACTTGTTGGCCACGGTCGCGCCGATGGTCCCGGCGGTGTTGGAGATGTTGGTCCGCGCCTCGTTGAACCGACTGGTAGCGGTCGCCTTGACCGTCCCCCAGGCGTTGGAGGTGTTGGTCTTCAGACCTTCCCAGTGCTGAGAGACAGTCGCACCGATCGTGCCGAGTGTGTTCGACACATTGGTCTTAGCCTCGCTGAACCGATTGGAGATCGTGGACTTGATGGTGTCCCAGGCACGGCCGGTCGCTCCGGAGATCGTGGCCCAGCCCGTATCGAAGTTCTTCTTCATGTTCGACACGTTTCCGGCGATGGTTCCACCGCCGATGGCGAGAGCCTTGGCCACGATGTTCGAAAGATTCACCTGAGTCGAAGCCTTGGGGTCACCGCCGATCGACTTGAACCCGTCCTCCAGGGACTTCGAAGCCGACCCACCGAGGTAGGCGAAGTTACTGTCAACCGCCTTCTTCGCCTTCTCCAGGTCCTCGTAGGGGATGCCGAACACCGACGCCGCGATGTTGAAGAAGATGCTCTTGTTCAGCTCCTGGTTGGTCTCCCACCACTTACCGATTCCCTCGAAGACCTTGTCCAGGCCAGCGTTGATCTGCTTCTGGTCACCGGAGAACAAGCCCGTGATCGAGGTGAAGATCCCGTCGATGACCTTCAGCGCAGCGTCAGCCAGACCGATCGCAGTGTCGAGGACCTTGCCGATGATCGGAGCGATGACCGGGCCGACCTTCTCCATGACCTTGCCCAGGTTCTCGAAGATGCTGCCGAGCGAGGTGAGCATGCTGTTGATCTGGGGGCCGTTGCGCTCCAGGGCGCTGAGGATCTCGTCGATGATGCCCTTGATGACGGGCGCAGCCTTCTCGCCGAAGTCACCGATCCCGGTCACCAGCTTGGAGATGCCGGGCTCGATGTCCTTGAAGAACTGGGCGATCTTCGGCCCATGCTCCTCGACCAGGTCTGCGACGTTGGTGAGGACGGTCTCCTTCAACCCGTTCAGGGCAGCGAACGCGGAGGAGACGATTCGTCCGATCGGGGCCAGGATCGGCTGGAGTCCGTCGACCACCCGCTTCAGGTCAGTCTTGACCTTCTCGAAGTCAATGTTGCCGAAAGCATCCACGAAGAACTTCCGGATACCGAGGATGCCCTTGACGACGGGGGAGTTCCCCTTCACCCCGAGGGCCTCGCCAATCTCCTTGGTGAATTTCCCGCCACCCAAGAGCGCTCCGGCCGCGCCGATCGTCTTGAACGACTTGGAGACACCCGAGGCCAAGGTGTCGTAGGCGTTGCGGGTCTTCTCCGCGATGTCGATTGCCCGGTCCATCCACGGTGGGTCCCGCGTCAGGTCGCCTGATCCCTTACCGGTCCAGACGTTGGCAAAGATCGTGATCGCGTCGGAGGTGTTGTCGAAGACCGGCTTCAGCTTCTCGGTCTTCTCGATCGCCTTGCTCATCGCAGGGAACACGTGCTTGTTGATGACCCCGGCGAGGGACTCGAAGGCGGGCATCAGCGCAGTGCCGAGCTGCTCCTTCAGGTTTCCCCAGGAGACCTGCATCTTCTTGACGTTGGACGCGGAGGCTGCGGCGACTCCTCCGACCTGGCCTTCCAGCTCGTCCAAAATGATCTTTTGAGCACCGAGCAGATCGCCGGACTCGACCATCGCCTTGATCTGCTTCTTCTGGCCCTCGGTGAAGGTGACCCCAGCCTTCGACAACGCGGCGAGACCCTTGAGCGGGTCCTGCAAAGCCTTGCCGAGCATTTTTGAGTTGCCCTCGATGGAGCCGAACCCAGTCGCAGCCAGGTCCACCGCAGCCTGGGTAGCGCGGTCGAAGACGTTGTTGCCCTTGCCGACCTCGTTACGGACCATCTTGAACGTCAGCAGCAGGTTCGCTCCGGACTGGATCGCCTCATCGTCCACTGCGGTCTTGGCGCTGATGGACTCAGCCAGCTTGCCGACCTGGGCCGCGCTGAGGTTCGCGGCCTTGCCGGTGGTCTTGATCAGCTGCTCGGTCTTCTTGCCGACCTCGATCGATTCAGCGGCTTCGGCGAAGGAGTCGGAGAGGAGCTTCTTCAGGCCGGACATCCCAGCCTTGACGCCTCCCGTGAGGGCGTTGCCGAGGAAGGTTCCGAGAGCGATCTTGCCGACCGCGCCCTTGAACGTGTCACCGAAGAGCTTGCCTCCGGTCTTTCCCGCGTTCATCGCACCGCGACCCACACCGCTGAGCATCTTCTTGGTGTCGACCGTGGGGGAGATCTGGAAGTCAGCGCGGGACTTCGCGGTGTCCAAGCCCCTGCGGAGCTGCGGGGCGAACCCCGACATCTCGGGCAGAACGTCGATGAACTGCTGGGAGATCCCTGCCATGTCCTACCCTCCTCCACTCACACGAACGTGACGCCACTCATCTGGCTGAGTTCGAACCGCCGCTTCATCTCAGCAGCCTTCCGGACCTCCTTGATGGTCCGGTCGTCACCGACATCGGCGTCGAACGTTTCCCGCTGCTCCCTGTCCATCCCCTCAACCACCAAGGCGTAGACCGCGTCGGTGAAGAGGAACAACCCGATGCTCCTCACCAGCGCATATCGCCCGCTGGGCAAGTCCCGTCCGTAACCAGCGAGGACGAGACGCCCGTTCACTTCTGCTTCGGAGTCGAAGTAGATGTGGAGGAGCCGGACGATCCGCCGAAAGAACGGCCGGTGATCTTCTTGGCCGTCTCCATCACCGTGTCGAGAAGGGCCTCCAGCTGAGCGTGCTCGTGGTGCTCGGCCAGGAAGTCGTTCAGCCGCTCCCGCTCGTCCTCCAGGACCAGTGCCATCACCAGGTCATAGACCGCAGCCATCGAACCGAAGTTGTCGCCCTTCTTCATCGCCGAGGCGAGAGGGAAGAAGCGCCACTCCGGGGCGAACTTCGCGGCCTTGAACCGGACCTCGTCGTCTCCCTCGCCGAAGGTCATGTAAGCGCCGTCGAAGGCGTCCTCCACGTCCTCAGGAGCGGGGTCTGGCTCAGGTACGGCCAGAGTGGTGACAGGAGCCTGAGCGGGCTCCTGCGGCGTTACAGCGGCAGGTCCTCGGACCTCAGGCATGGCCACAGGCCCGACGGGCTCGGTCGGGTATCCGGGGTAAGGCTGGTAGGTCATCGGAGTTTCCACCTGGACCTGTCCGTTCTCGGTCATCGTTTGTCCCTAGTTCGATGTCGGTTGGGGGTCAGGATCAGGCAGGCAGGTCCTTGATGATGCCCTTCCACGGGAGCGTCACACCGGACGGGATCTCCAGGTTGAAGGTCATCGGGATGGTGGCCTTGGCCGGGCCCTTCTGGCGGGCGATTGCGGAGTCACCGGACTGGAAGCACTTGCGGAAGACCCAGCGCTCGTCGGCGGAGTCGGACTCCCAACCGATCATGATCCGGACCGCCTCAGCGTTACCGGCCGGAGGCTGGAAGGTCTTGATGCCGGTGCCCGTGGTGATGGTTCCGCCGTTCAAAGCGATCTGCAAATTTCGCGCTGTAATTTCGGCCAGCGCGAACTCCAGGGAATACTCGATGGAACCGGTGTAGTACTTCACCGGGCTCTTCAGCTCCGCGACCTCGATCGGGTCAACGGACGGGCTCTGGGTGAAGGTGTGACCCTCATCGGTCCATCCTGCCGCAATCCATTCGGCATCCCAGACGGTGGTGAGGTCAACAGGCTCGTCGGTCCCCAGCTCAGCGATGTAGAGCTTGCCGGGACCAACCTTGACGTTGAAGGCGTCGGACATACTGGTGCCTCTCTATCTCTGCCCACACCTGGGGCGATATCTGAAATCCCGGCTCTTGCCGAGGTTCCTGGTCCAGCTCGGTCCGACAGTCGTTTGCCGTTCCGTATGTCTGGTCCCAAGTCTAAGGTCCGGATCTTGCGATCAGGTCGAACTTCGCACGGTCACTGCGCAGTCGACGATGTACCGCGCCAGCTTCGCCGTGTTGTCCGGTTGCCACAGCACGTTCACGTCCTGCGCGCTGTAGCCGTGAGTGTCGCCGGGGAGGGTGTCGTTGCGCATGTCGAAGAGAGCCTCGACGAGGTTGGTCATCACCTCGGTGGCGTCCTCCTTGCCCTTGGCCCAGACCTCGAAGGTGATCCGCACGTCCTCCAGTGGGGCTTCTCCTGGCTGAGGTCCACCACCGATCCGGGCGACGGTCACCAGAGGTAGGACGGGGCTGGCTGCGGGAACTCCGAAGAAGACGCGGCCAGCGAGGAGAGGGGTCAGCAGTGGGTGGTTGCGGGCCCAGGTGCGGAGGCTTCCCTCCACGTCCACAAACTTCGCCATCACTGCACCCTCTTCATCGCGTCAACGGCCGGGCGGAGGAACGGCTGCGCGGCCATCTTCCAGGTGCCGAACTCCACGTGGGCCGCGTGGTCTGCGGTCGCTCCGAACCGGGCACCTTCCTCAGTCTCCTCCGCGTAGATGGAGTCCCGCAGTTCTCCGGTGTCGACGGGGACGAGTTCACGGGCGCGGCTGGCTGCGGCCTCAGCGGCCTTCAACAGCGCCTGCTTGACCTCGGGGGAGCGGGCCAGATCCTGGATCGCCTTGAGGTCAACCGTCACCCGTCCCATGGCTGGTTACTCGCCGTCGTCCGGGGCCGTGTCGTCCTCGGTGTCGTCGCCCGGCTTCGACTTCCGCGACTCGAACTCGACGGTGTACTTGGTGGATACCCCGCCCGTGTTCTCGGAGGCGAGGACCTTCGGGTCTCCGACCAGGACGAGTCCCTCCCGCTCCAGCACGACGCGCAGGGAGTAGAGCATGTCTCTCTCCGGGGCAGTGGTCCGGCCTGGGTGGGTGACGGTGAAAGTGCGCTGCATTTCGGTTTCCTCTCTCAGCTTCCAAGTCCTGTGGACCGCTTCAGTCCAGCAGCAGTGTGTCCCAGCCCGGCGATGCCTGGGGTGGTGATCGCCCAAACCACCTCGTAGACCTTGTCGTCGAACTCGTCGACGATCTGGTCGAGGTAGTCGATGTCGGTCGGATCAGAGACCAGCTTGAACTCCACCACCTCGGTGTCGCCCGGAGCGCCGGAGCTACCGCTGGAGGGAGAGATCACCGCGCGGATTCCGGTGGCGAGAGTGCTGGTTCCAGCGGGGGTCTCCCACGGGTCCTGGGTTCCAGGGTCGGTCGTGGGTCGCTTCACCGTGACCGTGGTGGTGGAGACCGGGATGGACATCAGAGGGACCCGCCACGGGAGAGGGTGACCCAGGGGTCAGGACGCTCACAGTCGTCGACCCGTCGCATCTTGGCCCGGCGGATTCTGACACCAGCCCGGTTCCAGCTCAAAAGATTGATGCATCGCATGGCCATCGAACCGAGCATGAGGATCTGGTCTGTGTCTCCCGCACGGTAAGACACAGACACACCGTTGGTGGACGCCGACTGGACCGCAGGGTCACGGGTCGAGGCGTCAGGAGAGTTCTTGTTGAAGTCGACCTGCCAGATGATGGCGTTCTTCAGGTTGGCCAGGTCGGAGGCGACGAGTTCGTCAGTCACCTCGTCGTCGGCGAGGCCCAGACCCAGGTAGCTCCCGATCTGGAACTGGGCCTTGGTGATGGCGGACTCCTCCACCTCGTAGCCCAGGACATCCTCTACGTCCTCGACGGTGACCAGGAGGGCCATGGGTGTGGCTCCGTTCGCTAGAAGGTCTCAGATCGCCCACAGGGGCCCAGGAGAGGTGATCTCACTGGGCCCCATCAGGTAGTCAGCTGAGATCAGCCGACATCGACCGTGCCGTCGGTGATGCGGACGAAGTCGTTGACGCTCCGCACGCGGAACCCAACCTCGATCTCGGCACGCACCGCGAACATGTTGCGCTGCCACAGGTGGATCAGAGTGCCACCGTCGTTCAGGGTCGCCTGCTCCGCGATGGAGATGTCCACGCCCTCGACCTGGCCCCAGAGAGCCGAGCCCTTGAAGTCACCGGCCACGCCCGTGTCGTCACCGGCGTCGTCACCCGCGTCGACGATGAAGCCAGCGCGGGACTTGTAGACCGGAGCGCCAAGGACAGTTCCGAGCTGGTTGTCGGTCGCACCACCGGGAACGAAGATCTGGTGGCCGAACGCATCGGTGGAGGTGAACAGGAGGCCGTACAGCGCCGGGCTGACGAGCCAGGCAGTCAGGTCCCCACCGTTGGCCGCGACCGCGTTGTAGGCCGCACCGAGGTCCGCCAGGGTATTCGTGGCGTCGACGGTCACCGACGGCGCAGTGGCCAGGGTGTCGAAGTCGGAGCCAGGAGCGGCGGTCACACCGAACACGGTGTTGTCGAACTTCAGGGCCAGGGCCTCCGGGAGACGCTCGACCAGGTGGTCGTACAGCGGACCGGCGTCACGGCGGAACTGGTTCGAGACCGGCACGATCACCGAGAGGGTGTATCCGCGCAGGACCTTGTTGGCGATGGTCGGACGGGAGATCGCCTTCTCCTCGGACTCAGCGGTCCAGGAGGCGGTGGCGTTCGCCGTGATCATCGGGACGGTCGTGCCGTTACCCGGCAGCGGAACCTGAGTCGCAGCCTGCATCACGGCGGACTGCTGGATGGTCCGGGCCCAGATCTGGCCGGACACCGAGGTCGGGAGGCTTACCCCGGAGGTACCTCGGTTGATGTTGATGGCGACCACGATGGGCCCCTTTCAGAAGATCAGAGGGTGTTCAACAGGTCAGCGAAGTCCTGCTTGGGGGTCTTCGCCGAGGTCGAGCTGGTTGCGGCGGTGTTGACCTTGGGCTTGCGCTTCTGGCCAAGCAGAGCCTGGTACTTCTCCTTCAGGAGCTTCACGGCGTCGAGATCGACTTCGCCTTCCTCATCCACGTACCGGGTGAGGTTCAGTTCGTCCATTACGTCCTCGACCCGATCCTCGGGGATCACGCTGGTGAGGGAGGCGCGAACCTCCGCTGCGGCCAGCTTCATCCCGTATTCGAGTCGGGCTTCGCTCCGTGCCTGCTCCCGCGCTGCCTCCACCGTTTCGGTGTCCACCTTGACCTGAGTCCCCTTGCGCACCTCCCGGACCTTCACCCGAGCTGCCGCGTTCTCACGCCGTAGCTTCAGGATCTCGTCCTGGTAGTGCTTGGGAAGGTTCTCGAACTTGGGCTCCTGGCCTTCGTCCTGATCGGTGTCCTGCTCCTCCGTCGAAGTGTCTGTGTCGTCCTGCTGTGACACATCTCCCAGCCCGAGAGCTGCGTTGACTTCCTCGACAGAAGCGGTGTTGGCGTCGACCACCTGGGTCTGATCTGACATCTAGGTCCTCCTGGGACATTGTGACTGTCACTCCCAGGATAAGGCGAGAAGTCAGGCGTTAGCAGGCAAGTTCGCACCGGACGTGTCACGTGTCTCCGGCTGGGTGACACGGACCGGGGAGTCGTCAGTGCGGGCCGACTGCTCGGTGACTCCCCACTTCTCGATGTCCTCCTGGCGGTAGGCCCGCTCCCGCAGGACCTGAGCTGCGGGGACACCCGCGTCGATCTGCTCGTTCGCCGTCTCCCACGAGTCGTGGTCGGTGTAGTCGGCCGGAGGAGCCCAGACCACGTCGGCGATCGCATCCACGTCGTTGACGAGGAGGACGAACTGCAGGGCCTCGCGCCAGGTCACCGAGAACTGCGCTTCTCGGTCGGTGACCTTGTTGTTCAGTGGGGCGTCCTGCATCCGGTAGGACTCCCCTGACGGGGTGTCGCCGGACCGGTCGAACCGTGCAGCCGGGATGTCGGTGACGCTGGACATCTGCTTCAGCGCCGACTCGATCACGTCCAGCAGGGGCTTCGCCTCCGGTGGGTCAAACTCACCGACCTTGATGTTCTTCCCGGACAGGAGCCACAGCTCTGACGGTCCGGTCGGCGTCAGATAGGCCGGGTCGAAGTCACTCTGGGCGTCAGGCGTGGCGTCGCCGTTCATTGCCTGGTCCGGGGTGAGGTTCTCCGGGGCCGCGTTGACAGCGTCGTCGGTCTGGATGTAGCGCTGCGGGAACCCGTGGTAGTCCACTGATCCCATCAAGGTGGTCCAGGTCTTGTTGATGATGTTCTGCGGGCCGTAGGCGTCCTTGTGCTCAGGACGGCCGTACGGACGATCGGTGCGGAAGTGGAACACCGGGATCACACCCCACGGGTTCTCAACCACTCCCTGCTCGTCGGAGTCCTCAGTGACGTAGTAGCCCCACTCGCACTCCTGGATCGACTTGATCTTCGATCCGTCGGGGCGGGTGACCTCGTTGGCCGAGATGTACTGCTCGACCCGATCCGGGTAGTAGACGTTAACGCGGTAGGAGCCACCGGACTCATCGGTCGGGGAGTCCATCAGCCAGGTGTGGATGGCGTGGGACTTCACCCGTGGCCGCTGAGGGTCGTAAAAGACTCGCACTTCCTGTGGGTCGTGGGCGTAGAAGCTGACCCCGCCTGGGAGTTCCTCGTCGCTCCACCCGATCAGGTAGGCGTCGCCGAACTCGTAAGCGCGGCGGTGGATGTCCTTGGCCTCCAGGCCCAGCTGGTTGTCCTCCCACGCCTGGTTGCAGACGGTGCGGGCGTTGTCGTTCTCCGAGGTGATCGCGGTGATCTCGGTCCGCTCCAGCATCACGTCGACCGGGGTGCGGGCGTGGTTCACGCGGAAGTGCTTGCCTTGGTCGCCAAGAAGCTTCCGCAGCTTCTGGGAAGCAATGACCTCGTCGACCTCTCCCTCGAAGAACGCCTTGGCTTCGTCGTAGGCGGGGCGGGCCGCGACGAGGGCCTTGATCGATCCCTTCAGCGACATGCTGGGCACCTTCCGTTTGAAGCCGTGTCCTCAGTTTACGGGCGGAGCTGTGTCTGACGTGTCAGCTTGTCGGTGTCATTCGGCATAGGACCGGGAGGTGGCGCGGAACCGGGAGACGCTCTTCCGCTTGCCGGTCGGGTCGCACAGCCAGTTGTAGCCAGAGCCGACCGCGTCGGTCAGGTCGTCGTTCAGCCCGTGGGGGAAGGCGAGGAGTTCGGTCTCCAGCTCCGGGAACGCAGCTGTGTGGAGGACCTGCCGCTTCTGGTATCCGGTGTGCAGGATGCCACCGCGCACTTCCTTCTTCACCGACTGCGGTAGACCGAGGTAGCGGACCGGGAGGCTGCCGAACAGCCCCTGCCACAGATCCCCGCCCTGGTTGGTCTCACACAGCAGAACACCGATCTCGGGGTAGAGGCCGAGGATCTCGGCGACCTTGGCCTTGAGCTTCATCCCGCTGAGCTTCACCTTCCACACGGCGCGGACGTAGACCTTGTTGGTCGGCTTGTCCCACCCGAGGAGGGCAATGCCGGTGAAGTCGGAGGTGGTCTTGGTGGTGACCGCAGGGTCGATGCTCAGCATGGTCAGGCTGAAGTGGTCCGGTGCGGGCACTGTGATGATCTGGTCCGGGGTCCAGTACGCGCCGTCGCGGCTGACCGGGAGGTTGGCGTAGTTCTTGGCGTAGCTGGTGGTGTGCCGGATCGAGTGGAGGAAATCGATGGACCACTTCTCCGGCCACAGGCTGCGTTCTGAGCCGTCGTCGTTGACCAGGATGGCCGGAGAGTAGTGGACGGCCCATCGCTCGTCTCTGATCCAATCCTCCGGCTCCTCAGTGCTATTCACGGATCGGGAGAGCTGGTGGATCAAGGACCCAGCCATGGTGACGGTGCCAACCCAGACCACACGGGCGAACACGTTGAGCTGCAGGACTGCGTCGTTAAGGGTGCTGAGCCGCTTCGTCGCCTGGTACGGGGAGTAGCTGGACTCGTCGGGCTCGATGTCGTCGCAGATGATCAGGTCGGGACGGAGGTTACCTACCTTGAGGCCGAGGTTTCCGGAGTCAACACCGCGTGCGGCGAAGACGAACCCGGAGGAGGTCTGCAGCATGGCGCGGTTGTCGGCGATGGTGCTACCGCGTGGTCGGGTGGCGGGGGTGCACAGCTCGGGGAAGTCGTTGCGGAGGAGTTCGTTGCGCTCCAGCTCGGCCTTGAACGTCATCAGGTGTTGCTCGGCCTGCTCAGCGCGGTGGGCGAACGCGGCTGCGAACTTGACGTAGCCATAGCAGGCAGCCCAGAGCGGGAGCAGGAGGAAGAACCAGGTCGACTTGCCGCAGCCACGCGGGGCGATGAACACGTCGCGGTGAGCGGAGGGGATCGTGGCCGGGTTCATCCAGCTCTTGGCGTAGCGGGCCCACTCGGAGTGGATCTCGGCGAAGCTGATGATGTCGGTGTCCTGCAGCTTCAGGTGGGACCGCATGTAGACGAACGCCCAGGCGAGGGGATCTTCTTCACAGGCGGTCCGGCGACCTACCGGGGAGTTCTCCCAGCCTTCGGGGAGGTAGCTGAAGTAGGTCTCCAGCTCACGCGGCAGCATCGCCTGGTCCTCGACGTGATGACTTACGGCGCGGGACCTTGCCGGTGATGGTGGCCTGGTTGGTCTGCTCGATCGCCTCGGTCACCGCGTGGATCAGCTGGTAGATCTCTCGGGTCGCCATGGTGAAGGGTCCTTCGGGAGGAAGCCCTTTGGCTGCGCGGAGGGCGCGCTCCTTGGTGGCTGCGGCACGGAGCTGGGGGAGGGAGGAGATCATGTGCATCTCGACCACGGCCAGCTTCTCCAGGGCGATCCCCAGTCCTTCGACCTCGGTGGTGGAGAGTCTCCGCAGTGCGTTCATCGCCATCGACTTCGCACGGTCTGTCGGCTCCACCTCAAGCGCCGTCATCAGTTCGCCAAGGTGAAGTCGCTCTTCTTGAGCTTCTTCGTGTCGAGGATGGGCTTGACGATGCTGCGGAGAATTCGGATCAAGTCATCGAGGGTCATGCCTTCGCCTCCTGGCCGAGCTGGGCCTTGGCCCGTGCTTCGCGGATCAGCTCCTGGAGTTCGAGGTCCCGCTGGTCGGTCTGGGTCACCGTGACATCGACCTGCTGCGGTCGGTCGGTCCCGTGGAGCCGGGCCCTGCGGTTCTGCACCTGCAGGATCGAGTCATAGACCTTGGTCTTCTGGAGGATGAGCTTCTGAATCCGCTCCAAGGTCTCGTCGCTGTGGACACCGCCCGTTGGGGTTCGTCCAGCGGCCTGGGTGATGAGACTGTCGAGCTGGAGGAGTGAGGTCTCGTGCCGGGCCATCAGGTTGTCCAGGACCTCGTCCTGGGCTTCGCGGTACTCATCGACTGTGATGGCTAGCCGGGCATCGAGAGCTTCCTTGAGCCGACGGAACACCGTGGCCTGGGAGATCCCGTACCGGTCCATCAGCTGGGTGGTGGTGGCTCCGGCGTTCTTGTCCCGCAGGATCATCTCGCCTTCACGGAGGCGGTCTCTGGAGGTTCGACCCTGGTAGGTCCCTACCGCGTTGGTGGTCATCGAGGAACTCTCAGTTCCTGAACCTCAGAGGAGCGGAAGAGGAGGTTCACATCCGACCGCTGGCCTGGTGTGACCATGTGAACCTCCTCCGCTTGTGGCTGTGTGTCTGTTGTTGACACACAGGATAACCGATCAGTCCATCTACCTGATCAGTTGTCGTCCATCTCGTTCTGATCTTTCGAGAGTGGGGTCCAGAGGGCTGGGTCGATGGTGAGGAGGAGCTTGTCGGAGTAGCGCTGGGAGGCGCAGGGCCATCGGGCTTTGCCGAAGGTGAAACGTCGGCAGTGGGTGCAGACCCACTCGTGCTCCTCGTCGGTGCGCTTGAACTCGGTGTGGTCCCACTCCTGGACGAGGGATTCTAGCCGATCTTTTAAGGCGGTCATCAGTGGGCTCTGTGCTTGAGGCAGGGCGTGTCGAGCTGCCGGAGGACTGGCTCAGCCTGGGTGTAGGAGTGGATGTCGATCCAGGTGCAGTCGTCGCAGGTGGGGTCGACCGACCAGAACGAGTGGACGTGCCGGTCGCCGGTCTGGTCACATCCGGGGAAGACACACGCCACCTGAACAGGGTGCGGTCGGTACTGCGGCCACATGTCCGGCTCGACCGAGGTGCTCATCGGATGCTCCTCTCCGCCTCGTACTGGTCCTTCAGGCGGATCGCTTCGACGTTGGCGTCATCGATCGAGATCTGGAACATGATCGTGTACATGACCAGCTCCAGGTCGTGGTCTCCCTCGGTGCAGGGATTCTCGGGTCGTCGGTCGAAGCCTCGACGGAAGAAGTCGCACTTCTTGCAGTTGACGAACCTCGTGGACTCTGGTGCGACCGACATCAGTTGTCATCCATCTGGCGGGGCCACGGCTTGTCAGCGTTGGCCTTGATCCATCCCTCGATCAGAGCCTGAATCACTGCGTAGGGGGAGACCCGTCGCCGGAGGGCCACCTTGTCCAGTTGGTCCCAGGTCTCGTCTTCGATGTAGATCGTCCTGCGGATGTCGGGCATCAGACATCGTCCTCGGGATTGATCTGCGGGAAGTACTCCTGCGGGAGGTTGACCAGGGCGAACAGGGTCATGATCTCCAGGATCTTGGCGATCTGGTGGTCCTGGTTCGCCTTCTGGGTGAGCCGTCGAGCGAGAACAGTGACCTGAATCTGGAACGGGCCAGGGAGGGTGAGGTACTTCGGCTCGTGCAGCAGGTGGGTCGCGTAGACGTAGGCGAGGACGGCCTGCTCGGGCTTGAGGTTGTGCTCGGTGGCGAACTGGCCGAGGTTGGACTTGATCATCTCGCTGTCGGTCTCGGACCCGTACTTCTTCCCCAGGGCCTGGACCAGGTAGTTGGAGTAGGCGATCTGGGAGAGGTACCTCTCGGAGTACTCGACCTGCGGTTCGGTGTCAGTCATCACGATGTCCCTTCGATCTGATCTTTTAGAGCATCCGGCACGTACCCGACATCGTCGGTGGTGGACTCAGCGCGGGGACTCATTCCGTAGAACTTCCGCGTTCGGTAGATGAGCTGATGCGCAGCCGGGAGGGTGATCCCCAGAACGAAGGCGACCTCTGCTGCGGCGAGGGACCGGTCCTGCAGGAGGAGATGAACCTGGGCGCGGCGGTCCTTACCCAGCTTCTGCCGGGCCTTCACTGCGGAGAGGGGGGCGACACCGGGCACACCAGTGACTTCCTGGGTGTTCTCCTCGGTGGTGTCGTTCATGGGGATAGTTTAACAGTTCAGGGGTGTCTGACACAAGAGGAAACCCCTGGGAGGGTCGAAATCCCAGGGGCCTCTGTTGGATCTTATGGGTGGATTCAGCTGGTGACGGTGAACAATCCCGACTCCGAGCCGAGCTTCTTGAGGGAGGCCTCACCCGGCAGACCGTCCGCGTCCTTGGCGGAGAAGCCGCACCGTCGCTGCCAGGATGCGTACGCCTTGAGGGTGATCGTGCCGAAGGAGCCATCTCCCGCGTACCGCGAGTTCATCAGCTTCAGCTTGACCAACGCCTTCTCGACCAGCTTCACGTCGTCGGACGCACCGGAGGTGGTTCCACCCTGCGGACGGCGAGGATCGGCCTTGGCTGCGGCCGTGACGGCCTTCAGGGAGACCTTGGGCTTGGCCGAGCCGGACCCACCGCCGCTGGTCGGAGGCTTGACGTAAGAGCCCTCACCGAAGAACGCGTGGACGTGATCCTCGTGCGTGGAGGCACCGCTGTAGGGCTCCCAGTTACCGGACTTGCCGGGCGAGGTGGAGCGGATGTGCCGGTCCCAGATCAGCCACTTGATCTGGAGCCGCTTGCGGTTGGCCCAGAGATACGCGGCGAGGAGATCTCCGGCCTTCTGGCCGAGCCCCTTACCGGTGATCATGAAGTCGATCGCGCGGCCGGTCGGGTGCTCGCTACCGGACGAACCCATCCCCCAGAGACGCGTCAGGTCGTACCCCTTGCCGTGCAGGTAGTCCCAGACCTCGTCGGCCTTGCTCCGGGTGGCCGACTTCACCGACCCCAGGGTCTTCAACGCTGACGCTTTGCTCATCGTCGAGTCACTCCCCGCGACCGGGGATCTGTCCCGGATCTTCGTCGGGGTCGTCCTCACCCTGCTCCGGGTTGTGGTCGTAGTCCTCGTTCAACGGAGCGCCGTCAGCGCCCGGCTGTTCCTTCTTCCCGTCTCCGACCGCGTCCTGGAGTTCGGGGGTGAACTCCTGGTCGGTCTTCTCCGGGGTGCCCTCTGCGGGGCGGGTGTCGTCGCTCATGAGGCGATCCTCCTTGTTGGGGTGACAGATCCAGTGTGGACCATCGCGGTGACGTTTCTGGGCTACTTCAGCAGGTCCTGCAGCATCTGCTCGGCCAGCTGCTCATCGGTCAGTCGTTCCCCGTCCAAGGGGAGGTACTCGCCGTCCTCATCGTCGGGATCGACCTCCGCGTCCGGGTGAGCGTAGGAGGTGGCGGGCTTGAACCCGGCTGCGGTGAGTCCGAACTTCTTCAGGACCGGATCGCTGACCGGAGCGGTTGCTGCCGGGTCCTGGTGGTCGGGGTTTGCCTTCAGCGTGTCGACCTCTGCGCGGAGGGATTCAACCTGGGACTTCAGGTCCTTGATCTGGGTGACCATCGCGGTGGCGAATCTTTTGAACGTGTCCTCGGAGACCCCGTCCTGGACCGCTGCGGTGGACCGAGGAGACGCGAAGGGTGACCAGGGGAGCTTCGGAACCTCGACACCGAGGTGGGTGGCTGCGCGGCGGACGGTGGTCCTAATAGATCCGACTGAGATTCCCAGGTCCTTGGCGTAGGTCTCGGGGCTGGTGTGTTGTGTCAGCTTGGCCAACACACTCTTGGCCTTCTGCTCCGCGTTCTGTGTCATAGACACATTGTCACACTTCAGCTGGGTCTGTGTCAAGTGTCTGCGTCACAAGTTGGGCTGAATCTTTTGAGAGTCCGTTGGCCATCATCTTCCGCACGACTACCTGAGCGTGGCGCACCTCTGCGGTGGTGAGCCCGGTCTCCTGAGTGATGTAGCTCAGCGGTCGCCGGTCCATGGTCAGCCGGAGGATCTGGATCAGCTGGGTGTTGGTGAATCTCTCGGTGGTCACGAGACGATGTCCCCACGCTCACGCCGGGCGCGGTTCCGCTCAGCGATTCGAGCCAACGCGGTACGCCCTGGAGCAGCGAGGCGCTCCTTGGCTTCCTCGGCCATTTCCCGCAGTCGAGCCTGCTCCGGGGTCAGTTCTCGATCGGTCACAGCTTCTCCTCGATTTTCTCCATGTACTTCCGATAGAGGTATCGCATCCCCTGGGACCAATCCTCGTCGTACGGGTGGTCGTTGTGCCACCAGCGGATGACCGTCGCCTCAGTGATGTCCAGCAGGTCGGCGATCTCCTGAGGCTTCCAGCCGTTGTTACCCATCCGGTGGATGACAGCAACCTTCACCGCAGTCTTTTGAACCGAGGTCGTAGTCAACGGGTTCTTCTTCCGACGCCATCCCCACGGCGTTTCGTACGGCTCGTACTCGCTCACGACGTGTTCACCTCCGCGAGGGTCTCCGCAGGGATTCGAATCGGCTTCACGCCGAGGAGTCGACGAGCCAGGGTCTGCACGCGG
>Ga0193742_1000332_pt1 | contig 33689 bp, 40 predicted proteins | sample L2c1metaG_FD_165511 | JGI IMG/M metagenome (GOLD analysis project Ga0193742, IMG submission 165511) | Soil microbial communities from a riparian zone of the East river system, Colorado, United States - L2c1 | ecosystem: Environmental > Terrestrial > Soil > Riparian zone | place: USA: East River... | reverse complement strand
TGGCTGATGGTGCAATCGTGTCACTCTATCCGAAGGGTGCCACGACAGCGGCCTACACTTATGACGCCGCGACACAGATGGGTTATGCGAAGGAAATCGCCATCACTGGCTTTACGGCCGCTCCCCAGGTCGGGCAGATGGTGACTTTCGGTGCTGATACAACGAACAAGTACGGCATCATTGACGTGAACGGCACGGCCGGTATCACGCTTGATCGTCCAATTGATGCTAGCGTCGCCAGTGGTGCTACTGTCAACCTCGGGCCGTCTGGTTCATTCAACTTCGCATTCCACCCGAATGCGATGACCCTCGTTACTCGTCCAATGGCCACGCCTCGTCAAGGTACAGGTGCCTTGTCGGCGGTTGTTGATTTCATGGGGCTCTCTATTAGAGTCACGATCACGTATGATGGTAACAAACAAGGGCACCTTGTGACCCTTGATATCTTGGCCGGTGTGAAGGTGCTGGATCTAGCACTTGGTGCCGTGCTTCTCAGTTAAATCTATTAGAGTCATGGGGAGGGACGAACTCCCCATGATTGGAGCACTAAATGTACTTGTTTGCTATATCAGATGCTACAGCGGCACAATTAATAACAGCAGTATTTACTCTTTGCGGCACATTAATTTCTGGTGTTCTTGCCTATTTAATGGCAAAATTTAAGGCTCAACAAGAATTAGCTGTTATTGCACAAGCTGCACAATCTGCCGCAGCCGTTAAAGCTACTGAAGATGTTAAAAATACTCTTAAAACGACAACAACAAATACAACAAATTTAATAACGGAAAGTGCAGAAAAAATTGAAAATCTAAGAGTTGTAGCTAAAGCAACACATACTTTGGTTAATAGTAACATGGAAATACAACTTAATCTCAATAAAGTGGTTACAAGAAGATTAGCTGATTTTACTAAAGATTCAAAAGATATTGAAACAGCTGATTTAGCTGAACGTACGTATAATGAGCATGTTGCAAAACAAAAAGAAGTAGATAAACAGCCAGGGTCAGATGCACAAAAGAAAGGCGATTAAATGAATACACGTTTGAAACTATTTGCTGCCACTCTATCTGGAGTAATTATAATTCTAACGATAGTGATCTTTATCACTATCAATAGAACCGATGAGTTATTGTCTGTTTATCAAGAAAAAGACAATATACAAATTGCTTATGAGCATGTGCAAGCAGCAGAACGTGCCCAACGGGCGTATGTACTTACAGGGGATCAAGTAAATCTCCAAATTTTTAATAGATATTATGAGGATCTTGGTACAGTTAATAATGCTCAAATGCTTAAATTAATTACCTATAAATTTAAAGAAATGAAAGCAACAACTAATTTAATGGAGTCAGGTGATCGTGAAGCAGCCATAAAGGCTATACAAATTAATGATAGAGCACAGTATCTTGATCTTATTGAAAAACAACGTACTTTGATTCTACAAGATTTAAAATCCAAAGAATTAAGTCTTTCTTATAAAACGAGTCTTTGGAAAAATACTATATTGCTTACATCTTGTTTTGCATCAGTCTTTTCCGCTGGTATCTTACTTTTTAACTATTATCAATTAAAAAAGAACACACAATGAGACAACCTGGCTCTATCGTCCATTTAAAGAAAAACATACGTAAAGTCGTATATCGACTTAAGTGGCTGTATGGTTTTCCAGTAGATATCTATCGTGAGATTCAAGGGACTTATGATCCTGAAACTGGCCGTCGTATAATTGAGCGGCTAAAATATCATGTTGATAGGATGATTATCCTTCCAGCTAGTTACCATCGTGATGTTTTTCAATCAATCTCGTTCATTAAAGCAAATAGCAATTTTATTTATGGTGGCGATATCGAATTGGATGATCGCCAATTTATTATTGATGCTAAGGATCTTCCAGTTGATTTCGTTTTAGGTGAAGAAGATTATCTTGTCTGGGAAAACAAGCAATACAAGATTATGAAGTTGGATTATCTTGAAGGTGGCACAGGGTACTACGTAAATGGTCGTAGACCTACGAATCAGAATGTATCGCAAATCCATGAGGAATCTATTAGAACCAGATTGAGATCGATCTCGGAGTTTAGCACTGAATGACAACTTTTACTGATCCCGTAAACATTGGAAATATTTTCTTTACGATCAGCCTTCCTTTTGAGGCTGATTCGGATACTGAAATACGTCTTCACTCTATAGTTGAACTCCCTTTAGATCGTCCGTCTCTTGAAAAGCCGGTTCGATTTGTTGCAACACGAGCCCGTGATGGTCGTACTTTTGTTTTCATTGCTAAAGGACGCATTACCGACGGTATCACGAACATTGAACCTGCTGAAGATACAAATCTATTAGATTTGGAAATCGGTGATAAGTTATCCATTCAACTTACAGCAGGTTACTTCACAGATATCCATACTGCTGTTAACATTCTAGAAGAGTTTGGTGGTAGTGGTCCTGGTGGTCCTGGTGAACAAGGTCCAATTGGTGAACAGGGTCCTGTTGGCGATAAAGGCCCAACAGGTGATAGGGGACCTACAGGTTTCCAAGGGGTAATAGGTAACAAAGGTCCCACAGGTGATCGCGGCGAGCAGGGAAACCAAGGTGATCAGGGTATCCTAGGTGAACAGGGTCTTATAGGTGATCAAGGACCTATAGGCGAAGAAGGACCTGTTGGTGATAAAGGTCCGATAGGGGATAAAGGACCCGATGGTGATCTGGGCCCTACCGGTGTTCAAGGTGCTATTGGAACAACGGGAGCGACTGGCTTACAAGGTCCAATTGGCGAACAGGGTCCTGATGGGGACCAAGGTCCAATCGGGGACCAAGGACCAACAGGCTTAACTGGTTCAACAGGAACAACAGGCTTACAAGGTCCAATTGGGGATCAAGGTCCTGATGGGGATCAGGGTCCAATTGGGGATCAAGGTCCTGATGGGGATCAGGGACCAATTGGGGATCAGGGACCTCAGGGTGATCCTGGTATTGGCACCATTGTTACGGCTCCTTTAAATTTTGACAGTGGGACACTTTCTCTATTAGATTTGGCGATCTCAAAAACCACAGGACTACAAACTGCTTTAAATGCCAAGGCACCATTAGCTAGCCCAACATTTTCTGGTATAGTAACCATTGGTTCATTGGCAGGCATTCTGAAAGCTGCCGCAGGCGTAGTTTCTACAGCTACAGATGGTACAGATTATTTTTCTCCTGGTATTGCGGCAGCCACATGGACAGGTGCCCATACTATCACCCCATCTACTGCCTCTTGGACCCCATTAACATTAAATGGAGGGTTAACTTCTCCTTATGGCTTAAGTGCTACGCATTTAGGTAATGGTACAGCAATACGTGGAGAAGCAAATGCTTCAGGTGGAACAGGTATTAATGGTACAGCAGTTCATTCTGGTGGTGGTGTAGGTATTAGAGGAACAGGAACATCATTCGGTGTTGCTGGTTACTCTTGGAGTTCAAGTACAGCCGCTGCTGTTTATGGTGAAGTTGGTACATCTGGATTAGGACCCGCAGGTCGTTTTAATCAAAGACACGTCGGTTCAAATAATATTGTCGAATTCTCGGTCAATGGGGTTGTAACTTCTGGTGCAAATAATACCGGGGTTCTTTTTGGACCCGGTGGCAGTATCACCGGAATCAATGCTTCTAACATTAGCACAGGGACACTTAGTCCAAGTCGATTAGGTTCACTTTGGTGTAGTAGCACAGTTGGACTTACTGTTCAAAATGTCAGTGTCGAAACATCCTTTACCCCGACAACTTATACAGGTTCATTGGTGTTTCCCGCTGGTTTTTGGACTAGCGGCAAAACTATTCGTATTACAATTGCAGGCTATTATGGCAGTACAGGTTCCCCTGTTTTGTACCATAGTCTCTATCTTAATGGACAAAGTCTTGCTCTGACGCCAAATAACGCAACAACGCCTGCAAATGTTCTTGGCCAAGCTTGGGTAATAGAGTTAACAGCCGTGTGCATTGCAACGGGTACAAGTGGACTTATTACTGGTCGTGGTTCTTATGGTCGTTGTGATAATAATGGCTTAATGTTCATGTATTCGATTAGTCGAGCAGGATATACAGGTGTTGATACAACAGCTTCTTCGGCTTTCACAATGACCGTGTATTTCAATACAGCAAGTACATCTAATGCTTGTGCTTTGACAAACTTCATGATAGAGGTCCTTAACTAATCTAGGAGAGTTTAATGGATCTAAAACAAAAGAAATCTGCCTACGTTAGCCGACTTATCCAACGGACAGTGGACGCTTTGGATGCTATGGATGCTTTTGTTCCAATTCGTAAAGAATGGGACGAAATGGGTTACGGCCAAGGTGGGCCAAATGCTATTATAGATGTGGATCTTGAGGCAGAGTTCCCACATCTTACTGCTGCAAAACTTGTAAGTATTATGACCACGATCGATGCAATTAGTGTACTTCGATCTCAGGGACATGGGACGAATTTGCAAAATATTCGCCGCTAATCTAATAGAGTGAGGCTATAATGAGTTTCGGTGGTGGACTCACTTTCTTACCTGGCTTACCTTTTGTGGCATTATCAAATGCCGAGAAAAAGGATATGCCACGTTGGATCATGGCCTCATGTCGTTCTTTTTTTACACAGCGGCGTGGTGCCTGGCCGATGTTCTTTATGCATTTAACTCAAAAAGATTTACAAAAGAACACAGGCCAAGCGATTCTTAGTTACTTTGAATTTCGGCTAGATGGGCCTTATATTCAACAACTTACAAGTAACGAGGATCGTTACACAATAGAAATAAATGTACTTTGCATTTCTAATGTAGATGCCAAGTATTCCGATGAAATAGAGAAAATGTTGGGACAAATGGCAGCGGCCTTTGAACCTGTGATTCCTCTATTTCGATTCGGCGACCAACTGCAAGACACAAGAGCAAAGTTAGGCTGCCTCACTCTTATGCAAGATAAGCGAGAGGCTGTCATTATCAGCCGATTCGGACAAGCGAATCCAGCAACAGAAGTAATTCAAGCTAGCATCGAAGGACACTATGAATTTCGACTCTGTAAGATTTAACCGGAGGTAGTCGATGCGTGGTCAAATCGATCTGAAACAGGCTCAAATTTTCATTCAAGACGGCTACACCAATGCTGGTGCCGTCAACCTGCTTGCTGGCTATACGGCCGGGGCTACTGTAATGGCAGTTGATGCCATTACAGGTATTATCCCAACAGGCACAACGTTCACGATTCTTGGTCAAGATACTGAGTACGAAATCGTCTCTCACGTTGAGACGAGCGGGAATACGACATCGGTCACGTTCATTCCCGCTCTAACAGATGCAGTCGCCGATGGTGCCGTTATCACGTTCAAGCCACACCGAATCGAAGTTCGTATTGGCGAAGGCAACCTGACCTACTCCGAGAAGGTCACTCGCGAATACAAAAAGGATCGTGGTAAGCTCGATGTGGTTCGAGATGGTGACGAGGAACAACTCGAAGTCAGTTTCGACTTCGTCTGGGATCACATCATCGGTTCATCGGGCGATCCGATCACGATTGAAGAAGCCCTTAAACAAATGGGGGCTGCAAGTGACTGGGTTTCTTCTTCCACTGAGGCTTGCGAGCCCTACGCTGTCGATCTTATCGTGCTCCACACGCCTCTATGCGAAGGCGAAGAACGGGAACAGCTCGTTTTCCCCGACTTTCGCTATGATAGTCTAGATCATGATCTCAAGGCTGGCACAGTAGCTTGCAAGGGTGCTTGCAACGTTACCCGACCAATTGTCACAAGGCTCCCGGTTGCAGCATGATTCCCATTGATATGAAGGATTGCACGCTCTTCATTATTGATGGGAGCGGTCTGAATTTCGTCGTGATCCGTGTAGGTGAAGGTAACTTCACCTACACGGTTAAGCGAGCTATTGAACCAAGGAAAAGTCGCGGCAATCTATACCAACTTCGTGAAGGTGAAGAGGAAGTAACAGATATTACGTTTCAATTTGTTTGGGAGGCAGTAACTTCTTCAGGTGATGAGCCGCCGACTCTAGAAGAGTGCATTTATGGTGAAGCAGAAGGCTGGACTTCGGCTTCAATTGATCTAAATGGTCCTCGGACAGTGCATCTACAGATCGTACGTTCAAAGACTTGCCGTCGGCCAAATGCTACTACTTTCACAGAAGGTGAAACGTACAATTTTCCTGAATTTAGTGTTTTGTCGTTTGCTCATAGTCTCAAAGATGCAACGATTGATTGTTCAGGTTTCTCTAATAGAGTTAGACCAACAGTGAGCCGTCCCTAATCTAGGAGAGTTTGATGAAGATTGGTGGTAAGAAAATAGATGTTGCTCCTGCGTCAGATTTTATCGTTCTTCCTCGCAAGGATGGCGATATTGCTATCCGTTCTAATGCAGTTATGGACCGAACGGAATTCGACAAACTTGTCCCACTTCCTAAGCCACCGAAAAAGATGATTAAAGGTGGCGTACGGGTCGAAGATAACGAGGCTCCAAGCCATCAGATTGCTTTGCAACAACATGGTGTAAAGTTCATGAATTGGTTGGTCGTTGAGTCTCTTTGTGGTGTTAATAAAGACACTCAAGAAGATGAAGAAATTGAATGGGAAAAGGTAAACGCTGAAGATCCAAAAACCTGGGCTCTTTGGGATGATGAACTGAAGGAAAATGGTTTTTCTGATATGGAACGAAAGCGTATTCATAATCTTGTCATGAGAGTAAATTCTCTTGACGATACTCGACTTGATGAGGCTCGAAACTCTTTTTTGCAACCTCCGGTGGTGGAACTCGAAGAATCATCCTCCCCGACTACCGAACAGAACGATACGCCGTCTGGCGAGCTTGTGAACGGCTCAATGTCAGACCACCAGGAGTCCCAGAAAGTTGGGACGACATCCCTGACGTAGTTGGCTGGTGGGTTAAGGCTTCTCTAATAGAGTACAACTTAATCCGAACAATCGAGGAAGAAGAGTTCGCAAAGGCTTTTGCACCCCAATTTCATATGTAACATGATCCAACTACACGGCTTTTATACACGATTTACCATTGACGTTCAGAAGTATACAAAAACTCTGGACGCAGCTATGGATGTGCAAATGAGACAAGCCGCTCGGGCCTGGCTCCGAGCGGTTATTACTAAAGTGCCAATTTGGACAGGTATGGCTCAAGGTTCTCTAAGACCACTTGGTACATTCCTTAAAGTTGCGATTCCAATTACACCTGTAGCATTTAGAAAAGGAATGGGCCCAGATGCAGGAGCAGCGAAATCATCTTTTGTTTTCAAGAAAGAAGGAAATAAATATATTTTCCGATTCACTGAAGGCGTGGCACATTACACGATAAATGAATTTTATGATGTACCTAATGTCAAATTACGTACGCCAGGTCCCTGGAGATCATTTAAAGAAGGGGAATTAGCTTGGGATGATTATATTCAAAATGAATTACCTAAAAGATTACCTAAGTTAGAAATGTTCATCGTACAAAAACGTACCGCTTTCTACAGGAACTAAAATGGGCGTTATTACCAACCAATTGCAAATTGATGCTAATCAGGCCATAACGGCTATTGATACTGTTACAGCATCATTTACAAAATATAATGGCGGACTTGGTACAGTAATTAATCAGCACGGTACTTTTAATCGTTCTGCCAAAAATGCAGTTATGTCAATGCTGCAAATTGATTCTGCTGGTAATCGCATAACTACAACCTTTAAGAAGTTTGGTCTAAGTTACCGAGCAATGTCGGTAACAATTGCCAAAGAAACTGAGGCTCAAAAGAAAGCGGCAGCAAATGAAGCTGCACGACTGACTAATCAAGCTGCTGCAAGTTTGGCACGACAAAAGAGTCAAGCATTAGCTGCCCTTGCCCAAACACAAAGAGATAACGACAATCAAACTAAGGAAGCCTATCGCCAAGGAGCGGCGATGGGTAAGGCTCTAAAAGAGGCAGAAAAGTACGCTGCATCTCAAGTTAAAATGGCAGCGGCTCAAGCTAAGGCAAAACAAGCCCAAGTTATTCCAGATCAATTTGCTGCAAGTTTTCAAAAAGGTCCAACAGGGACATCTCCAACTCTTATTGCAGCAAATGTACGTGCTTATACACAAATTACAGAAGGCCAAGCAAGAGCAGTAGCCGGTGCTCGGGGTTTTTCTGTTGCACAAACAGATGCTTTTCTTAAAACTATCAAAGACGCTGGTAAGGTTGTAAGTATCATTGACTCTGTTAAAGAAAGATTCGCGTCACTAGGAAATACTGTAGCCACCTTTGGAAAAGTTGCAGCTTTTACTCTCATTTCAACTGGTGTCAATCGCATTCAAGAGGGGTTAGCAAAAGGCACCAAGGAAGCTATCCAATATTCCCGCCAAATTGGTTTAATTCAAACTTTAGCGAAAGATAGCACTGATACATATGAAAAATGGAATACAGTTATTGCCAAAGTGGCCGATGAATTGGCTATGCCTGTTGGTGATATTGCCAAAGCCACTTACGATGCTCTTTCTAATCAAGTAATTAAGACTACGAAAGATATGAATCTTATCGTAGTTGCCGGTAACTTAGCGAGAAATACTAATTCACAAATCGGCGATTCGATCAATGTTCTTTCGTCAATCATGAATAGTTATGGACCAGCCGCTGGTTCTTATCAACGAGTTAGTGACGAATTGTTTACAAGTATTGACTTAGGCCGTGTCCGTATGGAAGAATTGAACGGCGTGATGGGTCGTTCAGCAGGTATTGCTCAAACAGCTGGTGTTTCTCTAAGAGAGTTGAAAGCTGGACTTATTGTCCAAACACAAGCAGGCTTGGATTCTGCTGAATCTGCAACATTGCTTAATAACGTGTTTTCTCAACTTATCAAACCGAATGATGCCTTGGCTGCTCAATTCAAGAAGATGGGTTTCAATAGTGGTGCGGCAGCCGTTAGTACCCTCACCTTCGCTGGTGTAATGAGAGTGCTTGCCAATGAGGCTAAGCATTCAAGCGATGGTATTGCTCTATTCTTCCCAGAGATCCGAGGCTTGCGTGGTGCAGCAACTTTTGCAGGTGAAGGTATTGCAAAATTTGAAGATGCCTTGCAACAATTGAACAATGCTCAAGGTGCAAATGCCGTAGCCACTGAGATTATGGCCAAAAATCTAGGTCAAAATCTATTAGATCAATTGCAAAGATCGCAAAACTATCTCACTAATGAGTGGGGTATGTCCTTTCTTACTACTATTGCAAAAGTCACAAATGCTCTTGGTGGTATTGAATTAATTATCAAGTCACTTGCGAGCCCTGTTGCTTATGCCGGTATTGCGACAGGTATCGGTGTTGGTGTTGTCGGTATCCTTTTTGCTATCAAGACCAGCTATGAAGCTGTTGTTGCAATTAATGCTGTAGCAATGGCAGTCGGGGCTGCTGACGCAGCAATCATTGTACTTGGGAAAAATCTTGTAGCCTTCACGATTAAGACGGCTATAGTTTTTGCCCCTGCAATTGCAGTCGTGGGAGCTTTTGCCCTTGCTATACATGGCATCAATATCGCAAGTAAAATGGCGACCGATGCCGTTATTGCTGATTTCGAGAAATTGGCTGTTGGAATCAAGCTGGCCAACGAAGAAGCGACATCTAATGCAATTGCTAATTTTCTTGCAATGACAGCACGTATGACAGTTGCGTATGGTTCGATGGTTTCTAAGCAAAAGTCTATGATCGCCGAAAGTGTTTCAGTAGCCAGTAAAGCCGGTTCAGAAATTGCAATGAATCTTGCCAATAATTTTCAAGTTATTGTGCAATTGGCTGGCAAAGGCGTTAGCAAACTCGAAGAAATGCAAAAAGAATCTGCTGATCGATCTGTTAGGATTCGCAAGGATCGTACTGATCTAATCATGGATTTTGAGCAAAAGCAATATGAACGACAAATTGGTTTCTATGAGAACGAAGAAAAGCTAGCTGAAAAAGTTCACAAGTATGTCCCTGATACACGTATTCAAAATCAGATTACGGATCTCAAGAATGCTCGGGCCGAACTAAAAAGAGTTTTTGGATCTAAAGCCAATGTTTCTGGTGTTGACCAAAGTATTAGGAATGCTCAGTCAACTTTAGAAGCAAATAAAAGAAACTTTCAATTTAATCCACCAAGTTATGGTCCTGACAAAGATCCGATTAAGCAAATTGTCAAACTTACAACGGCACGGAATGATTTACTTCGACAAAGAGAAGCAAAATTTATTGATGTTGGTGATCTCGACGGAGCTAAGAAAGCTCTTGACGAGATCCTTAGCAATCTTGACAAGCTTGACTCTCATAGAGATACCCAGGGACGTAATCAGATCAAGGGTCTAAATGCAGCAAGTCGCGGTGAAGTGCAAATTTATCTGGATTTAACACAAAAACTTGATATCAAGGAACAAGCTAAAACTGTTCAACTTGCCAAGCAAATTGAAATCGAAAAACAAGGAGTCAAACTCCTTGAAGATCGTCTTAAATTAGCTTCTAAGTTTGCTGGCAAGGGTGCCTTTGATAAAGATGGCAAACTCTTGGAGAAATATAAAGGCGATGTCAACCTTGCCGTTGAAGAATTGACATCAATGCAAAAAGCGGCTTATGATGTCTCTTCTACTTTAAAAGGCATCACCGATCCGCTATTGTTGATTCAGTACAAAATGGCTCTTGAGGAAATGACTAAATCTTTCGTTGATCAAAAAATAAATCTACAAGAACGAGCAGCTTTAAGTGTTAAAGATTTAGCTCTTGAGAAAGGACGTCAAGAATATCAGGAAATTCTTAGAGGTCAAAATGGACTTATTACTGATTTAACTAAAAATGTCAATGATCTTGGACTTGGGATTGATACAAATACAAATAAGGCTAAAGAAGGATTAGCTGTTCTATTGGAGCAGACACGAACGCTAATGGGAAGTGCGTCAGCTTTTAGTAGATTAGTAAATATTGGTACTTTTCAAGATCGTGGACGAGTAGATCCTACGCTTCTTGTAGAGACAATGGCTCCGTTGATCGAAACTCTTAGTATGAAGGATAAAAGTAAATTTGATCAAAGTAAAGCTTTCCGACAACTTGATGTCGTGATGGAGTATGTTACAAGTGCAGGAGGAAAGCATCTAGAAATTACTGATCCTGAGAACAATAAAGAGACAACAAATTTCATTGCTTATTTGTACGAAATCAAGAGAATTATAACACAACTTGGTGAGCCAACTAAAGAATATAATATTCAACGTAAGAAGCTACAAGAAGCCCTTACAGCGATTGCGAAAACAGAAGTAGACATGGGAGCGGCTCTTAAAGCCAGTAATCCTGGTCTAGAACTCGTGGTTGGTAAATCTGATAAAATTATCAGTCAAAAAGACGGGATCGATAAAACAGCGATTTCTTGGACAAAACTTGCTGAGTCTATTGGGAAAGTTAATACGATTACCCGTGAATTAAACACAATCAAGATACCTCAACCTAGTAATAAGAAAAGTGGATCATGGTGGAATTGGGCGGATGAAGGTGAAGTGGAAGGGCTTGCAAGTGGTGGTTTTGCTGGTTCACGAGGTGGTTTCCTTGCAAGTTTTCTTGCTGGGAAATTTGCTAAAGGAACAGATTTAATCCCAGCTATGTTGACAAAGGGAGAGTTTGTTGTTCGTGCCCCAATGGCTGAACGATACTATTCTCAACTTGTTGCTATTAACGCTGGGCGAGCACCAATTTATCGGGCTCAAGGTGGACCAGTTTCCAATACAAGTGTAGGTGACATTCATGTCACTATTCCTGGTGGAACTGGTCCATCGGTTCGAGATTTCGCTAACCAAGTGCGTCGCGGTGTGCGTGCTGGCACTCTTAGGATTACCTAATGAATACTCGGCTTAGTCCAACAAACTTCATGTCAGTTTCTGTGGAACGAACTCGCGGTGTAAATACTCTAGAAGAGTTATACGGCGAATTCTTCCTGGAACAATGGAGAAAAGGAGAGCTAATTAATGCTTTTCCTTTCCCTAATGATGCGACAAACGCAGGAAAACAACACGTTCTCGGTGTTGCGTTCAATTCTGTTACACAGATTACTAGTTGGTATCTCGCGTTAATCAATGGTACGGCCGGTACGCCGACACTTGATCCAGCTGATACCGCTCTTAGTCACGGTGGTTGGGCAGAATTTACAAGTTATAATGAGACAGTTCGTCAGACCTGGACCAAAGGGGCCAGTAATCCGACTAATCAAGTCATTTCAACGGCTCCGGCTCTATACACTGTTTCAAATGATGTTGCCGTTAACGCCTTCGTCGCAGGAGGCTTTCTCATCTCGTCTAATGTTAAGGCTGGAACAAGTGGCTTGATCTATGCCACTGGCCTTTTTCCATCCGCTGTCCCTGTTCTGGCTACCGACGTTTTCAAGCTGAATTATGCCACTGGGCTGTAATTTATTTACCTAAGGATCACTGTGGCCATCAAATTGGCTATTCTTACAACAACCCTTGAAGCCAGTGCTGACTTCAGCACCTGGGTTGGGTATCCCTTGCTCATTTCGGAGGAACTTAGTAGTGAGTTCACTTACGATGTGGTCAGGGGATTATCTACAACTCTTATAGAGTCAAGTAGTTTTACCTCCTCTGTTAATCCGAAAAGAGAGTTATCGACAACTCTAGTAGAAACTTCAGTATTTTCGGCTAGCATCTTGAGACTTGATTACGTCAATACACCAATTCCAGTTTTAGAAATACCACCGAGCCAGGTCCCAGAGCCATCACTTCCAAATAATTTTACAGACGCAGGAAAAAGAACACCGTTAACATTCTCAATTTTCTATTTAGGTAATCTTTATCTTAGTTTAAATGCTCCTGAATTTGGCGATTCTGAAACACTCCAAAAGATTCATGTAAAAGAGTACAGCCGAGGAAATACACTTATCTCTTTTAGAATTGCAGCTTGGGGTGAAGAAAAGATTTTTGAGTATAGTTTTACTTGGATGAGTAAGCTTGAAAAAGATATTCTTCTCAATATTATGCGAAACCTACTCGGTTATCGTATTCAGATTCTTGACCATCTCGGTATTACCCGGACAGGGTTCATTATTTCACCAGATGCTGAAATTTTAGAATCTGACAAGAACGGGTTCTCTACTACGTTGCGTTTCCAACAGGTGGACTAAATGGCCAGGTACATTAGTCCGGCTATACAGAATTTGCTCAACAATGGTGAATCGATCGAGCCAATCATGGTGATTGGTATCGTTTATGGTTCAGGCAATGTTGAGCATTTTTATGCTGACAGAGATTTAGGTGATCCGTTAAATCCTTACGTTAAAGGGAAGATCCTTGATCTAGGTCAACTAGAAAATATCAAACGAATTGACGGTAGCGGTTCAGCAACCGAGATTACTTTTAAACTAAGTGACTCTGACGGATATATTAAAAGCATCATCGACACCATTGACGTAATCTATAAGAAAGTTCGGATCTATCAATATTTCGAGGGAATTGCCTTTGCCGATATGATCCCAATTTTCGAGGGAGTGCTCGCAACTCCGATCGTTTGGGAAGAAGGTGCACGTACTATTAGCATGTCGGCAATTACCCGACAAAGTAGCCATGAAACCGGTTTTTCACTAGATGATTCAGCAATTGATATTTACCATCAGGATCTATTAGATAAGCCTTGGCCAATGATTTTTGGTTCACCGATCTATACTCCCACCCTCCCCTTACAAGAAGTACCGATTGGTTATCTTGTTCACGGTTGCGTGCTACCTGATTCCTCGATACCTTATCAAATTCAAAAGATTCAGTATCATATTGATGTTATTCGAGAAGAACCTTCACGTATCCATATAGAAGACTTTGAAGGAGATCAGTTTACTGCTTTAGTTAAATGGTCGCAGGCTCTAATAGATTGGGAAACAAAACAAACTGATCGTATTGATAGATTAGAAGAACAGATTATTGATTTGGAGAGTAAACAACAGCAACAATACTCTCAATGGAGGCCGAATAACGATATCATCGGCGGTTATCGGTTCCCGCAAGGGGTAAAGGTTATTTGCAAGATTAATGAACGTACCTTTAAGATTAAGTACCTAGGTGGTAATACGGTTCCGACGAATCCGGATCATCCTTGTCCTGCTAGCCTTGAACTCTTTGAGATTCCTTTTGTATTTGATATTGACGCACCGCTGACCCGAGATCAGCAAAAAGAAGCAGATGCTTATGATCTTGAACAAATAAATTTATATAATGCAGAAATTGAAAAATATGGATCAGGGACTCTTGTTACACGAAACCATCAACGATATTTTAACATTGGCGAAGCAGATATTACAAAAGCCGGTGCAGATTATTTTCCTGCTGGTACTCAAGTAGAATTGTTTGATGATCTTCCCGGCGGATACATGCACGTTGCTTCAATTACACCTGGAACAGTCCTAGGTGTCTATGCTTATCGAACCCAAAACAGTTATCGTCGATTAGCTCAGGTTCCACCGAAATATTACTCTATTAGAACTTCAGTTAGCGGTAATCTTGTAGCTAGCTATGTCGTGCTTAATCGACCTCTTTCAACAATATCATATTTCAATAATCTTAAAACTACGTCTTATGAAAGGCAGCTTTTAGCTCTACAAGAGCAGCAAGGACAACTAGGAGTAAGTCGATTAACAAACAAAATTGAATGGGATGATGAGATTTTTGTTAATTTTCAAAGTGCCATCGGCCCAAATGCCGTTGACGTCATCCGTTGGCTTATTGAAGGATACACTAGTTACGCTATTGACGAAACTAGCTTTCAGCATGTCCATGCACAATTGGCTAATAATCCTGTTAATTTTTGTTTGGAAGATAGACAAAATGTCGATGATCTTATTCAAGAAATTGCTTATCAATGTCGCTCTGCCGTTTGGATCAAGAACAGTGTCTATTTTATTAAGTTCCTTGCAGCAAGTCCAGTACCTACTGATACACTTACCGATGACCATATCGATTTTGGCTCTTTAAGAGTTGAAGCAACCTCATCTGATGATATTGTAACAAAGTATATTGCTACCTGGAAAGCTAGCGGTATCGTAGCTGAAAATAAATTAATTGTTAAAAATAATGTGGAACGCTTTGGAATTTTAGAAGAGTCTCATGCCTTCTTTTGTTTTAATAACTATAACCAAGTTATCAAAGCAGCCACATTTTGGCTTATTCGCAAAAGCAATATCTGGAAGAAAGTCTTTTGCAATGTACACCTAACGAAACTTAATATCGAAACACTTGACGATATTATTCTCAAGTTAAATGATCCTTTCGTAACAATTGATCCTGATGGGATCTGGACACAAGTCGAAAGTTGTCAATATGACTCTTCGTCAAACTTAATTGCTATTGAATTATGGTTAAGTATTCGTTTTGGTGAGATGACTTTTTACCCATATACGTACCCAGCTGAACTTCCCTCACGAACATTCTACGCACCCGATATTACAATGAACACGGGACGACCTCCCGTAATTGCTAGTGAACGCTTTAATCCATTGATGCCATATTATAATGAGATTCAAAAGACAATTATAATCAACAGAACAACCTCGGATATAGGTAAGAAAGTTGAACCTAATGGTTATGTAATCGGGGATTATGTTAGTACGAAAGGTGATGCATTGATTTCGGACTCTGATATGGATGTCACACAACCAGAATTTGATGTTGTAGATTATACTGATCCTGAACTCATTCCCGGTAGCGACACTTATACTTTCTTACCCATACCATCAATACCAACCACTATTACAACTTCAACAGGTAACTCGAACGTTTACCCTGGTAAGATTCTTAATCGTGGTACTGATGGGATTCATTGGTTCATCAATACTTATCCAAATGGGTTAGAAACAACACCAACTCTAATAGAGGCAAATGAGCTTCATGGTGATGTGAGTTTAGTTGGCTTAGAAAATGAATGGGTAACTATTTTTGAAATTCAGGACAATGCCAATACGAAACATTACTACTTTATGACTCAGCATACGGCAGCTATGCCGATGCTGCTATCGAACCGGAACATTGGTGCTATTTATCCATTCGGACCATCGGCTCTTGGGTATGATAATCTTCATACTCACCAAATTCAAATGGACAATACGTATGAAGTTCCATCAGGTACTTGGGCCATTGGTGTAAGAGTTTGGAATGGTACTACGGCTCAATATGAAGTTCAGGTGCCAGTCTGGCTCCCTCGACCTTAATGTAACTCTAGGAGAGTCAAATGGCCACGCAACCTATTGGAGAAGGTGACCCTGTTTCTGTGGACCCGGCTCCGATTCGGAAAGATTTACCGATAGTCAAAATTTATGGTATGAATGCTAATTTGCAATTTATTACAGCCGAGCAAATTTATGATCCTCTTTTAGCTGGTAATGACGATGAAATGACTGAGGAAGCTATTGATTGGGCGGGAGAAGATCCAGAAGATGATCATGAGGTAAAAATTGCAGCATTAGCAACAATACCCTATAGTCCTTTGGTTTTATTTTTGAAAAATGTCTCATTTGCTTATCGAGGTAATGCTTTCCTTGAATTTTGGTGCCAGGTTACAAGTCCAACTCTAGTAGATGCATATGGCAATCCTCAAGTAATTGGGTCAAATGTAGCCACAGTTAGTCAGACACGTAACTTTAAAACAAAAGAATTAACGTTAGCAACTTTCCCTGTTGCTTCGATACCTTTAAAAAGATCAGCGAACCAAAGTGCTCTTTTCACTTTATATCATCCTGAGATCAAAGTCGAGGTTGAAACTTATATCGCTCCTGAAGGTGGAGTACCTGTTGAAGAACCACCACCTGGTACTCTGATGTTTAACTACTTTAGAATAGTTTTAACACCAAGTCAAATGGACACCAATGTCGGCCAAGGGTCAGGGGCTCGACCTTGGCTCTTTTCTACTACTGTGCCAGGTAGTCCACTTTGGTCCATTCCACAAAAAATCCCGCCCAACACTTCGCCTTCAAAGACGATTGTTGGCGAGATTAATTGGCATTGGTTTTATACGCAATACAACGTGCATAGCCGGATGTTCGTTCAAATAGCTATGAGAGAACTATAAGATGCCACCGGCAAATATCATCTTTTTATTAAGTTCTTGAATTTGTCGGCGATATACGTCAATAGTGGTTGCTACATCTCCTAGAGCCGTATGGGCATGACCATAATCATGCTCGACATTGAGTATGTTGGCAAGGTAAACTAAATTAGCTTTGGGGTAATCAAAGCTATTCTCGCCACGAAAATCACACATATCATTCATGAACCTAGCAATGGTCATCGTGTCACGGATTTCATAATCCGCAAACTTTGCCTCATAATTCAATGAACCGAGCCAAGCTCGCAGGAATCGACACTCAAAAGCGTAAGAATGTCCTAGAGGAGCAATCTTCTTAACGCCGAGATTTTGTCCGTCGAACCAATGTTCAAGAATATCCATTGCAGTATGAGATTCAAGACCTTCGTCCATTGCTCTTTTAACTCTAGAAGCACTTTTAACTTTGTTCATACCTTCCCATTCAATATTTTCAGGACGAGTCGGCTTGATTTTTAGGTCAAGCCATTTTCGTTCTGTGTCACGTTCAAAATCAGAATTTACTGGAATGATAGCAAGCTCATAGATATCATGTAGTTCATGATCAAGACCTGTTGTCTCGATATCGATCCCGCAAAGAAGATTACCGTTAAGATGCGTAAAACTATTCTGCACCGAAATCTCCTTAAAGAAAGCCTCTTAGCTGAAGCGACTCATAGACGACACGAGATAACTGGATTGCTTTCTTCCCTAACTGAACTTTTGTGCCGTCATTTACTACCTGATAATTCCACCCTTTGAACCCTTCGAGTTCATCATCAACAGTGACGCCGACTCTATTAGGCACTCTTGGATCATGGCAATGAATCAAGTATTCGCAATAGGGTGACTCAACCGGGAACCGGGTATCTGGAGCAACAATAATATCCGCGTCATTATTATTGTATAGCCATTCAACCCAGGTCTTATCCCAAACTTGATCACGGACTCCATAAGAGCCATACTTGATCCAGATTTCCACTGGAGTCAAATCGATCTTAGAGAGTTTGATATTTCGTAAAGCTCGCCCTTCTTCAGTTTCATAAAATTCAGATTCTCGAAGCCCGCAATGACTATAGAGTTGGTAACAAGTGTCTTTAAGTTTCCATGCCCATGACATCTTAACAATACGAGCCTTTGGAACCAAGATCCCAAGAGACTCTATTAGATAACCAGCTAAAGTGTCTTTACCCTGGCCACTTCGGTGGCCGATTCCGATAATAATTGCCATTATTATTCCTTGGAGATAAAACCTATGACACTTTACTTCTAATCTATAAGAGTAAGTGCTGGCTCAAAATAAACAGTGGTTAGATTTCCAGAGAAGTCTTTTGGAATCCTGAATTCATGTCTAACTGTCCAAGTGCTAACAAATTCAACATCGAACCAAGAAAGTTCAATATTGATACTATAGTGATGTAGAATAAGATCATTATCAAGCTGAAATTTCTTCAAGGACCAAACTAAATCTTGTAAAGTCATCTAGTAAGCTCTCCGACGAAACGAGTTCCTGCGAGCATCTACCTTCGGCTCACCTTGATTAACCCATGTCGCCCAATACTCTACAAGAGTCACGGACTCCTTGTAAGAGATTTCCTTAGCTTCACTGATATTTGACTTGGCATGTGTTCCTTTTACAAGGACATACGTAACCGTGTCAGTGATATCGAGCCATACAATAAGCGAGTATAACTCGTTACCCCATATCATGCAAAGAATACCACCATCCTCACGATAGAGTGTAGGACAATAGACACCATTGTTAGACATCATCGTGAATAGTTGCAAGGGCTTGTTGACCTCTTTCCAGCGAAGCTCCTCCAAGCAACGTATGAACGGGCCTGATCTGTAACTATGTGTGATGCGGCGTACTGCAATATCGATAAATTTGGACTGTGTGGATTGTCTCATTTTACCTCAGCTCCTGGAATTTCTTAGAAAGATAGTCAATCGTCGCTTTTAGATTCTTGACCTCATCTTCCTGCTGGAATCGGGACTCGAAATCATGTGAAGATAAGATTTGAATAGTCCCATCCTCCCATTTAATAACCCAATCTCTAATAGAGATTGGGAAACTATTGGCATGCTTTGGGGACCAATAGCAGAAACGAGTATCCGTGATTCTCTGGATTTGAACCAGAGTTACTAATTCTGGATGACTTGGGCTTGTGAACTGCTGTGCTTCAACCTTTTGATACTTTGGAAAGAACTGCATGAGTGACTGTTCCTGTTGACCATCGGCCCGAAGTTTGTTCGATGTTGAGACGCGGAATACGCTCAGCATCTACGCCGATATATCTACCTGGTGCATACTCAATATACTGTGAGATGAAATTCTCGTGAGCATATTGAAGAATAGCACGCTCATTATCCTTGAGCGTAGCAAGAATCTGTGTGATGGAGATCATTAGATCCTCTCCCCATTCATAAGAAGGCGACCTTCACGAGTTGTGATCTTGGGTTTGATCTCTCCTTGTCTTGCCTGAAACGATAGGTTGCCTATATAACGTTGGTTATCCTTGTAGGAAGGGCCGTAGGGATATTGAGGAGGAAGCTCGTTTTTGACCTTGTGTTTGGTCCAAGCCAACTTATCGTCAGTTCCTCCGAGCCACTCGATAAATCGAGTGTAAAATTCAGAAAACTTTGTCCATTCACCATCGACCTTGAAACATTCTTCCTCAATGAATGTTTCTAATAGAGTTGTATTGAGTCTGCTCGCTTGTTCCTTGAACTGAGTATTGATGACAGGAACATTGAGCCGATCGTTGCTTGGAGGAAGATCCAAAGCAAGAACGGCCGCAAGAAAATCTGATGCCTCCTGTGTAAGTTGTCGAAGAAACTGAGTTTTGGGAATTAGTGCCACTGGATCAATTGGCTTGACGTTAATCATCGTGATCCGAGTATCGCCCGGGAAGATAGGGCAAGCAGTATGGGTATTGGCTGTTTGAACCCAATGAGTCGAGTTTGGTATCGTGTACGGCGTCTTGTTCTTGGGATGGATTTGAAAGGTCTTGGCCGTGACCCAGTCCTTGATACGGTTGTAGGCCAACGAAGCCCCTCTACCCTTGCCAAGATCGACCTCTTCGACCACGCAAAGGATCGCTGACGCAAGTTCGCCACTAAATGAACCCTCGCTAGTAAGAGCGATACGGGCCGGAACAACGGCCCCTCGGGTCAAACAGAGTGAGATTGCTTCATGAAACGAGGTCTTACCTGTGTTCTGTTCACTTGAATAAAAGAACAGATAAGGCAACTGCTCCATCGGCTTTTGTAGCATGGATGCGATCCAACATTTAAGGTAATCTCCACCATTGAGAATACCATTGTTGACGCACCAAGGATGGGCAAGGATCTCCTCATTCAGACCTTCTCCAAGATGATGAAGCATCTTGAGCCAGGTCGGGTACTCTAATAGATCCTTCTCCTTATCCTTATTTGGTTTGATGAGGAACTGAGTAGCATTCCGGTTCCAGTAACGCCCGCCCGGGTACTCGTCTCCGAATGGAACATTGGTCAACACCCAATGTTTCATGACCGTTGAACCGATAATTAGATCAACGTCAGGTGTTGCATGGCCAAGTGACTTGAGAGCCGTCTTGATATTGGGCAACGGTTCTTCGGCCCAATGATTACTGACTTTGATGACAAAGCCAGCGTCCTTGTATTCCTCGGAAACGATATGGCGAACAACCTCGTCGAAGTCCCCTAGTTCCGGTTCTGATGGCGTTGTGTTTCTAATAGAGACAACACGTTGCCATTTCTTCCCTTCCGCGAGCCATTCTTTCATCTTGCCGCCATCATCGTCCGGCTCGCGAGCGACTTCGATGATGATCTTGCCGTCTTTCCGCTGCTTAACCAGCGTCCGTCGGTTAATGAAATTGTTCGGAAGAGTGACTTCTCCACCTAAAGTAATAACTGTATCGAGAGCGGATTTCGCATCAGAGAAAACATAGCCCCCTGTTCCACGCTCTTGCCCACCGTTCGAGTTGGCAAGAGTCTTAAAATCCGGTTCACGATTGAGAAAAGTTCGTGTCCAACCGGCTCCGTCTTGACTCCATGAGGGATGTTCTGCCACTCCTGGAGTGAATCGGCGTACAGCCCATGCTCCTTTGCGTAATGGAAACGCAAAGCAATTATGGTCAGTACCACGTTCGGTTCCCTGTGAAATTGTCTCGAAAGGCCCTTTGAGTTCAAGCTCCTGATGCATCTTCTTGAGGAACCAGGTGTGGGTCACAAGCATGTTGCGATCCGCGTCCCAGTACCAATAGGCACTATTCTCATTTAACCACGCGATATGACGACGATGAACCTCGTCCAACTCTTGTTGAGTTGCTTTGGACGTAAGCTCATCAAACAGATCCTCTTCAGTCCCCTTCTGGACAATGGCCGGTAACGTCTTCCGCCGATCACCCTTGACAACTGGAATATGCTCTTTCCAGTTATGTGGGACATCAGTATAAGGAACCGAGTCCTTAATGAGAAGGAGTCCGTTGGTGTTGACCATCTTCCGATGCCAGAACCACATATTTGAGCCGCACACGTCCACTCTACTAGAGAAATCGTACGCGACGTGAGCGGAAAGCTGCCCCAGGATCGCACGAGCAAGGGCTGCATGCTCATGGTGGTTCGCGGTTGGGACATCGTCAACGAAGACGTAGATATGAAGTCCTTTACCTCCTGTCGAGTAACGAAGTGAAACCCAAGGGACTCCTTGGAGCAGATTTTGGATTTGTCGCAATTCTCCATCGGTTGATTTTCGATTGTGCCGCTCCGAGTGACCGATGATTGCATCAAAATCAAATGCGACCCATTTAGAAACTCTTGAAACCCAATCCCATCCAGTCAGGCCAATCCCCTCGACATGAGCCGTGAGATTGTATGTCATCGGAGAATCAATATACTCTGGATTTGTTCCTGCGTTCCTCGGGATACGAATCGGTTTCCATTCCTCAATACCATCAGTCCATGATGAATATTTTCTTCCTTGAAAAGTTTTATCTATACGAGTCCCACCATCTTGGGCAACATTGATTTGTACTTCCATGTTGTAGTTATACAACTCTGCAAGATCCGCATGAGTCATCGCTGTCAGGAAACGCTTAATGGCTTCCGTTCGTGTCGGTTGCATTAACTACTTCTCCTTCTCCCGTGAATAATTCGATTAACATGAGCTGTACTCATGTTATATTTCTTGGAGAGTGCAACTTGAGTGAACTGCATTGTTTTGTGATCAGTGAGTAATTTTTCAATTAACTCATCTGAAAACTGTGCATTCGGATTTCTGACTCCACTTTGGTTATACCATCCATTTCTTCCTTTCTCATCACGATCTTGATTATTGTCAAGGCGAGTACCTAGGAATAAATGTCTTGGGTTACAACAAGGTGGGTTGTCGCAACTATGAAGTACGCAAAGTATAAAATCAAAAGGGCCGTATTCTATTAAATAAGCAACTCGGTGAGCTAATTCAGCTACATTATTTAATTTAAACAAACCGTACCTACTATTATTTGTTGCTCCAAGCCACAACCAACATTGATCCGAAGAACCGAGGATGAACTTGGTGAAGAAGCGACCTTTGTCATTCATTGTTAACCGCATTTAACTCTCCTAGAATCGAACTAAGAAACTCTTCCAGAATACCGTCGGCCCAACCATCAATAAAATCAGCTAACTCATATTCACCTATCTGACGAAACTTTGCTGCTTCGGTTCGCCAGTATATAATTCTCCTAATCATCTAGTTCTGGTCCTTCCTCCAAGTGAACCTCAATTACAACTGGTTCATAAATAAATGCAAATGCTAAACTAGTACAAAGCTCGGAACTAGGATTATCCCAAATACGTTCATCAGGATGTTCCCCTATGCGTGCTCCATCGTAACTCTTAACATAATTATTAATAATTTCCTTGCCACGCTCGCCACCATCAAAGATCACCCGAACAATTTTCATTGCATTTCTCTCCTAGAGTAGGCGGACCATGAAACATGGTCCGCCCATTGAGCAATCAGACCCGGCCGTTAAAAGTCAACAGCTTGTCTGAAGCGAAATTGACTCCGGACTTGAGAACGTTGAACGAGTTGCCCACGCCATTCTCAAGATAGGCGAGAATATCGTTCTGAATCAGGTTCTTGACCTGATTAGCAACCGAGGTCTTCGGCCCGCTTCCGAAGTTTCCATTGACGCTCTTCGAGGGTATCGACGCCCGGACGAAATTCTTTCTGCATCTTACTTAGTCCTTAACAGGGAGGGGAATTAGACGCGAGTGGCCCTAATGGCTCTTTAGTCCCTCAGACAATTTGATGACTTCGTCTCTAATAGAGACAGGGATCTGGGTCCGAAGGATACGGAGAACGTCCTTTGATTCACTTGTAACGTATGATTCTTCTTCGCCATTGAAAATAACCACGATACCGGCTTCGAGATCGGTAACGTGTTCAACGGTGCCGAAATGAAGAACGCTACCTGATGGGGAATCATCAAGGTAGAGAATAAGGGCACCGACTTCAAGCAAGCAACCAGCTAAGTCTCTCATTAGTCTTTCTTACCTCGATTGATTTCTTTCCAGAATGTCTCACGCTGCAATCGAACGATTGCAATATTAATAATTGCCCCGATAGGTTGATTTGTCTCCTTCGCTATCTTGGCCGCAGTTTCATAAGCTTCAGTTGGGATTCTTACTACGGTAGTTTTGACTTCTTTAAGCATCATCAAGTTCCTGATTATCGAGTTCCTGGTTGTCAAGCTCTTTAAGAAGTTGGAGAATGACTCCATTAGAGATACAGAAAACACATTCAACTCTAAAAGATTTTCCAGTTTTGAGAAATTCATCCATAGCATTTTCGACTTGTTCGGCAATCTCTCGATCAGATTGACCACTGAGAAAGTCAGTCATCATTTGATCCCTGACTGCTCGAATGATGGCCTTTTTCAAGATGTAACTGCTGCTAAGGATCCTCATTTAATAAGCTCCAGCATTCGTTTAACGGTGTCTTCGTCAAGATACTCTATACGAATACCGATCAAGCCTAACAATTGGCGAAGGCGTACATACCCTTCGCTCATTTCAAGGGTATTTTTGCCGTCTCCGCATTGGGAGCACTCTAAAATTACACCTTTTGGTGTAATTTTACAAGTGCCGATGCATTTGTGAGTATCAGGATACGGGTGAGCACAGTGTGAAACCCGTACCGCTTCAGCTACGCTGTCTTTGGCTTCCATAATTTACGCTCTCGGATCGCGTTGCTTTGAGAATCAGATGAATGAAACGAATTGTAACGACTATTCAGTGCGTAATGTCCTCTAATAGAGTTTTCAGGTGGGTTATCGTAAGGTCCCACCAACTCTCTTAGGAAGAAAATCGTACTATTGGGCATCTCCCGATGTACCACGGTCCCTGTAATACAGGGATCAGGATCTATTAGAGTCGGAACGATGTCAATGAAGTAGTCCTTGGTCGTATGTTCCGCGTAATGGTGCGTAACAAGGGAAAGCGTGGGCCAAATTGAGTGCAATTCGATGATTTTGAAGTTCCTGTTCTCCAAAATCAACAAAATCTCGCCAACCAGATGACGTTTTACGGCATCTGGCTTGATAATAAAGAAACTGAAGCCATCCCTAAGGGAATATGGGACCAGAGAGGGTAACTCGTTGATCGAATTCTGGGTTGAAAGAGGCATAAAAGTCCTTCAAGGGAGGAGAATCTGCCAATGATCCGAAATTTACACACCAAAATGGTACTGCTCTTGTATCTAAGGCAACTCCAAAGCCAATAGATCGATAATTTCCTAAAATATTCAATTGATGAGGCTTTGATTTCTTCCAAATGTCAAATGCTTGATCAGAACTGATTGCTCCTTTGAGGATATTCTCTGCTAGAGTCAACCAGGGAGTGAAACCGGCATCTCTAATTCGTGAAACAAGGGTATATCCTTTAGCTTCGTGGACCAATTTTGATTCCCGTGCCATCCAATTTGCCCAAAATTGGGCTGAATTGTCCAGAACAGGATTATGGATTAGTTTTGGCAGTCCATTTGCTAATCGATAGTCGTTATGCAACTCTAAAAGAGTAAGAATAGCACTCGGTTCAACGGGCGAGGGCACAGGTGCGGGCACAGGTATGGGTTTGCCAAACATCCAATCGAAAAGCCGATCAAAGAGTCCCATATATTTCTCTCCTAGAGTCAGAAAAAGACTACTGTACACTTGAACACTGTACAAACGTTCCCTAGTTGCACTTTTTTTCTCTCATAGAGTTGAGTTGAAATAGAGTAGAGAAAAACTTAAACGGGTTTGCTCACTCCCCAGGCTATAGCTAGGATACGGCAAGATGGCGATTTTTTTCACAAAAATTTAAATCGTTTGCTGGTAAGGGTTTCTATCGTTTACTGTTCTTGGTACAATCTAGTTCCTATGCAACATTAACAACAACAAAAAAAGAGTAAAAGAAGATAGGGACACCGCGGGTGTCTAAACATAACCTGTTGCCAGATAAGGACTTATGGCGATAGTGTACATATGTCTTTAGCTCGCGTGCGTGCGTTTCCTATATAGGCCCCAAATTACCCATCTTGAAGAACATTTGTACAGTGTACAAATGTTTTTTTAAAATGATGTGAAAAAATTCGACCCTTTGCCGTATCCTATTATGTCCTGAAAAACCGCTGAAATCCGCCAGGGTTTTTCTCTACTCTATTTCGACTTGACTCTTATAGAGAAAACATCGCGACTTGACTCTCATAGAGAAAGACGCGATTTAACTCTCAAAGAGTCAACGAACCCAACCCTTATCAGCTCGGAGCATCCAGGAATGGCAACGGCAACGGCAAATGACACAACCTCGAATGCCACAGGTTTCGAGAATGCTACGTTCAATCTTCAGTCGATTCCGCTCTCAAAGATTCGGCTGGGGAAGTACAGTCTCCGTGACGTCGATCGGAACGGCGAGGAATTCCAGCGACTCCGGGATTCGATCGCCGCTTCCAACGGCCCGATGCTGCCGATCCTGGTTCGTGAGATCGATGATCCCGAGAACAAGGGGCAGACGGCTTTCGGTCTGATCGATGGCCTTCAGCGATTCACGTCCTGCACGGACCTGGGCTTCACGACCATCCCCGCCCGTGTCATTGACATGGACGAGGCTGAGATCGCGGCTGCCCAGATCATCGCGAATCGGTCGCGGATCGAAACGAAGCCGGTCGAGTACACGAAGCAACTTCACCGGATGCTCAACGCTAACCCGACGCTGACTCTAGAAGAGTTGGCCGATCAGCTCCACTGTTCGGTCAAGTGGCTGACTGACCGCCTTTCCCTCAAGAATCTTCACCCGAACATCGGCCCGCTCGTGGATGAGGGCAAGATCACCCTCGCTCACGCCTTCGCCATGGTGAAGCTGAAGCCGATGGAGGAGCAACTCCCTTTCGTCGAGCAGGCTCAGACTCAGGGTATTCAGGAGTTCACTGGTCACGTTTCCAACAAGGTGAAGTCTCTTCGAGAATCGGCTCGTGCTGGCCGTGATCCTCAGAAGAAGGACGAATTCGTTCCCGTCCCGCACATGCGGGCTGTGCGTGAGATCAAGGAGCAGTTCACCTCTCCTTCTCTCGCAGAGCAGGTCTGTCAGCAGGTCGGAGCCAAGACGGCGGTCGAGGGTTTCAAGGCCGGCATCACCTGGGTTCTCAACATGGACCCGCATACGGTCGATATCTTGCGTCAGCAGGACGTTGACCGCAAGCTTGCGGCAGCCGAGGACAAGAAAAAGAAGGACGAGGAGAAGCTACGTAAGAAGGCCCTGGACGCTCGTGCAGCGGCCGAGAAGGCGGGCGTTTCCGTCGTCACCGTGCCCCAGACCGACGAGGACGAGGACGAGGAAGACGAATAATCAGATAGCTTTTAACCGGAGAAGCTGATGTTTTCTCTGGGACCGTTCAATTTTCATTTCGGTACTCCCAAGCCAAATGAAGAAGCTCTTGGTTTCATTGTTTGTTGGGAGTACATTATCCACGACTCTCCTAGAGTCAAAACTTTAGAGGGCTTTAAGCTCGTGTATCAATTGAAGGACAATCATGGGCTCAAGCTGAAGCTTCAGGGGAAGTCCAAGCACGGTAATCCTGTTGACTTCACCAATGAGCAGATCGAGGCAACTTCATCTGATCCTGCCGTTATTGTCGTGACTGAGGATGAAGGGTTCATCCGAGTTGAGCCGATTGGTGTGATCGGTGTCGCTCAAGTCCAGGTCGCTGTTCCCAGCATTCTCATCGACGGCACTCCCCTCTCGGGGATGTTCGATGTCGAGATCGTGGCTGGCGATGCCGCTACGATCGCATTCGCTCCGATCGAAACATTCGAGACAGGTGAAACTGATCCTGTTCCAGTTGACCCAAACGTCCCGGTCTAATCGCCACTTTGTGGCGATGGTTCCGGTCCTTGTTCCAACTCTAGTAGAGCGGTGAATGATCCTAAGGGGGGATTGCTCTACTAGATGCGGTCGGGAGCCAACATCAGTTGGCTCCCTTTACTCCTAGCTTCAAGGAAAGCTCAAATGTCTGAAAATGAGATCGCTGTCAGCACCGAAGAGAATCTTCCCGGCATCATTGATCCGAAGACCTTCAAAGTCCCGGTGATTCCCAATCCATACGCTGAGGACTTTTCCGCTTTTACGAGCGGCCTGTTTTTGCCTCGGCTCCAGCTTGAAGGATCAAATTCCAACTTGGTTAGGTACAAAAAGGTTCAAGCAGGTACTTGGAGCGTCATCTCGGGCAAGGATCAGTTTGAGAATCTTGGAGAGTCGATCGACGTTCTTTGCCTGACCTACCGCTCGAAGGCCCTCGATTTGAACGACCGCAAGAATATCGCGGCTTCATTCGACAAGAACTCTGATCTGTTCAAGTCGATCGTCGCTGCAAGTCAGAACAAGTCCAAAGGATATATGTACGGCCTGGAATTCCTGGTCTACGTTCCCGATGTGAAAGGTGAACAGAAGTTCGCGACCCTGTTCATGGGCAACCCGACCATGCGGCAGGAAGCGAAAAACTTCAAGCCGTTGATCGGCAAGCCGGTCACGCTCAAGACCAAGCTGATCTCGAATACGGAGTTCACTTGGGAAGCTCCGGTGATCCTTCCTTGCACTGGTGGGCTTTCTTCCTATCCGACTCAGGAAGAAATGACTCTCCAGATGCAGATTTTCGTCGATCCTCCCAAGGATAAGGTCGTCGAGACAGTGCCGGATGATGAGGTGGCCGGCGTTGGGACCGACGACCGAGGAAACTGACTCTATTAGATTCAATGGCCCGGGGTGGTGTTCTAAGATGGGATTGCTGGGAAATATCCTCGAAAGTCCGACCACCAATCTCAGCCCCCGGACCTCCAATACAGTGCGGGAGTCCCGAGCCCCTCAGGATAAATGCCGGCCGGCTGTCAGACGGAACAGTTGGCCGAACTCCCGCATTGCTACTGACTGCCATCCTTCCAATTCTAGATAGGATGTGGTGGCGGTTGCCGGATGGCCATTTGATGGCCATCCGGTTTTCACCCTGGGGTGGTAAACTCGTAATGGTATCGAGAATGCTTATGGAGTAAGGCTCACTACTCCTAGACCATTGCCGTGGGTTCGATTCCCATCCACTCCACTATGAAAGTAATACCTCTCGCTTTTTCCCAGGTTAACTGGGCTGATTTTATTTCATTATCTAAGGCGGCTGTTGGACACTCTCCGACAGCTTCCTTGGACGCACGTAATATTAAGCCAGGAGATCCTTTTTCTTATATTGCGGCTCTTGAAGAGTTGATTGCATTTGATACTCCTCCAAGAGAAGCAGCGATCCAGGCTACATACACATTGGAGCATGTTTCCTTCTCTTTTATTGCACACATAGACAAAGCTGACCTTTTTCCATTGAGCAATATCCCGATCCTCAAGAGTTCCACGATTGAAGGAAAATCAAATCGTTTAAACACGGATTATTTACTTATTCTTAGTGGCACTTTGTTAGAATGGAAAACTGCTGTACCTTTAATGTTGCAAAATCCATATGCAACAAATGAGACTTTTACTCAACGAGAATTATTCTCGCAGATTTATACCTGGTTCAAGAAGATGAATCTACGAGAGTTATTTGATCGATATAATGAAGTACCTACATCTGATGGCTTCTTCCGTCTGGAGCGGAAATGAGAGAACGATTCTATTGCTGGTTAGCTTGGTATTTACCACGCGGCTTAGCTCGATGTGCCTTTATTCGAGTTGCAGCTAGTGGTACAGTTGGTAAATATGGGGACACAATTGTTTCTGAATTGACTTGTCTTCAAGCGTTAGAGCGATGGAGTTATAATGAGCAAGACGCTGGTCATAAGAACTCTCAAAGAAGAAAATCCGATCACAATCGAATCTCTCCAGAAGAAGCTGCCGGCTTTACAAGTTAGAGCAGTTCTAAAAGAGCTTTTCCTTGAAGGAAAAGTTCGATTCATTAGTCCACCCGGACCTACTGAGTTGGGTGCCGAGCCCGTCTCATTAGAATTGAACTGGGTTGAACTTACAAAGGGAAATTCAAGTGATCGAAGCTGCTGAAAAGCTCAAGCTCATCAGTGTCTCAGGGACTAAGAAAATCTATAAGTATGTCGATGTAGAGCCAACTGACGAAGGGAACGTTAAGCTCTTTTTCGATTTCGATGAATACCTCAAGGATGAGGTCAAAATCATGGACGGGGCTCGTTGGAAGCCTGACGAATACTGCTGGACAGTCAAGAACAATCGACGGAACAAGTTTCGTCTTGACTTCCTGGCCGGCAAGAATCCATATGCAACCTATGATCGTTCTCTAATAGAGTTCAAACCAAGGATTCCTGAACTCTATCCGCAACAGTATCAAATGGCTCAGGAAGGGCTTACTTATCGAGCCGTTATCTGGGCAGCCGAGATGGGACTCGGCAAGACTCTTGCAGCAATCGAAGTCGTTGAACACAGTCAGGCTACTCGGTGTTGGTGGGTTGGACCAAAGTCAGCGTTGGCTTCATTTGACATGGAAGTGGCTAAGTGGGGTATGAGAGTATACCCCGAGAAAGTCATGACTTATGACGAACTCGTCAAAGTCATGAAGAACTGGAAATCAGGTGATCGATCACCTGAAATCGTCATCTTTGACGAGTTTTCCCGTTGCAAGACACCAACCACGCAAAGGTCAACAGCGGCCTTTGGTCTAGCAGAAGCAATGCGAAATGAATGGGATGAACCGTTCATTATTGGTATGACCGGAACTCCTGCACCAAAGACTCCGTTAGATTGGTACTGGCAATGCGAGATCGTTCGTCCCGGATTCATTCGAGAAGGTAATATTCATAAGTTCCGGGACCGTCTTGGAGTTGTTGTCAAGAAAGAGAATACGGTTACAGGTGGAGTCTATCCCCAAGTCATGGCCTGGCGTGACTCAACCGATAAGTGCGGGATTTGCGGCTGTCATAAAGAATCCCATGATTTCGAGGTCATGGGTCAGGGAGTAACTCCTCATAATTGGACACCTGGCCAAAATGAGGTTGCTCGACTCTATAAGAGAATGAAAGGTCTCGTTTCGGTCTACTTCAAGAAGGATTGGTTGAAATTCCTTCCTGATCTACAGTACCGAGTCTTGACCTGCAAGCCAAACCGAGCTACATTGAACGCGGCTCGTGCGATCCAGGGCTCGGCACGATCAGCCATTTCAGCCTTGACCATGCTCCGAGAACTCTCGGACGGTTTCCTTTACGAAGATGTGCAAGACGGTGTCACAACTTGCGGGCTTTGTAACGGTTCTAAAAGAGTCATGGTTCCGCTTGTTGAAGAAGTTGAACCAGGAACGAACTTCAATCCTAGTTCGCCTCAAGCAGTTAAGATGATCGAGGTCGATTGCACGACTTGCGGTGGAAGTGGCGAAGTACCGAAATCAGTTAGGAGAACTGATTCTGTTGGATCTCCAAAGGATACAATTCTTGAGGAGATTCTTGACGATCATGAAGATGGTCGGCTTGTTATTTATGCCGGTTTCACAGGATCTCTTGATCGCGTTGTTGACATCTGCACTCGGAAAAATTGGAAATATATCCGAGTCGATGGTCGAGGTTGGGCCAATAACGTTCATGACGATCTCGTAGAACCGAGTCACATGCTCACGGCTTTTCAAACAGGGCAAAAGAAGTTCGAGAAGATCGCATTCATTGGTCATCCCGGTTCGGCTGGTATGGGCTTGACTCTCACAGCGAGTTGTGAGACAGTCTATTATTCAAATGATTTTAACGCAGAGTCAAGAATCCAGAGTGAAGCGAGAATTCACAGACCAGGCATGGATGTGAATAAGGGAGCGATGATTACAGATATTATTCATCTATCGTCCGATATGTTGGTCTTGAAAAATCTACGAGAGAAACGTAGACTTCAGGACATGAGTCTCGGACAATTCACCGAGTCTCTCAAACTCGTTGACGAGGGTCGCTAATCATGAATGAGATCATGAAGTATTTTGAGTATAATCATTTGCCTGTTCTTTTACAGGCTACTAGCAAACCGTTCTGTGATCTTGCAAAACAGATGAATGAAACTTTGCCTGATTGCGAGCAAAAATTAGTTGGTCTTCAAAAACTTCTAGAAGCAAAGGATGCATTTGTTCGTGCCGGCATATGAGGAGGATAGTTAATGGGAGCTATGAATGATGCTAGCTGTCCCAAATGCAAGAAAAGGTTCGGTTGGTCGGGCGATCTAAAAGATTGCCCGCCTTGTCCACGTTGCGGGCATCAGATTCCTCCCGAGGAATGGACCTCGGTTAAAGCAGAAATGGATAAGTTCAGAGATTCTCTAATAGAGAGGAAGAAGAAACGTGCAAACGACTCTGGATCGTCCAACGTTGAATATCCCGATGGATCAGATTAACTTTCGGGTGTATAACATCCGTGGTCATATTGATCCGAAGACTTGCGTTGATCTCGCACGTAGGATCAAGGAGGAGGGACTCAATAATCCAGTTGAAATCACTCCTGCCACCAAGCTTGAAGAGAACGACAACAAGCCTTATCGGCTTTTTGCCGGATTTCGTCGTTTCATGGCCCATCGGATCAATGGAGCCGAAACGATCGAGGCCAAGATTTACGAAGGGCTTTCTCTTGCTGAGCAAGCCGCTCGTAACTTCACTGAGAACTCGGCTCGTGAAGATTTGACACTGATGCAGGAAGCTCGGGGCCTGGCTCATCTTCGATCTCTGAAATCACTGACTATCAAAGAGTTGGGCGAAGAAGTCGGAATGTCTCCGAAATGGGTTCAGCTTCGACTCTGGGCCCTGGATCTTGAACCAGAGATTCAAAAAGAGATTGATGCCGGTGTTCTCAAGACACAACATATTGAACAACTCAAGGCTCTGCCCGCTGGCGACAAGCGTTACGCTTATGTTCGTCAGGTGAAATCAACATTGATTCGTGGTGGGAAACCACGGAAATCACTTGCGAAACGCAATGTCTTCTCGAAGAAGATTCGGCCTCGGGTTGAAATCTTTGAGATGCAGGACCATATTATCGATCAACTTGGTTCCGGAGCTTTTAGCAAGTTACCCGACGTGGCGAAAGCGATTGTCCAGGCTCTCGGGTGGACCGCTGGCGAAGCGAACGATATTGAGATGTTCGCTACGCTTCGGAAGATCGCTAAGGAGAACAATCTCCATTATGAAATTCCTGAAAATGCTATGTCGGCTTTGCAAGGCTGACATGGTCGTGCAGCACGGTTCCCGTGGCTATTATTATCGATGCAGCAATTGCAAGGTAACTATTAACAAGCGTCCTATTCTAGTTGACTCTAAAAGACAACTAGTTCGCTTATAATTTATCTTGGTAGCAATTATAAAATTGCTACCAAGACACAAACTCAAGTTAGGAATATCTGATGAGCTATAATTCAAGCGTTTCTCCTATCTATTACGATACTGAGACGGCAGGATTGCACGGACCCATTGTCCTTTTACAATATGCACAAGGCGATGGCCCAGTTATATTGCATTCGCCTTGGAAGGAACCGATATGTGATACAATGGGTATCATTGAGTGGATGATGGATCATCCTGGGGGCCTTGTTGGTTTCAATTTAGCTTTTGACCACTTCCATCTATCGCAAATGTATACAACGTTGGCACGAATGAGCGACAAGGATGCAATTCTCGAAGAATGCCTGGAAGAGTATGCTTTGGCTGAGCCGGGAGCTAGGGATGGTGATTGCCTCAAACCTGTTGCTTCTGCTGATCTTATGTTGGTTGCTCGTCGTGGCCCTTACCAGTCCACGATGGCAAGGAAACCGATCAAGATCCGACGCGTCCCAACGGTTCTTGCATACGGTCTTGCACAAGAACTAGAACAACGCGTGACTCTAAAAGAGATTTACTTTTCACGACGGAAACAAAAGGGACTTCCCCGTTGGGAGGTCAAGGATTCAAAGGATCGAGACACAGGGAGGATTGATCCATATTTCAAAGATGTTTGCATGGATTTCAAGGCTTCATCGGCTTTGAAAGTTATTGCAAATGATCTTCTCGGTGAAAACCGATACGGAAGGGAGCGATTCAATTACACAGACATTGAACTTGAAAACAAGTTCTATCCTGTCGAACTTGGCT
>Ga0193742_1000331_pt1 | contig 33692 bp, 32 predicted proteins | sample L2c1metaG_FD_165511 | JGI IMG/M metagenome (GOLD analysis project Ga0193742, IMG submission 165511) | Soil microbial communities from a riparian zone of the East river system, Colorado, United States - L2c1 | ecosystem: Environmental > Terrestrial > Soil > Riparian zone | place: USA: East River... | reverse complement strand
GAAAGGTATTATGTCCCCCTATAATATATATTAATTTCAGAATTTAAGCATATGTACTTTCTGTGTTACAAGCCAATTAGTCTCGACATGCCAAACATTGGGACAGTTTTGTAAGCTACTGTAGTTGCTGTGGCAACAGACGACATGGCAGTCACATCAAAAAGAAAGATCGACTCAGCAAAGTTCAAATCCGAGATAATGAAGTTCTGGGAGATAACGGACCATGGACCCATAAAATGGTTCCTAGGGTTCAAAATAAGGCAAGACCGCAAAGCTAGAACAATATCAATAAATCAGCAAGTGTATATCGAGAGCATGGTAGAAAAATTCAGACTTACCGGAGCAAAACAGGTACTAACCCCGATGGAGCCAAATGCACAACTATCAAACCAGCAGTGCCCGTCAACAGCAAATCAATCGGCTCGAATGTGTGGCGTCCCGTATAGCGAAGCAATATGCAGCGTACTATGGCTGGTGGTCGTTTCGTGACCTGATGCAGCTTATGCAGTCGGATCTTATCCCAATTTATTCAGAACCCGGGACCGGCACACTGGGAAGCACTAAAATGAGTCATTAGTTACCTGGGAAGCTCAAAAGACCTATGGCTTACCTTTGGAGGAAGATCAGAAGTGATGGTCGAAGGATATTGTGATGCCGACTGGGCTAGTCAACAACATCAACATTCCATTTTGGGGTTTTCTTTCCATTTTGGAGGGGGAGCAGTCTTGTGGAGCTCAAAGAAACAAAATGTTGTCGCGTTGTCGAGCACCAAGGCTGAATACATCGCACAAACACATGTGGTGAAAGAGGCTGTGTGGTTACGGAATTTCATCAGTGAGATTCGAGGAGAGAGAGAAAGAGCACTCACAATGCTATGCAACAACCAGGGAGCTATTTCATTAGCAAAGGATAACAAGTTTCATTCCCAAATGAAACATATCAACCTGAAATATCATTTTATTCATGAGGCCATGGAGGAAGGGAAGATAAATGTGACATACATACCAACAGAAGATAACATCGCCGACATATTCACCAAGTCATTGGCGAAGCCGAAATTCATGCGGTTTGTCGAAATGCTGGGGTTGAGGGCGTTAGAGAAAGAGTAAACCCGGTTTAGGACTCTTATAAACAATCCGATAATGACATTCACATGTGACTGGTCACCTGACGAACATGACCACATTTAGATCAACAAACTCGCGTAACTCAAGGGGGAGTGTTGAATATATACAAGTTTAGCTTGTTTATATTATCTTTATATGTTTTATCTCTTTTGTTTATTTGTTTTGATTCGGTTATGTAATCACATTGTCAAAACCGTCACATATTTTATTTAGGAGTCTCAACTTTCTATTTGAAGTTGAGACATGAGTAGTATAGTTTCATTCATTCATACATATGCTAATTGTTACCTAGAAGTTGTTACAACACTCTTTTTACTTTTACTTTTACTTTGAACACTTGAACTTTACTTGATCTTATCTTATAGATCTCTTGATCTCTTGATCTCTTGATCATATCAATCTTATCTTGACGATCTTATCTCGACGATCTACGATCTTATCTTGATCTCTTGATCTTATCATCAGATGATGATTTAAGATACATTTCTTTATATCAACTTTACATTATTACTTACATGCATTCGACATGCCTTTGACTCATGTATTTCATTGACGACTGACATGCATTCTACACATGTTGCTGCGCAACATGCTTTTACCATATGTTTTACATGTGTTTGCCTTGAGGACAACATATGGACATTAGTATATAACCCTAGCTAGATTACTTGTACTCTTTAGCTTGTCTTTAACTTTGTTAATAACAATATTGCTTGATTGGCTTATCCATTCTCAAACCTGTGGATACTGGACGTCTTCCAGTTGATATTCATGGGCTCAGCTAGCTCCTTGGACATATGCTTGGGCATTATCAGATACTGACTGGCTCCGGTCACGGCTGTAAAGCCTGAATTGGTCGAAGTCATAACAGAAATCTGTTCTAGGTATATATCTATAATAAAACTTTCTATTTGAAGTTGAGACAAATCTGTTCTAGCTGCGAAACTATTCTAACAATCAGCAAACCCTGATTTTTGCTTACAGAGATAGGGACCCATGCTATAACTTACTATAACTTGCTATAACTCACTATGTCAAAAATCAGAGTTTGCTGATGGAGTGTGACAACCTACATATATCCTCCTTGAAAACAGGCCAAAACCTGATTTCAAGACAGTGATTTAGAGGTTATGGAATGGCCAGCATGATCTCCAGACCTCAACCCTATTGAGCACCTTTGGAGTCACCTCAAAAGGAAGCTTGGAGAATATGAAAATCCACCAGTGGGAATGACAGAACTTTGGGAGAGGGTGGAGAAGGAGTGGAATGATATCCCATCTTCTGTGGGTCAGAATTTGATAGAAAGTATGCCTAGAAGAGTTGCAGCTGTTTTAGCAGCCAAGGGAGGCTATACTAAATACTAAATACTATAATCTTTAGTCTTAATATCAAAAGGGACAGAACTATTGCAGTGCTATCATTTAAATAATTAATTAATAACTTAGGTATAGAAGAAAATTACATAATATTGTTAATATTTCCTTGTAGATAATATGCATGACTATCATCATATAAAACTTCAGAACTCCAAGGTCATTACCTCTTGAGTTATTGATGGATTAGTGACAAATGCAAAAACATTGCAACAGTTTTGTCCCTCACTGTATCTGCCTGACCTATTTTTAATTACAGACTATTGTTTAATCTTTTCATAAACCTCCTCACATCACTTCCTTCTTCTTCAAATTTGTTTCATCTGTAAAAATAACAAAAATTAAATTAAAATTGAATTTGTAGTTGTACCTGTTCATGAAATGAATGGTTTGGAGGCTTAGCTGGCAGTTTGGCCACTAAGCTGTCCACCCACTACCACATGCACCGCACCTCAATCCCAATCATCATTGGTCCACCCATGGGAAATTTTTTTCTCTCAGTACTGGGATTTGGCAGATAGGGGTATGGGTTTTTGACTGATTTTGATGAAAATACCACTGCAAGTCATTTTTTGACGGCTGCTAGGTATTATTTTGAAATAACACCTTGAAAACAGCTGAATTTAAATAACTTGGTGAATCTCACAGAATCAAGTTGGATATTCAACCTCCGACTTGAAGCCATGGTCGAACTTCCACAATGGTGCAATGACACACACTTTACATCAGACTTCATCTGTGCTCTCAAGGACATAGCCATCAAAGCCAAAGAGAAATATGCAAGAATACGAATGTTTGAATCAAGAGCTTCTTTGAGACATCTCCTCTGGCCTTCCTGCTTGTGTTTTCCCTGGGACCTGCCTGATCTCTCTTGACTATTTGCAAGCCAGAGGCATGTAAGATTCTAGACACGAAAAGCTCAGTGTTTGTATGGCAAACAACTATAAATTTGGTATAATTACCTAGACACAAAAAGCTAGGTAATGTATGAGTAAACATAGTAAAGAAATAAGTAAGCTGTCTCACCTCAGTGTTTGTACGGCAAATGACTGAGGTGTTAGATAAACGAGTCTCCGTTTTATACTTGTTGGATGTGTTAAGTTATGCCGAAGCGCGCAGTAACAATATTGGAGGCTCGAGGATAAGATAATTATTATTATATGTTTACATGTGACTATCGTATAAGTAACGTTTATACTGTGACCGTTCGACTTACTTCCTAACAATACTACAAGTTCCATATACTACTGTGAGTAGATTAGACAAAGAAAATGAAGAATATATACATTAAAGGGATATAAGAATACAACGAGAACAAGAACATACTAAAAACAAAGGAACAAAGGTTTTACCTCTCAGGTATATGATATCTCATGTTGGGTTTGCCTTTGATATTCTAACAAGGCATTGGTTGGAATTGACAGACCTTGCCTCTAACTTACGTGTGTTCCAGAGTTTCAATGCTTTACATTCTGTTTCTGTGTTTTGTCACATCTCACATTTTGCAACCTTTCCACCCTCCTTTCTCTGCCAATTTTTTGCCCAGCATAATGTAGTTAATAATTGGTTTATGTTCCAAAAAGAAAAAGGAGAGAAAAGGTGTAATATTGCAATAGTAAGTCATGGGTTAAGCTTTTTTTTGTGGACTATGCGACGATTTTACACCCTTTTCTTGAGAGTTAAAAATGAAATAAATACATATTCATATGCGAGCAAGCCATTTTCACATATCTGCCCAAAATCAGAGCTATTGAAGATGTTGTGGTTGAGTTATGAAGTAAAAGGTGCTCGATTGTCAAACACCCAGACTATGTCAAACACCCGACACGTGATAGTATGGGCAGCTACACAGTTCTTGACACTGACAGCTCTTGACAGTACCCTTTTTTGACCCTGAAACCCCTGAGTTTACTGATGCATCAACGGCCTTTACTAACCGCAGTGCTCTCCGACTTTCCTGGATACCGACTAAGTTGGCATGTTCGGCCGCCTGTGGCGTCGCACAGTCCCTTATTAACAAGGTTATCCGCCAATAAAAGAGAATAAAAACATTTCGCTGTGATACCATTGATCATGACCGCCCGACCGTCCGACGAGTGTGTTCGTACCACAGGATCAACATTTTGTAACTTAGAGCAGATCATCATTAAAATATGACATATGGTTCGATCTTTGACATTTATTTATCTCGGCAGCCAAGCTACAGGTGACGAATACATTCTGCAGGCTCCAGCGCGCAACGCCGCTCGGCGGCCGGAAAGAGATCTCGGATGTGTCTCCAGGAATTACAGCGTGAGTCAAAAGATTTCTACCATTATCGGTCACGAAACTGTGTAAATGCTTAAATGTTGACTCACTCGAGTCTACAATTCTCGGATGTTGACTCACTCAAGTCTCACTTCTCGGCGACCGATCTTATCTGGTGAGATGTAAAAATGCGCCGATGGCTTACACACATGGGCTTACAAACTTGGGCCTTACACTCTATATAATATCTCTAACCGTGCCCATGACTGCGAGGCACTACTCTTTCCCTTTTCTCACCTTTCACGTCCCAGCCAACAATGGCTGTTGACTCAAGGCCGAGCACGGCAGACGAGAAAGCTACCATCCTTAGTGAAGACAAGCCCAAAGGCTTCTTCGCAAGACGAAAGTCGGCAAAGGTCCCTGAAGCCAATGACGACGAGAAAGACGGTAACATTACAACAGAAGTCAAACCTGTTGTACCGGAAGTTCCTCCTGTTTCATTCACGCAGTTATTTCGGTCTGTTAATTTCTTGATGCATTTTAGATTCAATCCTCACTCACCTTTTCACCAGGTATTCCACAAAATTCGAGCTTTTTATAAATGCTATCGGACTAGTTGCTGCTGCTGCTGCTGGGGCAGCTCAGGTGTGTGCATATTTTCTTGCCCCAACGGGAGCTGTTTAATGTGCTTTCTTTAGCCACTCATGGCTCTGCTTTTCGGAAACCTAACGCAACAATTCGTCAAATTTTCCACTATTCTAGAAAGTGCCCAAAGAGGCACATCTGACCAAATCCCAGCTGCCGCAGCTGAATTTCGCCGTTCTGCCGGACAAAGCGCATCCCAACTGGTGTATATTGGTGGGTCACATATGTAACAAAATAAGGATGCTTTTAACGTCGACACTCTTGCAGGTATCGCAATGTTCGTCTGTACATACACGTACATGAACATTTGGGTTTACACGGGAGAAGTCAATGCCAAACGCATTCGAGAACGTTATCTTCAAGCAGTTTTACGGCAGGATATTGCTTACTTCGATAATGTTGGCGCAGGAGAGGTGGCAACTCGGATCCAAACGGACACTCGTGAGTCGCTAAAGTATTTATTTACGGCCCGAGCAGTACATATTAACTATGTTGTAGATCTTGTCCAGCAAGGTATCTCAGAAAAATTTGCCCTCGTCGTCAATTTCTTGGCTGCGTTTGCCACTGGTTTTATCCTGGCTTACGTTCGTTCTTGGCGTTTGGCACTGGCGTTGACATCTATGCTCCCCTGTATTGGTATCACGGGTGCCTTTATGAACAAATTTATTTCTTCATATATGCAGTACGTAAAGCTAGCTCCATGGATCACACAACGTTTGTCCTTATATTAGTTTAGGCTCTCTTTGAAGCATACCGCGGAAGGAGGCAGCCTTGCAGAAGAAGTTATCTCAACTATTCGCACTGCTCAAGCCTTTGGTACACAGTCAATATTGGGAGGACTGTATAACAAACATATTGACCAGTCTCTCAATGTCGATCTCAAGGCCGCAGTCTGGCATGGTGGAAGCCTTGCCGTTTTCTTCTTCATCGTATATTCTGGATATGCACTTGGTCAGCCATTTTACCTTTTGTTCTGGGATTTTATTGGACTGACCTCCTTCTAGCCTTCAGCTTTGGTACAACTTTACTCAACGCTAATCACAGTCAGTTTTTTTTTTCCTCTCTACTGTATTGCAATATGTGATGTCGCTGTGTTCAGTCACAGGTGGAGAGGTCGTCAACGTCTTTTTGGCGATCTTGATCGGATCTTTCTCGCTAGCCTTGCTTGCCCCTGAGATGCAAGGTACGCCATCGATAATGATCTATGTATAGAAGGTTAAAGCTAAACTATCTTGAAGCTGTCACGCATGCTCGAGGAGCAGCGGCCAAACTCTATGCCACCATTGACCGAATACCTGAAATCGACTCTGCTAGTCCTGAAGGCTTGAAACCGGAGAAGGTTGAAGGCGAAATTGTTTTAGAAGATGTCAAGTTCAGCTATCCTTCACGACCTATTGTTCAAGTTGTCAAAGGCTTGAGCATCAGTTTCCGCGCTGGTAAGACTGCTGCATTAGTGGGTGCATCTGGTTCTGGAAAGTCCACCATTGTCTCTTTGGTTGAACGTTTCTACGATCCGACATCGGGTGCTGTTAAGGTTGACGGTGTGAATGTCAAGGACCTAAACTTGAAATGGCTACGTTCCCAAATAGGTCTTGTCTCCCAAGAACCTAGTCTTTTTGCTACCACCATCAGAGCAAACATTGCGCACGGTCTCATCGGCACAATTCACGCAAACGCATCGGAGGAAATCAAGGAAGCGCTCATCAAGGAAGCCAGCATCAAAGCGAACGCGGATGGATTCATCACAAAGTTACCCCTTGGTTACGATACCCTGGTTGGTGAACGCGGTTTCCTGCTTTCCGGTGGACAGAAGCAGCGTATCGCAATTGCCCGTGCCATCGTCTCTGATCCAAGGATTCTGCTGTTGGACGAGGCTACTAGTGCTTTAGATACTCAATCGGAGGGAATCGTGCAGGATGCTTTGGACAAGGCCTCTGCAGGTGAGACACGTAAATCTTTTCATAGTCCGTAATTCACTGAATTTTATCATTAGGACGTACCACTATTACCATCGCCCATCGTCTCTCTACTATTAAGGATGCTGACGTCATATACGTCATGGGTGATGGGCTTGTTCTTGAGTCAGGTACACATAATGACCTTATCCAGGCCGGTGGTGCCTATGCTCGCCTCGTGCAGGCCCAGAAACTCCGAGAAGGGCATGAAAATAGCGCTCTGGTGGAATCCGACAACGTTTCTGAACATGACATGGAGAAAGCAGCTCGCGAAGAGATTCCCCTTGGTCGTAAAAATACGGGTCATTCGCTAGCCAGTGAAATTCTAGAGCAGAAGCGAAAAGCTATGGAAGCTTCAGGCCAGGATAAAGAAGAAGACCTCGGATTATTCTATCTGTTCAAGCGAATGGCTCCTCTTATTCGTGATCAGTGGAAAAATTACTTCCTTGGTGCCATATTTGCATGCCGCACGTCTTTTATCTTTCGTGTAATTATTTTTCTCACATAACGTTCTAGTCACTGGAATGGTATACCCTGCGTTTGGGGTAGTTTTCGCCAACGGTATCACCGGCTTCTCTTTCACAGATAACCATGCCCGCCGCGTCGCTGGAGATAGAAACGCACTTTGGTGCGTATAACATGCACAGAAAATCCATGAATCCCAATTGTGACCTTTATCTCCTTAGGTTCTTCATTATCGCCATCCTCTCGACAATTTCCATTGGTTCACAAAACTATTTGTTCGCATATGCTGCTTCAGTGCTTACCGCAAGGCTGCGTACTCTAAGTTTCAAGGCCATCCTTCGACAGGATAGTAAGTAGTGCGAGTTTAAGAAATCATGATTAGAGCTAATGCTTCGTGTCTATATAGTTGAATTCTTCGACAAAGAAAGCAACAGTGTAAGTGATCATCACATCTTGATGCCTATACGCATTTTATTGTATTACAGACTGGTTCACTGACTGCTCAATTGAGCGACAACCCACAAAAAGTGAATGGTTTGGCGGGTATCACGCTGGGAGCCATTGTCCAAAGTATTTCTTGTGTTATCGCAGGTTCTGTCCTTGGTCTTGCTTTCATTTGGAAACTTGCACTTGTCGGTATCGGTACGTCAATCACAGTGTTTAAGGTTCCCAGTTTGCACCAACTCATAATTATCGATCAGCATGTACTCCGCTCGTCGTCTCAACGGGTTACATTCGGCTGGTAAGTTTCGACACTAATCACGGGCTACCTTGCACTCACACGACTGTACATTGAAGCGCGTCGTCGTTCTGAAAGATCAATCCAACAAAAAGGCCCATGCACAATCCGCACAGTTGGCCTGTGAAGCAGCTGGTTCAATTCGTACCGTCGCTTCCTTGACCAGAGAAGCGGACTGCCTTGCTTTGTACAGCAAAAGCTTGGAGGAACCTCTTACCCGCTCGAACAAAACCGCTATTTGGACGAATCTTTTGTACTCTTTCTCTCAGGCTCAAGTGTTTTGGGTTATCTCCCTTGTTTTCTGGTATGGTGCCACACTCGTATCACGTCTGGAGGCTACCACTTTCCAATTCTTCATCGCTCTCATGGTATGACCATTACTCTTATTTTTTTGATAACTTTGTTCATCGTTTTCTTCCCACAGAGTACAACCTTTGGTGCTATTCAAGCCGGAAATGTGTTTTCCTTCGTTCCGGACATGTCGTCAGCCAAAGGTGCCGGTTCGGAGATCATTAGACTCCTCGATTCCATCCCCGAGATTGATGCGGAGTCGAAGGAGGGCAGAGTTGTTGACTCCAAGGTCATCAAAGGTCATCTCCGATTCGATAACATTCACTTCCGATACCCTACGAGGCCCGGCATTCGTGTCCTCCGTGATCTCTCATTCGAAGTTGAACCTGGCACTTACATTGCACTCGTCGGAGCCAGTGGGTCAGGTAAGAGTACGATGTGAGTTTTACCCCTTCACGCCCCATTTCTGGTTACTGACCCTTTAAACGATAGTATTCAATTGATCGAGAGGTTCTATGATCCTCTTGCGGGAGAAATCTATGTAAGCGATTCTCGATTGGCGGGCTGAGTCTGCATTACTCATTTAAGACTTCCAGCTTGACGGCGAAAAAATCACGGATCTAAGCATACAGGAGTATCGTAAACATCTGGCCCTTGTGTCTCAGGAGCCTACGTTGTATGCCGGAACCGTTCGATTCAACATCTTGCTCGGGGCTATCAAACCCCGCGATGAGGTGACTCAAGAAGAGATCGAGAACGCTTGTAGAGATGCGAACATTTTGGATTTCATTCAAGGATTGCCACAGTACGTAACTTAATTTGCCTTGAGGAATGTTTGAAGACTTATACCATCATCAGGGGCTTTGACACCGAGGTCGGTGGAAAGGGCTCACAGTTATCTGGTGGACAAAAACGTAAGCGGTTGCATTTCCTCTGATTAATTAACTTGACGATAATCCATCTTTTCAAAGAACGCATTGCCATCGCTCGTGCGTTACTACGGAATCCGAAGGTGCTACTATTGGACGAGGTAAGTTTGGAATCTTAAGGCATGTGATTCAATTGTGCACTAATTAGCCGTCTGTTATTCCAGGCCACATCTGCACTTGATTCCAACTCTGAGAAGGTCGTCCAGGCGGCCCTAGACCAAGCAGCGAAAGGCAGGACGACGATCGCTATTGCACATCGGTTATCAACCATCCAGAACGCTGATCGAATGTATGTTACTTTCGTGTTGCTAAGGTGTTTTGAAAGCGTCATTTATTAATTCCTTGTACACAGCTACTTTATCAAAGAGGGCCGTGTCAGAGAGTCCGGATCGCACGATCAACTGCTAGAGAAACGAGGCGATTATTATGAGTATGTGCAACTGCAAGGATTGAGCAAATACACATAGATTATAGACCAAGTTTTGCTATCCTACTCCACTTTTTCCATACCATACTTTTTTACGGATTTCTGCTGGGCCCTAGCTATCACATTTTCATTACTTAGTACTTTATAATTTGAATACTTATGTAGACCAGACATGCGATGAGCACGAGGACCAAGGTTTATAAGGACGTTTGTACTCTACTAGAATGGTTTATTAAGAAAGGCAAGCAAGCTCCTGAGAGTAGTGTTTGAAAGTCCGGCCCGGTCCGCTCTTCACAAATCTCGAAACCCTAAAAGACCGGACCGAACCGCCAAAGACCGGTCTACACTCGGTTTTTCTGCGGTTCATAACCAGTCTAGAATATACTACACTTCAAGCTCAAAGTCATCAAACCCGGAAACAGCGCCGTCGTCGTTCGTCGTCTTTGTCCTACACTGTCCCTACATTGTCCGATTGTCGTTCGCATTTGCCATATATCGTCATCGTACATTGTACATTGCCGTTGTTTTTGTCGTCGTCGTATATCGTCGTCGTGGTGCGGCGTCACTGATGAAATGCATGAGATTTTTCAGGATTTCTCCCTCAAATTTACTAATGTTCTGGCAGAGCAACTACAATTTAATTTAAAAGACGAAAAGAAGGTCAAAGAAACATAGTCCGTGAGAAATATTCTCCTTTTTCTATTCTGTCCCTTCTTTTTCCGTTTATGGAGGGTAAAACCCAAATAATCGGACACATTTCATCGTAACCATCTACATCACCAGCCACTTGTAAGAATGAATATCAGAAGATGATGGCCTTTGATGCAATGGTAATGATATCATGAGCTTCACGTCGCAGGGTAGTCGGAGGGTAGTTGGTAGTAGACTTCACTTGAATAATCATGTAATATCCGGATGATGAGGGTATTCTAAAATTTTACATCATAGCTCATCGTGCATCGAAGACAGTGGCTGGAAGGCTTCTATAAGTTCTAGAGAGAGAGGGAGGGGGGGGGTATTCATCATGTCAGCTCTTCGAACTCAACCCAGATCAGAAGGAGACAGTATCCGACACTGGGCAGGACAGGTGTAGACAGGTGTTTAGAACAAAGGGACTTACTTCGACGCGTTTCTGATGAGATCTCTAATGGTAAGATAACGTTATATTCGACGAACAAGTCGCCTTTAGTTGACCTACTGCCAAAATGTGGCATCCCCTCTCCCTTAATGACCTGAACGAAGCCTAGAGATGATGTTGAGATTTCATCCTAATTAAAGGAGCAACCGCATTTTACCTGGCTGTGTGACGACCCCTGTTCTGGCTAGTAGGAAATTTCTTCCATCTAGAAGAGTGATGTTTTTTTCGAAACCTAGTAAAGCCTTACCACCGCCATTCCGGTTAGATTTTATGAAGGGAACAGAACAAGACCTGAAAACGAACCTGGTCAACCCCAATTGTCTCCTTCCAGTAAAGACTGGTTTCCTTTCTTCTCCATCCACCCGCATCCTTCTTGCTCCTCACTCTCACAACGACATCGCCAGCCTCCCAATCTGGGCTTTCGTCTGCCTCGCCCTCGAAAACAACCTCATGTCCTTCCGACATACCAGGTGTGACTTCCAACGTATAATCTGCAGTGTGATCCACAACTTTATGACCTTGGCAATGGGGGCATGCTTTCTTGATGACAGTCCCTCGTCCGCCGCATTCGTTACATGATACTTGACTTTGTGCAAACATGCCGGGAAATATCTAGCCGGGAAAATAAGCTTTGAAAAACTGATTACTTGGACAACCTTGAAACGCACCTGCTGTTTGATGATCTTGACACCAGCGCCATTACATGATGTACATGTGTGAATATCGCCGTCTGAGGCTGCTCCAGATCCTCTACAGTGGTCACATAAGATGCGTTTCTTGAGCATGAACTTGATACCAGAGGAGATTGAAGTTTGCACGAAGTGATTAGAAAGTAGAACATGAACGCACATCGATGCTTGAGCCTTTATACCTAGGAGGGCAAACGGGTTCAATTAATATTTTCACTATGTATGGCACATGAGAGGACGCACATATCCGCTAGTGATACCTCGAATTCGGTCAAAGATGACGGCCCTCTTCTAACTTGCTGTTCTTGACGATCTGATGATAAACAAAGTGTCAGCAAGGTACAATCTCGAACGAATATCATGCTGAACGTACGTCCGCCGAAGAAACTTTGGAAAATATCAAATGGGTTGCCTGTGTTTTGACCACCTTCGTGGGCTTTTAGACCTTCCTGTTAGAGAGGTAGATGTAGTTGGTGAGTAGGATGTCGTAGTCTGAAAACTAGCGAACACACTTCGCCATGTCGATCATAAACCCCGCGTTTCTAAGTAACAAATTTATATGATTATATACAAAGCAAAAACAAAACTCACTGTTGGGTCCGAAAGCACCTCGTATGCTACCAGAAAATCATAGTCATTTGCACACGCAAAATTGACGGACTCTCTTGGGCTCACCACGCGCAATTTCAACGAATTTCCCTTCTGCATCTGGATTTTTATTCTTGTCTGGATGAAACTTTTTGCTGAGTCTCTTGTACGCAGCTCTAATATCTCTCTCTGAAGCTGACTTGTGAACTTGTATGACGAGCCATTAGTAACCAATCTCGTTCCCCAAGTGCAAAATGGAGACGTGACACGCACTGTCCAAGATTTTATAAAGATCGGCGGCAGCAACGAAAGTGGCCAGAAAAAGGGCCAGAAGCACAAACAAATGTGGACAGAACATGTTTTTCAAAAACCAATGGAAAAGAACGAGTGCCAAGTTGTATGCGATATGTACGTGTCGGCCAGTCGATCACGTGGATCCGTCATTTAGATCTGTTTATCTAACTTGCCACGAAACGGTAGAAAATTGGATTAGGACCTCTAACAACATACAAATTTAATTTTTTTTTGAAATATTGTGCAAGCTGTGGTTGTGAGAAGGACCCCTTTGTTTTTGTCAGTTTCGACCCAGAAGAGATTGGGAAATTTACCGACCACGTTACATAAGCAACCCAGCGTCTGTTTATTGCTCCCGTGACACGCCAATTGAACTCAAACGGCTCCCATGGCACCTGCTAAACCAGCCAAAGACATCCGAGTGAAGGTTCCTCGACACAATGCTCAACGGATAAATACCAAACTCAGCACTGAGGTCAAGAATCATGCCCGGACTCAAAGGGTTCTAGTGGATACAGCACAACCGAGTTCGAAATTGACTCAAGCTATTGTAAGTTCCGAATCATTGTTTCAGAAAAAGAGGTCTGATAAACGGATGCATAAATTATCTTTGGACAAAGTAGGAAAGCGCATCGGATTGGAATTCGTTACTGATGACTGCTCGTGCTGAACGTGGGCCGCAATGGGATATTGGTACACAACAGTCAGCAACCATGTTCTCTACTCCTTTTCTTACTTACCAACCCTCCGAAAATATAGATTCCTGGTAGATAAATATTCGGAGCTATATTATGACCCTACATTTCTACTAGAAGCTGTCAAGAAAGAGACGGAAGACGAGCAGCCCCAAGAACCTCCTCAACAGCACCATCACCATCAACCTCCATTCCAACTACAACATAATATGTCCATGTCTCCTCGCCACCATCATCCACATATGGGGATGAATATGAATATGAGCATGCGAGGACCACCACAAGGACCGATATCGTATCCCGGGAGTAGCTCAGTAGGTTCACCCTTTAATTCGGCTGCGTCGGGTCAATTCATGGGTGAATCGACTAACTCACCTATTCGGATGGGGGGTGGTATGGGCGGCATGGGCGGCATGGGAGGAGGTATGCGAGGTGGGATGGGAGGTGGCGGAATGGGAAGCATGGGTAACCTGGGTGGGGGGATGGGAGGCGGTATGGTTCAAGGGATGGGTGGAGGGATGGGAGGAGGAATGACCGGGATGCCTGGTGGAATGGGCGGAAATATGGGCATATCAAGCGGTATGGGTGGAAACATGGGTAGCGGGATGGGTAATATGGGTGGAGGAATGGGCGGAATGGGTAATATGAGTATAGGAAACATGGCAAACATGGGTGTTGACCCTATGGGAGGTGGAGGTATGCAAGGAATGCCTATGAATATGTCCCCAAGAGGCATGAGAGGAATGCCAGATGATGCTTATACCATTCACACATAAATAGAATTTGATTTGCAAGCAACGGAACGTTCCGAAAGCGTCACTGCAAAGGCCGTGGGAATTTTAACAAACTTTCCTCAATCCGAGTCACGACGATTGCATCTTTTTACAACGGTACACGTCTCCTTCTCACTTGTAATCATCGTCATTTACCCAAGCTTAGGCATGATCACTCGACACGAGGAGCATGAAGAGGACCAAGATTCTCTTTTTGGATCTCCCCCTCCATCTCCTCGACTCAGGGCATCGTCTCCAGCCTTGTCTCTACCATTTGCAAATATATGTGATGATGAACGTAGATTGAGCATATCTATTGATACACAAAACGTGGGGACCATTGCACTTCCTGGTTCCCATCCTTATTTTGAACTTCCTGTAAATCCATTAGCCTTGTCGTTGAACCACACTGCGGTTCATCGGCCTCCGGCCCAATCTCATGGGCAACCAGTGCCGACTAGTCCTTGGAAGCAAACCCACCCAAGTCCTGCCTCAAATAAAGCTTCAATAGCTAAGGGAAGTAAAAGGAGTAGGCAACCATCACAATCCCCCTCCTGCAATATTTCTCCCCCGCAATCTCGCGATCCAGAGTTTTCTCTCCCTGATCCCTCTGCGCCGCCTCCAGCCCACTTCCTGCGGAATCAACAAAATCTTTTGGGAAAAGCAGGTTTGGTGGCAGGTGTTAAACCCGCAACTATCACTCACATCCGTGGGACGACACCTTCCAATCCCATCACTATCGACGACGAAGATATTCCTACACCGAGTCGGATAGTATCTGGCCAAAAAGACATTTTTCCGGTCCTCGAGGGCATCTTGGCTCTTATCGGAAAAGGGTCTACTCGATATATCCCTACCCCACCTCGCCAAACGCAAGACGAACCTGTTAAGCATCCTTCCGTCAAGAGACGAAAACTCAATTGTGTTCCAGCGGGTGCTGCCGATTGGGACGTGCCTTATCCTTTTAAAGAGGGTGAAGGCCCAGATGAATATTACAAAACATGGCAACGCGAACGTGGGAAACATCTCGCCGCGCAACTGGTCAAACTCATCAAAGGTGCCTCCACGCAGAATCAAGGTGCTGTCATGTGGGTCCAACCAACTGATATAGCTCCACCTCCCTTTCCATCATCATCAACAACAATCAACGAACAAGAGGAATACCCAAAACCTGCACCAGTACCAGATCCGCTTTCACCCCCTCGTCCAACAAATACTATTTCTCAGCCACGACAAGAAGAAATACTTCGACGTGCTCGCGAAAAGAGATGGCAGGTTCAAAAGGAGTTGGACCGGGTCAAGGCTCAGTTATGGGAGACGACGATTGAACAGGCAGCGTTGGTACATTTATTGAAGCGTAGTGAGAAGGATGAAAGTTCGGTGGTTGGGATCAATATATAGGTTAACGCTAAATTCTAATACATATGAGTACGGTCATGTGATCAGTTACGCGACGCGCGATCGACAATGACCAAATTTGGTTCAAACTTCAACAACACCTCGGTTGTCCTCAGGCAAGCAAAGTGATGGCACCGCGCACCAACGACGCCGCATCCAACAACACTAACCGCGACCGCGAACGTCAAAAATACAAATCCAAACTTGCCAACGCCCTCAATGAGGAAGACGACCCCCTAGCCGCATACCACCAATTCGTTCAATGGACAATCAAGAATTACGGTGAAGCCGATCCCAATTCCGGACTTGTAGATCTATTAAAGGAGGCTACGACGCAATTCAAGGATGATTCGCTTTACAAGACAGATCTGAGATATTTAAAGATGTGGGCGTTGTATGCTAGGCAGGCGAAGCACCGTTCGGAAGCGATTGCTATTTATGCTGATTTGGTTAAGAGTGATATTGGGACCTCGTATTCGGCGTTGTACGAGGATTATGCAGGGTTGTTGGAAGCGGATGGAAGGTGCGGTTTTTGTTGGTTTGTACTGTCAATTCTTGTTAATTATTATGGTTCAGGTGGCAGGAAGCAGAAGCAGTTTATCGGAAGGGTATCAAACGATCTGCAAGGCCTTTGGAAAGACTCAAAACAAGACATCGCGAATTTCAATCCCGCGTACCATCGTCATCCGTTGCCTCTCCTTCTTCATCATCTCCATTATCTTCAGACTCATCCAAGACCGTTATACAACGAAATCTACCTAGGGCACGTGCGGGACCATCATCAGGTTCCTCGAGTTCGACATCGCCACCACCACCAAGTAGTACCACTACTTTCACCTCTACCGCAGCCTCACGCTATGCGCTCATGCTCGCCCCTCCGGCCCCTGGGAAACGGCCTGAGAAGTTGCGATTCAACCTCTCTCTCCTATTCAGCGAGGGTGTTGAATACAGCATACAAGAGGCTCGTGCGCGCTCAAAAGGTCTTCTTGGAAAGAAATGGGGCCCTCCACCTGAATCCGAATCCTCACGTTTCTCTTCCACCTCATCATCATCATCAGTAGCTCTTGTTCAGTTCAACGATGATGGGAAGCGATCATCGCGTTTTAAACCTATAGGTCGAAAAAGCTTGATGGGAGGTGCCGAGCCGACAGTGACGATCAACACTAAAGAAGCTTTAGACGACGTGTTTGGGATGTATAATTCTCCAGAGAAGACTAACAAATTGATAATACCGGGCAGTAAACATGCTCCTCTCAAAAATGTAGATCCTGTGACCCCTGTTGTTCCTCCAAGAATCAACTTTTTGAAGGGAAATGAGAACGTGCAGAACACTAAAACGCCTACCTCTGGTGCGTTTTTTTTTGTACATTTTGAGATTGCAATTTTGTTGTAATTTGACTTCTTGTTTTTTGTTTAGCTTTCCGACCATTTGTCGATGAGAATGCTCAATCTAATCCTAACCGTTGCACGCCTGCTGCGAAGGTTAGTATATGCTTATTTATTTATTTTTGGGACAAACGATTTTAATCTTTGTGTCCTGTAGTTTGCACCTTTTATCGATTCCGAACAACACAGGACTCCATTCACTACCCCAAGGACTGTACTCTCTGTCAAAGAAACCGCTCCTCCTTCTAATCTACGGCTCGGCAAAAATGCGCCCCGAAATGGTGATCTATCAGAAGAAAAATACTCTGACCCTGTCTTCTCGAAAGTATTCACGCCTGCAAGTAAATCTGTGCCACTTGCTCCTCTACGAGATGTTTTTACGGACGACCACGGAAAACCCCTGCCGAAAGCCAAGGCTCCTCTAACACATGAACGCGCCAGATCTCATCACGGAGTTCTGTCTTCTCAACCGGACGAAGGTGCCAAGCCAACAGCATTTACTCCGTTCAAGGATGAGAACGCGAGGACACCGTTCAAAGTGTTCAGTCGACCTCCGGAACAAAATGATCGGGTGGAGAATGTGTTCACGCCAAAAACACCAAGCACAGCGTTTAAACCTTACGCGGATCCTAAACCTCCTGCGTTCACACCATTCAAGGATGCCACTCCTGCGTTCAAACCTTTTGTGGACAATGGTGCGGACCCTCAGTCTATTCCAGCAACAACAAACCGTGCACCTGAAGTGCCTGTACCCTCATTCGCGAATACCGTTGTCGAGATCGAAGATAGTGACGAGACCAGTGAGGAGCAGGAACAAGAAACAGAACAAGAATTCTATCAGGACCAGGATCGGTATTACGAAGAGGATTCGCAGGTCGAACAATACGAAGTACCACTAGCCCCCAAGCATTTACCAGAAGAATACGAAGAAGGAGAGTCATACCAGGAGATACCCCTAGGCGGTCGTTTCGGCCAGTTCAATGTGATGACCCCAATCACGGAACGGACGTTCGAGTTCACAAGCAGCACGACGCGAGGAACACCCAGCGACAGACATGCCCATTCTGGTAAAGGTACACCAGGACCATTGGCAGAATATCAAGCTGCAAAGGCTGCTGAGAAATTGGCAGCTGAATTGCGTGAGGAAGGGAGTGAAGAGTATGATGAAGATGAAGATGAGGACGACGGAAGTCAGGGGCCACTGGAGCCTCTGAGTCTATCTGCAGCACATCTCCCACCTCAAACAGATCCCGAAATTGTTATCATCGAGGAAAGGACAGGTTCACTCAGTCTCGTCGACACCCTGACATTGACCTCTAAATTCCGGCCAAGCAATCCTTGCAACCCATTTGATCCAGCCATTTTATCAAGTTTGATATCTCGTATCCATGCCGATCCTCATTTTTATGATCTTAGAGGCCAACAGTCGAATAAACTGAATGAGCTCCAGCGATTCGCGAAGAAGAGCAGAAAAACGAGTTCTGGGAGTAATAATACAGGTATATTGGATTGCAGCGCTTTCACTTTGGTACTTCGAGGACACAAGTTCAATGTAACTGAGAAACTTGGGGAAGGCGGGTTTGGGTCAGTGTTCAAGGCTCGGGATGCAGGTGTGAAGATGGGAGATGATGATGATGATGATGATGATGATGATTTTGACGATGGAGATGAAGATGAAGAGTTGTCATCGATGGTCGCTCTTAAAGTGGTTAAACCCCGGAATATCTGGGAGTATCATGTCCTTCGACGGCTACATTCCTCACTACCACCATCACTGCGTCGATCCGTCGTTCTACCACACGCATTATATGCATTTGACGATGAAAGCTATCTTGTCCTCGATCTATGTCCCCAAGGAATGTTACTTAACATCGTCAATAACGCCGTCTCAGCTGGAGTATCACAAGCCGGCGCCTGTCTCGACGAACTCCTCGTCATGTTCTTCTCAATCGAACTCTTGCGGTTGGTCGAAGCTATGCACAATGCAGGGTTCATCCATGGTGATTTAAAAATCGACAATTGCCTTCTCCGCCTAGAAGACGTTCCAGGAGGAGCCGCAGCCTGGTCTAGCAGATATCAACCCACTGGCGAAGGAGGTTGGAGTTGCAAAGGCCTTAAAGTTATTGACTTTGGGAGGACGATCGATACGAAACTATTCCCACCTGCTCAACAATTCATAGCTGACTGGGCTACAGACGACCGAGATTGTTTCGAAGTTCGGGAGAATCGACCTTGGACATATCAAACGGATTATTTCGGTCTGGCAGGGATAATCTATTGCATGCTATTCGGGAAATATATCCAAGCCAACTCGGTGGCCGTTCATATGCATGAAGGCGTTCAAAGACACAAGGTCGCAACGCCTCTCAAACGGTATTGGCAAACAGACATATGGAATCGGTTGTTCGACGCCTTACTTAACCCATGCTTGATTAGACCTACCGGCGAACTACCTGTCTGTGACTCACTGGGAGAACTGCGGAAGGAAATGGAGCAGTGGTTGCAGGCGAATTGTGACCGGACGAGCAATACTTTAAAAGGGCTTTTGAAGAAAGTTGAGATGTCGTGTTATTAGGTCACTATCGACCATGCTCTTCGGTTTTTTTTCTTTTCTTTCTTGTGTCTTACTATATCCTCAGTGTTCCAATCCAGTATTTTGCTTACGATCAATAGGTGATCCAGGCCGAACACAGTTGGATTCCAGCAAGTATGATTAGACTTAGGGATCACAAGTATAAAAATAAATCATTCACTTATGTACTATGCGGTTTTAATTTTATATATGGTCGTTGGAACATGTCCATCATCCTCTCATCTGGCCATTTTCTGACAAGCACTGATCTTATCACCAACCTGTCTATATTCGACTGTGGACATTTAGTAAATAGGTGGACGCGCAAACCTATCCTTTCCAGTCTTCGAAATGTATAATAGATCTCATATCTGCACTCAAGTAATATTCTAGAATCCACAACAACAACATGACAGCTAACTACACGAAAGCGAGAGGGTGGACTCGAAAAACAGTGGGTACAAGAGAGAAGATATTAAATGAGAGAGAGATGAAGATGAACCCGAACCATCCACGTCCCTGTCCCCAACACAACGCAACGCAGCAACCGACGACTCCAGTAAACACAACCAACCCGACCAACAAAATGCTCAAACAACGCACCACGTCACCTGAAACTAAATCACGAATGACCTCCCATCGGTACGGGTGGAACAGGTCCACCTTCATACCCATGCGGTGGAATATTCGGTGGTGGAGGCATCATCATAGGATAGGCGTGTTGAACTGTAGGTATCGTGAACATTTTAGCACTGTACTGATCAAATTGTACCATACGTTGAGGGCTCTGATGGTAGTATGGGTGAGCATTGGCCTGGATAGGAGTGGGAGGCATCGAGGGCCGAGGTCCTGCACCATTTGGTAGCGGTGGGTATGCACCGGGAGGAGGGGGCATGTAACCTTGAGGTGCTATATATGGTCCAATATTAGTACACCTTGATTGCCTTTCTTGATAATAGACTTACGAGGCATCTGACCCATCCCAGGAGAATACATAGCTGCAATTGTTTTCGCAAATATAAAACTCCATCATATGATCATCAGAGAAAGCCAATGCGTACCATTCGGAGGAGGCATGCCTGGCGGATAAGGCATCGGCTGCATGTATGGACCAGGCATATACGCGCCTGGAGGACCAGGGGGTGGCATGCCTGGCATCATGTGCTATAAATATGAAGATAAACAGCATGAGTACTCGAGGATTGACAAAAATAAACAAAGAATTTGTAACAAACTTGTGCGGGGTAACCGTAAGGAGGATAGGCATAAACATAACCACGTGCGGCTGCAGCCTGGGCTGCTGAATCTTCCTCATAAGAGGGCGGCGGCATGGGAGGAGGGACAGGAGGAGCCATATGAGTTGGGTGTTGAGCAGGCTGATGTTGAGGAGTAGGGAACAACTGAATGTATCGCTTGCCGGTGTATGGCCATAAGGCCGCTGTTGCAGGGACAGATATATATATAGATAGAAAAACATGAGGGAAAAAGGAGGAGAACGTACCAACTTGTGCTGCGTCAACGACCTTGTTGTGTTTGAAAGGATTGAAATCATCCTTGATATGTACAGGTGGACTTTTCTTGATCGGACGAGTCCCAAAGAATGGGTTGGGCGTGCTTGGAGCCTGTACATATCAAAATTAACACAGGACAGGTCAAACTCAAACTTTGCTCACTGAATCCGACTTGTTGTTGGGCTTAGGCGATGACGTTGATGCTGGAGTGGGAGCGTGCGTCTTAGGTGAAGGAGTCACCTGCAATTCAAAAGGGTTAGAGCACGCTCACAACCGTCAGCCTTAAAGCAACAAGGATTACAGGATTGAAGGCATTTGCCTTTGGGTTAGGCCTAAACGATGAGGCATTGACGTTCAATCGATTAGCAACTGTATTCGGAGAAGCCGGAGCGACAGCCGGGCTAGCCGAGTTTCTGTTGTTGGACGTATTTTGATTCGTGTTGGCCGCAGCACCATTGGTAGCTATAGGGGTGCTAGAGGTCGTCGTGATGGCATTGGCATTCTGCTTGCCCTTATCTTTCCCTTTAAACGGAGGAATCGTCTGGATGACCATGCTAATTTTCTTTGACGCTGTACCCTCCGCCGGCTTGGCGGAAGTTGCGGCTGCGGCTGCTGCAGAGGCTGCAGCCACACTAGCCATCTTTTGTGCATTGGCAGCAGTTATCGATGCCTGGGTATTGTTGGAGGCGATCTTTGACCCAAGTGCTTGTGTAATGGGTTTACGAGTCGGCTCAGCGTTCTTAGCGCCGGCAACTGCTACACCTCGTGAAGCGGTGGCGGGGGTGGATGCACCGATGGCACGGGCCTGAGACGATGCAGCATCCTTGCTCGCTTTCTCTTTGATCGCTCGCTGCTTCTCCTCATCTTTTGCTAGGATGGGTACGAGATCCTCCGGAATGGGTTTGTTTAGCTACCGATCTCCTAAGCTTTCATACTGACAAGTGATCAAGGAGCTGGAGACATACCTTGAAATCCTTGCTAAACTTGACCAGTTCTGCCATGCGTTTGTCCATCTCGTTTTTGACAAGTGCTTGTCGTTTTTGCGTTAGGCGTTGTTTCTCGTTGGTAACAAAAGCAATGAAGGCAGGTAACGGATCTGCAGGGGGCTATTTGAAGAGTTGATAAGCGCTTGTTTAACCTAAGCGAAAAGAAAGATTTACCTTATTGGGATTAGGCCCAGACCCAGAAGCCGGGGGTGCAGGAGAAGCTGCCTTTGAAGATGGGGGTGATTGAGCCTGGGCCGCTACCGATGCACCATCTGGCCCATTCACAGATACCTTGGGAACATCTCCCTTGGCTACATTGTCCGCCACAGGGGGTCCAGCACCGGTTTTACGAGCACCAGGAGGAACATATGCATTCTGACCTCGAACGACAGCCCCATATCTGTATATATCGAATGAGAAAGGGCTATTATCACAAGGTGTGTGAAATGCACACACTTGTCCTCCTCATTGACGCCACTGTCATCAACATTGATCCCTCGTTCTTCTGCAATGTGGGGGTTGTTGGTGGCAGCCTGTGATCGGAGAGGAGGAAGAAAGGTTAAAAAACCGAGGCAGCCGAAATCCAACACGACTCACTCCGATAATTTCATTGGCGATGCGTTGAGCTTTACGTTCGCGTTCTTTGAAATCGGGGGCACTTCGATCCAGTTTGGTGGTATAAACGTCCTCGTCGAAGCTAGCTTTGACACCAAATAATGTTTCGTTCGCAGTGAACTGATCCCATGATGTGTTGCCGTTTGCACCAAGTCCAAAAGTATCGTCATCTCCAACGAGGCCATCCGCAGGTGTGATGGTGTCCCCACTTGCCACCCATGCTTGCAAGTCGCGTTCTCTCCCAGCACCTTTCTTGTGGCTTATATCGGCATCTGTACGGAAAGCTAAAGAAGATTTTGATTGGTGATAATGGCAGGGTTCAGCGGAAGTGGGACATACAATCGCCGTTTGTAGGTTTAGCATCTGCAGGGCCAGAAGTGTAGGATTCAATGTTGGTCGATGTGATGAATAGTTGATCCTTGAGTGGAGCACCGAGATTTGTGACATCCTTCACATCTTTGAGAGTGACTCCTGTGGCGTCGCCTTCGCTGGTTGTTGAGTCGACTACACCCTCATAGCGTTGAGAAGTTTTGGTCTGGAGAGTGATGGTTGTACCCTAGATAAAAAATCAAGTTAGCGATAAACTGATGCGTTGAGAATATGAACGTACCGTCAACCCAGAGAGCGATTGTATTACGCGGTCACGAGGGTTATCTGAGCGAGCACCGTTAATCTGAGCCAGTGGTGGAAAGCTACCCTGTAAAGGTGGTGCCTGTGTGGCAGGTTGACGTGGAGATGCGGTGGAAGGCGAGTAAGTAGGAGAACCTCGGGCACCCGTCCAAGCGGAAGCACGACTATACGAGTTGTGATTGAGGAGGCGGGGATCAGAAGATTGGGAAGGGCTTTGCTCACCGAGCTGCGGTAGGTTCAGGGGGGCCTTTCCTTGCACCCTTAGTTTGTCTGCCTGTCGTGGCCATTGTGAATTAATCCAGAAAAAAAAGGGATGAAAAGCTAGAAGACAGTTGAAAAGAGTCCAGACACCAGAATGTGGGCGACAGGGTCGCGATTGGTGATAATTTGAGAGTGAATATAATTCGTCGTTGAAAGAATATACCAATTATAAGACAGAATTGGCGGAAAGAGTCACCGTGGACGTCGACGAGGGATACTGTACAAAGACAGCGACAACAGCTTCAACAGCACTGACCAGGAATACACCCCAGGTCAGGGACCCCAGTCACCCTAATCCAATTTCCTTTTCTCTTTGCTCTCATGTTCTACATACATACATCATAGGTTCTTTTGCTGATAAGACATGCATCGTACAATCATTGGGCTCAAGAACAGCCACGCTGATTCAATACATCTGCAAGTCGAGCAGCTTTGGCGGAGTTCAGACCGGTCAGTTGGGGTCCTACCTAACGAAGGCTACAAAGCGACCATAACAGATGCCGTTTTTACAACGACAGCAAGGATTGCACAGGACCTTGTTCTTCTATACGAACTGAGACAATATTTATCCTTTTCGAAGAACTATAGCTATGATTTATTTGTGGTCATCGGCTCAGACATGCGGAACCAATTTCTTTTGCAGGCATAGCCGTTCTCGAGGACTCCCACATTACCAAAAATGGTCAAAACTTCACTTTTTGATCAGGTGCTTGTATTATAAGGCAGTGTGTATAAGTAGACCAGTCTCCTCGGAAATTTTACGCCACGATGCTGATACCATGAAGAATCCTATGACAGCGTGTGCGACTTTTTTGGATCCATCGTGATCACGCACTGCAAAAATACTTTTTACGAGCAGTCAGTGAGCCACGACCTGGATGTTGTCTGCTGCGCTTCATTTTTGCTAGTAAAAAGATTGTAATTAGTGCATTGCCGTGATACAAGGACATATTTATTTGGACCTTCCGGCGATAAAGAAACGTAGACAGCTTGAAAGAAGGCTAGGGTGTATATAGTATATATGTTCCAGATGTTGTCCTTTTTTGGCATCACAGTTTTCAAGAATAACTAATTTGGACATTCCCAATTTCCCATGCGCAAGTCGCGGGATTTTGGTTCAGTGAACTTAGCCCTCAAAGCCCTAGGTAAAAGTCATTGTCGCCCCAAGCCGAGTCGCAATGCTCGCCTATCTTCCAAAAGAAAAAAAAAAAACAAGGATCTCGGGATTCTCAGAAGGCACTGGCAAGTATCTATAAGCACGTATCGGACATCAAGTTGAACCTCCGCGAATCCTACCTCTCTAACACTTTTCAAACAAAACAAAAAAAGGGCTACGTACGCCAATCTAACAAATGTCTAACCTCATTAACGGCGCGCAATACCACTAAATGGCCTTCAAAAGAACACCCATAGATGGAACCTTTTCTGTGCAGCTATGTATTCGACATCATGATATTCTGGTACGCAGCTTTTGAAGCTACGCGACCTCGAAAATCCCATTCTCTTCTCAAACCACTTGGCTTTGGAACGAGCGTCGCAACGTTTAGACAAGAGACATCCTGCGCAGACATTTTGTCGATGATCAGCGATGAACTTGGACTTGCTGATATGCTAATATAGTCGACTCCTCGTCAAGATTTCGTGTCCCGCCCTAGTTAGGCTGGGCCGACCTTCTTTCCACACCGTACAATGTATACTATAACTTGAGTACGCCCTATTCCGTAGCCAAACCAAACATGTCCTACGCTTCCCAGCCATCCTCCTCGTTGGTCACCCAGTAGCTTCCACCCAGCACATTCAGAGGAGAAAGCGCTTGTCTCTGATCTTGCGCTTCCACTGAATATATCGTCATAATCCTTCTTGGTCTTGAGCAACCGAAAATTGCCTCTTTGTTTAGATATCGTCTGGCTTCTTCATTCGCTCTACCGACCTTTTAGCAAGTGTAAAATGCATTGTTCGCTGTTAAAAATTTCCCACTCGCAAAATCTGAAAAATTGCCGGACAGAAACCATATACGAATGTCCTAGAAGATGTGGACGTGAATACGTGATTCGATTGGAGGGAGAAAGTAACCCAAGAACAGATCCGACACCTGTAACAGAATATAAAAGCAAGTTTATAGGTTATAAACAGACGGAACTTCCACCAATAGCGATTTATTGTAATCATATATAAAACGTTTTGGAAATTTGCATGCTGCAAACTACTTATATTTTCCCACTATCAACCAGCAATACATTTTTCAGTCGGGCATGAGTGCTAACGTTTGGGCCAAAAATAGAAATTTTTTAAGCGCCTACTCCATAAAACAACAAATTCGATTCAGCCTCGGCTTACGGGTAATCATCCTTGGTATCATCACCAGACCCTCCTGACGAAGTTGTCTCAACCTATCGACGTCCTCCGGCTCCATTACAAACTCTTCTCCAGTAGCATCATGAAATCCTACAATCAAACCAAGGGTACGAAGTGCCATGAGATGTGCCACCTCCGTTTCAGTATCGTACATCTCAATCACTTTGAGAGGTGTACACGGGTTGCCGTGGCAAATGCCTGAGTTTCGCTCTGGACATCGGCGTTCGCTGTCTTCAACCTAGATTGAGCCATAACAACAACCCGGCCAGGCGAGCAGGAGATGCAGTCGTATAGGCCGATAATCTCGACTCGAGGGCACAGAATATCTCCATTTCCGGTGTCCGTAGGCCGCTCAAGGATGACATCAGTGATGACAGGATACAGAGTCGACTTCAAGGTACCTTGGACTGTCTCCAGACACTCGATGAGCTGAGCTTCGTTTAAACGTATAAGATATAGACCCAAGTCCTCAAGCGGGCATGCCGAACGTCGCAGGAACGCCACGAATGGTTGGGGCCAGAAGAAAGGGGAATTGACAGTGAGGAGCAGGTCCTTTAGCTTGTGATGGCATTAAACAATGGACCTGAATCACCATCTCCAGTACCAATGCCCAATGACTAAAGTTCAGGCAATACAACGGAAGAATATATATATTGCGACGCCCTCCATCACAATGTCCCCAATAACTTTGGCCACTGAAAACATTGGCAAGGGAATGAATTGAAACGGGTTTAAGGCCGTCTTCTGTCAAGATTTCGAATGTTTTTTCGAGCAACGGTAGATGTGCGTCATCTGGAAGAAAAATGCAATCAAGCGCCACGACGGTCATTTTCAGATGTCGTATATAGGTGGAATGAGTCCGTATGGTATCCAGGTCCAGGATGCGAACACGTAAGGAGGGGGATAGAGAATATTGCCCTGATGGAGAAAGCCAGAGATTAAGAAGCCGTGATAAAGTTCCATTATTGAATCTTTGACGCTTGGTGAAGATTTCAAGGAGGCCCAAAGCATTGTCGAGACTAGCCATAAAGTGCATACGCAGAAGCGGAGCTTCGTGCTTGTCAGGTCGACGGAAGTCATTATGGGGAAGACATCGTATGAAGATCTCGGATAAAAGTTCGAAGGAGAGTCGTTGTATCGGTGAAGGCTGTTGCTTCGATGGAGCCTAGTTTCTTTTAAACACAAATGCGTACAAACAAGAGAGTACATCACAAACAACGCGTAAACAAGCTTCACCCACAACCAACGCAGCTGTCACCCATGTCAGAACAAATCCCCTCCGCCCCTGGCCCATCTACGTCTCTCAAAAAGTCCTACACATACCATTCCACGATACCAACCGCTCCTGGCCCGTATATTATGGGTGTCGATGAAGCAGGTCGAGGGCCAGTCTTAGGACCTCTTGTTTACGGTGTCGCGTACTGCCCGGCTGCATATCAGGAGAAGATGGAGGAACTAGGCTTTGCAGGTATGAGCAGGGTGTGTTGCCTACCAGAAATATCTACAGTGATCCTCATTATCGATTGGCAGATTCAAAAACCCTGACTGCTGCTACACGGTCAACGCTGCTTGACATACTTAGCTCTGATCCTCCGAATTTGGGGTGGTCCGTGAGAGTGGTGAGGTAGGTTCTCTTGATAGTTTTGTAGACGAATCATTATTTGACTCTATCAGTCCTCAGGCAATATCTAGTGGCATGTTACGACGTCCTCCCACGAACCTAAATCGTCAATCTGAAGACGCAACCATTCTACTGATTCGAGAGGTGCTAGCCAAAGGCATCGAACTATCGGAGGCATGTGTTTGAACCTTTTCTTTGGGCCGATTAATAATAAAATAAAGCTATAGGTATATGTTGATGCATTGGGCACAACGACTACATATGAAAGATACCTTTCTTCTCTATTCCCAGGAATAAGCTTTACCGTTACAACAAAAGCCGACTCAAAGTTCAAAATAGTAGGTGCAGCCAGCGTGGCAGCTAAAGTGACGAGAGACGCTTGTGTTGAAGGTTGGCATTTCGAAGAATGCGATGGCCAGACAAAGCATACATGGGATTCACAGCTTGGTTCCGGATATCCTTCAGGTGACCTTTCGTCTTAACGCTGGGAGGACAGTTTGATAGCTCGGATTTTCCTCCTATACTTAGATCCAAACACCCAAGCGTGGCTAAAAACCGCTGTAGATCCTGTCTTCGGCTTTCCAAGCATCGTACGCTTTTCTTGGACAACTGTCAAGGTGATCTTGGAGAAAAGTGCTCATCCAGTTAAATGGTCCGTTATCGCTAGTCTTTTTTTCCCCCGGCACTTATCGCATATTGCAGGACTGACGAGGGACAAGCTTCCTTGATGAAAGCCTTTGAAACTGGTAGAGGTTTGGATAAAGATCGAAGTGCAGTCACTAAAGATTTGCACATAAAAAGCGTCCATGTCTTGTAGGTATCTTGTATTAATTTATATACCGTAATGTTAAAATCTCAATGTAAGAACCACATTTAAGGAAGAAATGAATATTTCATCGCCTTTTCGATGGCGGAGTCGCTGTAGCCGCTTCGTCGGCCTTTCTCTTCGTACCAAGACCAAATGCAACCTTGGGTCGCTCACCCGGCGCCGGCGTACCTTCCTGCGAAGGCGTATCAACCATGGTTGATATACGCGAAAATCCTGGTTTTGGCACCGGCGATGCGGATCCTGAAGGACCTGGACTATTGCCATTCGACATCAAGTGCAGCTGAGGAGCAGGAACGGTCATGAAACCAGACTCGGCAGATTTCTGAGCATTCTTCCCTTCCTTCTTCTTCTTCGTCTTTTCCGTCTTACCCTTGGCAAGTGGTTGAGCATCCAAAAATTCAGATGCTTGAGGTACAGCTCTACATAAGCACAAGAGGAATCAGTAACGATGAAAAAATCGTCGTAAAAGAAGACATACCCTCTGTTACCCACCGACAAGACGAAGTGAGCCTGCCCAGTCTTTTCCTGTCTCAGCTGGAAAGCCCTATTCATGCTCAACGGCGTATCACCGCTCGCCATAGCTTCCTTCTTCTTTTCGTCAGCAATTTTCTTGAGCCTCTTCTCCGTTTTCATCTTTCCTGAACCTTTTCCGTGGAACTTGTGCGATAGTGCTTTCCAAGCTTCCTTTTGGGTCAGGGTACGACCGAATTCGTCATGGTACACAACGTTGACATCAGGTTTATAATCCTTGAAAGTATCCATGAGTTCGCGAGCCTCTGTCTGTTCTCGGAGTCTGTTCTCGTATTCCCGTTGGGTCTGATCCTTGTTACCACCCCGTGATTGTTGTTTCTCCCACTCGCGTTGGATTACTCGTCTCCGTTGCTCTGCTAGCCACAGATCTCGCTGCTTCTGCGTTCGCTCTCGGCTCAGCTGATCAGCCGTAGGCTGTGCAAGAATCCCTTGTTGTCGAAGGATATTCAAGGTAGATGCCATGCCCGAGCTAAATGTCTGCTCTGAAGATGTACCCACACCTAATGCAGCGTCGTCGGCACGTGCGGCGGCAGCAGCAGCCTCTTCAGCCTCAGTTTGTTTGAGAGCATCTTCGATAGCATCGAGCATGCTCATGTTCATGTCGTAGTCGTCTTCTTCGTCTTTCACCCGAACCTCTCCTGCTTCCAATTCGTCGATGGTGACATCTCCAGGTGCCATTGAGACATCCCTGGACTGGGACGATTGTTGTAGTGCTTCAACGACTGGATTTGATAACTTGGGTTCTTTAGTCTCAACCTTGGGCTTCACGATGGGGTTGTTGCCCACAGCCTGGACAAATTCGGATGTCTCGTCGAATGTAAGACCTGCCTCCTCATCTTCATTATCACCTTCAACTTTGATGGCCGTCTGCTTTTCTTCTTCTTGGGCTCTCTGTGCAGCAACTGTTATATGTTGATTAGCATAGTTAATAGAGCAATTAATCGGCTTACTTTTCTTAGCGAGTTCTTCCGGAGATAGTTTCTTCGCTTTGTGAAGTTTGGCTTTGCGAGAGCGAGCCAGAGCAGCCTGCAGCTCGTCATCATCAACGAAGTTAGCGTCAAGATCTCGAACTAAGGATGCGACAGGTTGGTCAACATCCATTTTTTCCTCCTGGATTTCAGCATCGACAGGTGCTCGTCGAGAGGGTCTTTTCTTCTTTGTCTGGATTTGACATGAGCTTACCAACGTTGTATTAATTTAAGGTACATACTTTCGATTTTTTAAATCCGACGGTATCGCCTTCTTCACGATAGTCTGTAACCGAGATATTTTCTGGAATTGAAAGTGAGTAGGGGTATGTGAATACCTTGTTGAATGGATGCATACTGGCATAATCAATTGTCAGTAAAGACTTATTGACGGCTGCAGCTTCTTGTAGCTTGTGGTCATCTTGTTTAGCTTTAGTCGACAAAATTGAACCTCCCAGTCGGAATTCCTAAGAAACGGTTAGCGCTATCTCGCCGTATAATATGCAAACAACACACGGATTGCCGAGGACCTTCCAGCTCTTCGTCATATTTTGCCAAGATGGACCGCTTCATCAAACCCTGATTCCCTTCAACAAATTCATCGTCGTCGTATCCAGTATAATCACGTTTCTTGATTTTGAGCTCCATGTTCTTTTTGTGGCGATCCTCCTCTGCCATTTCAACATTCTGCAGCTCATCCTCTGTGGGAAAAAGAATGAGACCGAGGTGAAAAACTAGAAGGTTGGATTCAGTCATACCTTCGTTGTCAAGAATGCGGCTATCTTTCAAGGTGAGTATGCGAGCGTCGCCATCGTCCATGTCGTCAAAGTCATGGCTGACCTTGAGCCCGACGAGGTCACCTGAAGATTAACTCATTTTGGTGCGTACAAAAATGAAATATTGGGTTCGCTTACGTTCTGTATACTCATCCAAAATCTCTTTATCTCTGTTCTCCAATTCTAGCTGCCTTTTCTTGGCTAATTCTTTTTCTTTCTTCTTATTTCTTTTGATCCACCTCAAAGTGTCGTCTACGCCATCTTCTGCATCGCCCAAAGTTGCACCTTTCAGTGATGCATGGAGTTCCCGTCGATTCCGTACCCTGTCGAAATAGCAGATATGAGCATCTGTATACTCTCAAACGCCGAAGGGGACGATTGTGGGTCTGACATGCCCAGGAAAAATCATGAAGCGATGTTTATAACCATACAACGAGGGATACTTACTTTGCTATTCCCTCTTGAATTTTCCTGGTAAGCAGATAAAAGTTTCTTGTCAGTCAAAGACTTCGGTGCACAACTGAGCGTACGCACTTTGCCTCGCGATCTTTTGCCTCTCGCGCTCGCATTTTCGCATAGTTGTTTTCCGCTTCCTGGTCATTATTATCTGCAGGCGCCTTGTCGTCTGTCAAGGGTTTGAGACCAAGAGAGATACGAATCTTGTTCGTCTCTTCCAAGCTTATGCTCTCTTCCATTGACATATTGAGCAGAAACGTAAGGAAGTGGAATGTAGTCACAAGTAGAAGGGTAACTTGAAGTTGGCACAATCTAAATAATAATTACGTAATCAGCCAACAACATCCCAACGTTTTCCTCCTCACCACCCCGAAGCCAGCGATGTCCGCTTTTATACCTTTCCGGCAGACGTTCAGATATCTGGTGAAACAGAACCGTTTTACGAAAACTACAATCACTTTCACTCAAGCTTATAACCTTTTTCCTAGCAACGCCAAGCTCATGAGAGTCCTGTCATATTCTACTCCATCGTTATCGGCGCGATTGGCCCAATAATGGCTGTTACAGTGCCACCTATTCGAGAACACCTTGGATATAAACGTGCAGAAATGGTGCCAGCTACATACCCTCGTGCGTTAACCGTTAGTTCTACGAGAAATCTGATCCAATGCCACCTCTGACTGCTAGTTCCCAAACGATCACGGAGACCGGTACAAGGCTACGAAGACCCTTGAAGAGAGATGTAGGTTGATGGACCTCGTGTAGCTCGTGTTAGAAACTATCTGTATGTCTGGTTTACGTATCGACAAATAGCAAAGCGCCATACACAAAACAAGACACTTATAACACCTCGAGCGACATGATCTAGTCTTTCAACTTTCTTTCCCTTTTTTCCAAGATGTCGCGCCACGACTTGCAGGATATTTTTACCTTCGCGTCCGAGATACGGGGAAAACCAAGTGCATCATGAGGATCTGTTATTATAAGCCTGATCTTCTGTGTAGGTGAGCTCTCCAACCATCGCAGAAGTTTTACCTGAACCTTAACTGCTATAACTGAATCTGTCTTTTGGGCTTTCGATAGCACCCGTCCTCTGATTTTTGGAAAGTGCCAAATCAAGGAGGGATTGCAGCAACCCATGTAACTTCAAGTCGACGTCGCCAATTCTGGCGCTATGTGAAATCTTTATACGTATTAACCGGTTTTTCCAAGCACCAGATTCACCGTCGACCACGCAGCCTTGAGTGACTGTAAACCTTGTCGCATTATTTTTTCTAATCCGGGGCTGGCTGCAGACCGTTTGTGGACAAACTTTTCTAAGATTTTGCATTTTGCTTCGAGACAGCGTTGCCGCCATCCAGTGGGATTATGCCACTCATGGAACTAATCCTGCAATAACTTTTTTACGTTTCTATCCAGTATTCAATTGCAGTGAACACATCGCGTATCGTCTCATGCCAGAGTTTAGATGGTAAGAAACCCAATATTGTACTGCGAAACATTTACTAAAGGCGGTGTGTAGTTGATGGAAACGCGTCCTCTATCCTAGTACATGGATGTCACTTGGTCAGGTACAGGCCGTTTTGCGCCAGTATCTCAAGGAGTCCGGGCTTCTAATTCTGTCGCCTAGTTCCTGTGTCCTCTCCTGTGTTTAACGCGGCTTAGTAGTAGGATCTCCAAATTTATATCTCAAAGCTGGACCAACTCTGACTGTTTTCCGGTGCTGCTGGTTCTGTCAGTTCCATAAAGTTACTGGTGCAAAGGTATACATACGGCATTACGAGAGGTGGCAACAAATGTGCGTGGGTCGAGAAGGAGCTTGGAGTCGAGAATACTTTCGACTACAAGAGTCCTACTTTCCAAAAGTATATGGCAATTATTGGTTCTGTAGATGTCTATTTCGATAACGTTAGGGGTGAGTTGGTCCTGAAGAGTCATCCACCGGTTATTTGTACTGTTTCTGCTAGGTGAAATATTGGACTTTTATCAACTTGTAGAATGGTAATGTTGGGATCATTATTTGTGGTGAGTAGTCCTGTGGTGTTGTTAAATGTGCGGCTCCGATTACTTTCAAGCTTAGGTGCTTTCTCAAGTTACATTTAAGTTCCTACTCAGAATCTATATCTTATACCCTGCTTATGACATGCCCACCTCAGACTGAATTGAATGATCACTCATCATTTGCATCTGCTCCTCCACAGTGTCTGCTAATATATACTTGATGATCTTCCCCTTTGAAGTGCTTATTTATATGCTATGCACAGTTGGGAGTACACCTGAATACCCAGCCCCATCAAGGTATAGAAGATACAACTCAGTCTCGGAATAATGGACTTTACATTATCATAAGTTGTACCTATAGAAGATACAACTAGTAATGGTTAATAACTGAGTAACAAGTAAATATGAGAGTACTACCCTC
>Ga0193742_1000330_pt1 | contig 33703 bp, 65 predicted proteins | sample L2c1metaG_FD_165511 | JGI IMG/M metagenome (GOLD analysis project Ga0193742, IMG submission 165511) | Soil microbial communities from a riparian zone of the East river system, Colorado, United States - L2c1 | ecosystem: Environmental > Terrestrial > Soil > Riparian zone | place: USA: East River... | reverse complement strand
TTAAAGGGACTGTCGGCGAAGAGTAAGCGCGCGAGTGAGGCCATCGCAGGGGCGCAGAAGAGCATCAAATCATCTGACTTCGTGCCGACCGAAAGCCCGCAAGCGTTGATGAGCGCCTCGAAGAATATAGGCGACATGATTGCCGCCAAGGGTCCGAACGGCCGCCCGGTCAACGAGGCGATCGTGCGCGAGCTTTCAATCATCAAGAAGTCGCTCGATCGCACCATTGCGAAAGCCGAGCCCGCCTACGGCGCAGCGCAGAAGAAATTCGCGGAGCTGTCCCTGCCCATCAGTCGCATGAAGGTGGGGCAAACCATCCTCGAAAAAGCGACCAGCGCATCAACGGATGTTGCTGGCAACCCTAAACTCTATGCTGAAAAGTTGGCGCGCGCGCTACGCGGTGATGAGGCGACGGTTAAGGCAGCTACGGGCTTTGCGAGGAATAAAGGACTTGCCTCCGTGCTCTCGCCTGACCAGATGGGCACGATCAACGATGTGGCGCAGGATACCGCCCGCATGGTCCACGCGCGCGACTTGGGCCGGGGCCCTGGGTCCGACACATTCCAGAAGCTCGCACAATCGAATCTGTTGGCCGCCTCGGGCGTGCCTACATTACTGCAGAAATTCGGACCGCTCGCTATTGCTGGCAATGTTGCGTCACGAGCGGGGGACGCCCTTTATAACCCGGCAAATGAAGCGATCAAAAAACGCTTAGCGGAAATACTGCTCGAGCCCAAGCAGGCGGCACAACTCATGCGAAGCGCCGATGGATCGAAAATCATGGCGCAGATTCAGAACGTTGTTTCGAGGGGCGGTGCGTCCGCCGGAATGATGCTGCCTGCCTTAGTCAACGCGGACAAGCAATAGACGCTTGAGTCTTCCATCTGGAAACCAGCGAATGACTGCGAACCGGATGGGTAAGAGCAAGCACGCGAGCACCACGAAGAGCGCCAGCGGGCGCAATACCATTGCTAGGGCGAAGGTCATGGTTGAAGTCATCACTGCCCATACTACCACCAAGGAATAATTATGGCTCAGCCCGTACCGTACTCGCCAACCACCAATTTCGAGGATGAGGCGACGGCCTTAGTGGCTGGGCGCTCGACCATCCGCCCGGATGCATTGGACGCCGAGCTGGCCAACATTGCCCTGACCTTGTTAGGTGTGCTCTTTGACCTCTCCATCATCCAGCGCGACGACACGGAGCTGCGCGACGGCATCGTCAAGCCGGCCTCACTCGCGACCTCAGTTTTGGCCTTGATCGGTTCGGCCACCGGTTCACGCTGGAATCCACGCGGAAATTGGGTGACCGCGACGGTCTACGCGCGATATGACATGGTCGAGCAATTGTTCGGAAGCTACCTGTGCTTAACGGATCATACCTCCGGGGTGTTCGACACAGACCAGGCGGCCGGCAAATGGATGGTGATCAGCCCGGGACTATTCGGCATCATCGCCAGCGCTGTGGCTTACACGCCGACCGGGACCGTGGTCGAAAGCAACGCGCAGGCTGCCATCAGCGGAGTTGCCAGCAGAGCCGTTCAGAAAGCAGCGAACGGCGCTGACTTTGCGAACATTGTAACGACGCGCAGCAATCTGTCCGTTCCGAGTAAAGCCGAAATGCAGCGTCAAGCGCCGGCTTACTGCCAGGCCACAGGAACGTCGGATGCGATATTGGGCGCATTCACGCCCGCCGTAACCGTGCTGACGAGTCCGCTCATTCTGTTCGTAGAAGCGGCGTCCGCGAACTCCACGGCAACACCGACCTTTAAAGCGGACGGCACTGCCGCAAAGCGGATCGTGCAGGGCGCAAATCAGCCCTTGGTACCCGGCAACATTCCGGGGGCTAATTTCCTCATGTTGCTTGCGTACGACGTGTCCATCGACCGCTATGTGCTCGTGAATCCGGTGCAATCGTCATTCCAGCGGGAACGGCTGGCAGCCGATCGTACCTACTACGTGCGCGTTGACGGATCGGACAGCAACAGCGGGCTTTTGAACACGGCCGGTGGCGCGTTTTTGACTATTCAGCACGCTCTGAATTGGGCGCGCGACAACATCGACGCAAACTATCACAAGGTTGTTGTGCAGGTCGGGCCGGGCACCTACAGCGAGGCGCTTGTTGTCGGCAATGTCATCGGCGTGAATGAGGGCGGCTGGCCGACCAAAGAATTGTGCTTGCGCGGGAACGTAGCCGATTGCAGCTTAACGACTATTGATTCAGGCGCAAGTATATGCGTAACAGGCGTTGGAGTGCATGCCGCATGGTTGACCGAGGGATTCACGCTAGACAGTCAAACCGCATGGTTTGAAAGCGACGCGAGTTCGCGCTTATATATTGGCAAGAACATTGGGACTGGCAATCCGACCTATGGATTCATTTCCATATACGACAGTTTCATCGAGCGGGTTGAGGCCTTCACGACCGATTGCACGTCGATGACCTACATGGATTACGCAGACTACAACTCCGTGATTCTGGCCGTGTCCGCGAATACCTTTACGCTTTCTAATGTGCTGGCGCTGGCTGGGGCTTTCATATTGTCTAGTTCTAGTTCCGTTGTCACGATCGGCAATATCACCTTCGTCGGAACCGCGACCGGACCGCGCTTCATCTGTCAGGACGGCGGCGGCATATCGACGGGTTCTTCGAGCGAGACGTATTTGCCGGGTAGCGTAAACGGCACGACCGCCCGCGAGGGTTGGTACAACGCGATAGACAAGAAATTTAAGATCGTCGCAGCCACTTACGACGTCTCGACTACCGGCGCACTCGCCATAACCGGCGCTGGATTCGCGCCCAAGTTCGTGGAGGTGCGTGCGGCCGTCAACGGCAGCAAGGCATGGAGCATCGGAGAATACGACGGAATAATCAGCTCCTGCCTGGAATCGCGTGCGGTGGCTGGAGCGGACGAGGTAACGACAGATACGGCACATTGCGGCGCGCTCCTTATAGGAGGTTCGGACTTAGCTTTACTCGAAGGTGCGTCCCTCGATCCAGATGGCGTAACCCTGACCAAATCAGTGGCCGGCTCTCCAACCGGCACCGGCACGCTGATACTTAAATTTTACCGTTAAGGAAAAATCATCATGAATATCTGGCTCGTCATACTGATTCTGGTGCTGCTGTTTGGTGTGGGCGGTACCGGCCCATGGTTCGCTCATAGCGCATCTTGGGGTTATGGCCCTAGTGGTGTCCTGGGCTTGATATTGCTGATCATTGTAATTTTGATGCTGCTGGGCAAGATTTAGAGAAATGAAGCAAATCCGCGTCCTCCTTATCGAGGACAGCTTTACCGACCTAGAGATTCAGACTCGCTTGCTTAAAAGGGCTGGATTCTCTGTCACGATTGCTTCGGGGGGCGACGAAGGAATTGCGATAGCGCTAGCCGTCATTCCCAGCGTCATTCTAACGGACCTAAATTTAATTACCGGCAACGGTGTTGCGGTGGTCAAAGCGGTCAAAAGTAACGAGAAGACGCGGCACATACCCGTTATCGGTATCACAGGCCACACCGAAGCCAGCAGGGACGAAGCGCTGGCAGAGGGCTTCGATGATCTGTTAATAAAACCATTGGACCCGGTTATTTTTGCCAAGCTCGTGGTGATGTTGTGTCAGCAGTCGTAAATGAGCCTCAGGTTTTAATTGCAATCGACGTTGCTGGAAGCACTGAGGCTAAGATTCTGTACGATGACTTGCTGGGTAGCAAGATGGTGATCGCCGCTCTCGACTACGGCGTTTCGCAACTGCGTATCCGAGACCCTGGTTTGAAAGTATCGCCTGGATCCGCGGCGGGAGATTCTATCCTGCTCACGGGTGGCGTTCATGCTGTCATTGATTATTGGGCGGCAGTCAAGTTTCAAAGCGACTTCAGATCAAAAAGCGGCAACAGACTGGCCCTTAAAATCGCTATCGGATATGGCGTTTATGAAGAATTCGAAGACGAATTCAAGGTTAAGCACGCCAGGGGTAGGGAGATCGATTACCTGTTCAGGATTGTAGCCAAATGCCCGCAAGGAGAAACGGTTGTTACCCCTTCAATATTGGCCATGCTGACCGAAGCTGGGTACGCGGATAAGCTGATTATCATTAAAGAAGAATTAGAAGGCATCTCCGGTCTTAGCGTTTGGGCTGAGTCTGATGGCGTGTTCGTTATACCTCATGACAAGCGCCAGAAAGCAGTGCGCAAGCCGGAGATCGAACGCAGACTCGAAACGAAGAACGCTGATCGTAGAGCGCAGGAAACCACTACTACTGTATTCGTCGACTCGTTTAGTACGCGGGTGCTGTTGATATTTCTGGCGGTTGCAGCGTTGATGTGGCTGTACTACTTTCTGTTCGGGCGCTGATGAGCGACGAGCGGCCGGCCAGGTTTTCCGATGCTGAGCTGATCCTGCTGCGCAAAGACATCGCGGTCATGAATCGATCGATTGTTGTAGCGCTGGACAACCTGACTCGCGTAGTCAATGTATTGGTGCGCTTGATTGTCACCAGGCAAAAATGACCATCACAACCCGCAGCTACACCGTAATCGAAGGCTATAACGGCAAGCGCACCGCGCTCATAAAGTGCCCGGATGTGCTGTGCGGCGCGACCCTCAACCTATCGTTGTACGAGATCAGCGAGGAATTCCCATACGTGGGGCATGTCACGCCGATCATCTATTGCCCATACTGCAACCGCAAGGTCGGCGACATGATATTGGATGGCTGGTGATTAGCGCCCGCACCTTTCAGGCGTGGTTGCCGACTAAACATTCACTGTCGCGGTGGCGGGCGGAGATTCAATGCGCGCACTGCAAGCAGGATTTCATGCTCGACGCTTACCCGATCAAAGAATCCGGGCTGGTCATGGGCGAGGTTACGTGTACGCAGTGCGGGACTAACAACGGCGAGATACAGTTGATTGGTTATCCGCCGCGTGTGGACATGACGCGCTAATGCGACAGCGCCCATTGGTTAAAAAAACATTGAAGCCGCGCACGCTCGGCCGGCGCAAAACGGACGGCCCGCCGCTCATGGAGTCGCTAAGCAAGATTGCGGTCAACCTCGTAGGGATAACCAGCGCGATCCTGGCGGCGTTGCTTTACTGGCAGGCGGGGCAGAAGTCCAACGATCCAGCGGTAGAGAATACCGCGACCATGAAGCGCATCGAGACGTCGCGCGAGATCGACAAGCGCAACGAGGAATTGAAAGATTTGAATTCGAAACTGGACGTGCTATTGCGCCAGCAGAAGGTTAAGCCCTAAACGAATCCCACGGTAACTCGTATATTTCGGCTGGACCGTCATCCTGATCGCCTTCATCGGCCGGGACGTACCCGAGTTCCCTGCGGCCCCGTCCTCCGCCTTTTGAAATCTCTATATCTTTGGCCACTACAATAATTCCCCGAACTTCACCCTCGTAAGCGTATGCGAGCGCATCTGGCGGGAACTTCTGAAGTTCAGTTATGAGGTCTGCAACTCGTTTCATACGCAAGACTACGCCCTAAACTCCTGCTGTCACTGGCGGTATTGTGACGATTTGCTGATTAGCCCATACATCATCTGAATTCAATTCCCGATGGTCGAGTTCTATGACGTAGCCGTTTTTAACTAACCAGTCGCCTTTGTATTCATCAACAGGAATGCTATCCCAAACATCGGCCGTTATTATTTTGGTCGCACGGCCTATCATCCCTATGCAGTAGCCCGAGTACGACCCGAACGATAGTACGAGCAACTCCCCGACATTGATTGCTGTGGGCTCTTTGTTATCCCTCATCACGTAAACCCCTGCTGCACATGCGCCGCACCTTCAGTTATAGGCTCGCGCACGTCCTCGCTGCCGGAGATCAATTCGTAGTTGCCGGCGCCGAATACTGACTTGGCGTGCTCGAGCGTCATAGCGTACCGGGCTTGGTACCATTTGCCGGTGCGCAGGTGTTTGACGCGGAAGTGGTAGAGGGTTTCAGGCATTGTGGTCCTTATTCGCCGCCCGCATCCTACGAATGATCCTCAAAGCGTCGCCCTTGGGGATGGTCACACTTTCGGCCATAGCCAGACGTTCCTCGAATCGGTCAATCTCGGCGTCGGTAAACCAGCGCTCGAAGTCGGGTTTGAGGATTTTGGGGGTGTCGGTCATATGCTGTCGTTCATGAGCGAAGTCACGCAGTAATTACGCAAAAACCCCGGAAACCCGCATTAAACGTAGCGGTGTGAGTGCCGGGAGGGGGCAATACATAGCTAATTCGTAAAACTCGTAAAGCCTGTTTACGCCTGACATTGTATCTCAGTATACTCGCCAAGGTTCGCCATCCTTGGATAAGTTACGCAAATATTTACGCATGGCTACGTTCAGAAAAGTTGGAAAGAAATGGCGTGCGGAGATAGCCCGCAACGGTATTCGAAGGTCTGCAATGTTCACCAGCAAAACTGAAGCCCAAGCCTGGGCTGCCAAGATAGAATTTACTGCAACCCATACCCCCCGTAAAACGCTCCACGATGCGCTACAGCGATACTTGGAAACAGTAAGCACGCATAAGAAGGGCGAGCGGTGGGAGCGCACCAGGATCGCGGCATTCAAGCGCCAGCTACCGAACCGACTCCTAGCTGGAACAACATCGGACGCTTTGGCTAAATGGCGGGATGAGCGGCTTAAGTCTGTATCGACCGGGACCGTGCGCCGGGAAATGAACCTGTTCGGCAATATCCTAGAAACCGCAACGGTCGAATGGGGCTGGCTGGACGCCAACCCGTTTCGAAAGGTCAAGCGCCCGCCTGATGGTAAGCCGAGAGATAGGGTAATCACGGACGATGAAGTTAAGGAGTTCGTTGCAGCCTGTACCAGTCCCATGCAAAAGCAGGTTGCGGAAGCATTTCTATTCGCACTCGAGACTGGCATGAGAGCTGGCGAGATTGTTGAAATAAGAAGTGATCAAATAGCTGATAAGTTCGTTGTCCTCCGGGACACTAAAAACGGTTCCAGTAGAAAGGTGCCCCTTAGTCAGGCGGCTAGACATATGCTTCCCGCTTTCGGTTTCAATCTCAATTCGTATCAGCTTGATATTCATTTTCGGAAAGTCCGCGATAGATTGGGAAAGGATTACACATTCCATGCTACTCGGCATACGGCGGCAACTCGCATAGCGCGGTCTGGTAAACTGACTCCATACGAACTATGTGAAATGTTCGGATGGAAAAAGCTGGAAATGGCTCTTAGATACATCAACTCACAAGCGGCCGACATCGCCGATAGACTCTAGTTTGTGCGCTTCCATCCATGCGTTTACTTCTTGCTTAGCCCATCGCCTACCCTTTAATGTTCCGGTAGGTGACGACGGTGTCGGAAAGTCCGGCCTGCGGGTTAATTCACGCATCGAGGTTTCCTCTAATGCGCAATGCCTACACAGATCGGTAAACGATAGCCAGCTTGCACACAGCACACGCTCCATGCGACGGTAGGTTTCCTTGGATATATCTTCAGTATTCATTTCGTCTCTCCATCAATCTCTTTCAGCACTTCTTTGAGCGGCCGGCGCATCAATCAGCCCGGCTTGGATTGCTTCTCATACAGCGATTCTACGTACTCGCGTTGCTGCGTGAATACCGGTGGTTCAAGATCAATTACCCATTCGCTGCGTTCGCAGGTTTCTCCGGTCTGAAGCACTGGCTTTATGACCGTTATTGACTTGCACACTGCACCGCGCTTGAAATGAGTGGGAGCCTGCTCCCAAGGGCTTCCCCCGTCCTCCAGCATTTGCCGAAGTTCAGGCGTCGTTTTAAGGTTGCATTGCTTGTGCGAAAAGACCGCCCTGGCTGCCATGCTGACAGAATTCCGGGTCGCGTCCTGCTGGCGCCATACCAAGTAATTAACGATCTCCGACAGATCGGGAACGACAAATGCGCGGCTGTCGAACTGGCGCAATCCATAGGGGGAGTCTTGATTGAACGTGCCGGTTGCGATAGCCGCACTCAGACTGAGTATTTTGGACAGCCTCTTACCAACCCAAGGCTGAGACTGCAAACTCATGTCGTCTCTCACGATTATAGATATCTCGTCGGACTGAAAATAGGCCAGCACCGCGCCCTGGATTTCCTCGCAGAGGGCTTGAGCAACGGTCGCCATGTGATCAAAAAAAAGACTGTCGAACGGCTTGTCGAGTTTAATGCCGTGAAATGCTCGCCCATCGACCCGAATTACCATGGGTATCCGACGTGGCAATGCGTAGTCGAATGCGCGCTCGTAACCTTTGAACCGATCCCCGATGTCGTCACTCATCTGTCCCGCCTTTCGCCTGCGCTCCCTCACTCCACTCAGAGCACTCTGCTACATCAACCCGATGGACATAGCCATAGCTCTTTGTAAAATCATCGTGCAGCCACACGTCACCTAATCTGGAAGCGCCGTTACAACGATACCTTTTGCCCTGATATGTGCAGAACAATGGATTGGTGGCGAGCCACTTATGATCCATAGTTGCCGCTGGCCTGCGCGCATGCTCAAGAAATTTCTTGGCGAAGCGCTCGCCGTCAGTCTTAGGCTCGTAGCTATCCAGCCAGTCATCGATGTGCGTCATTTCTTCTCGCTCCCGGTTGCAATCTCGCGCGCTCCCTCACTCGGCGGGGCTGGCAAGAAAATAATACGCTTGCACTGCGCACAAGTCCGCTTTACATATACCTCCGAATCGCTCGCTGTCTTGGCGCGAATGTCATGGGCGCGTAATGCCATATCGCATAGATTTTTTAGTTCTTCGTCGTAAAGAACCTCGGCTCCTGCCGTCAGAATACCTTCTATCTGCTCCCGCGTTAGCTCACTCATTCCTCGCTCCCGGTAACTGATTCGTTAGGCGCGGCTGGCGACACTCTCCAATACGATTTGTTAGGCGTAAGTGCGGCAAAGCGTGGCCTAACTATGCCATCCGGCCACATAACTGGCTCATTGAACTCATGTTCACCTCGCACATTAATCTGTCCCTTGCTCGAACAGTAGACTATTGCTCGCTCACCAACCCTTGCGTTATCCGATACGTGAGCGACGTGCAGGATGCGGTATATATCGCCTTTGTAGTGTTTGTATAGTGGCTCTGATTCGTTAGGCGCGGGCGCTAGTCCAGGATCAAAGTCGCGCGAATTGCTATCGACTCGCTTGAACAAGTGGGCATTCCAGCTTGCCGATATTTCCTTGTAGCGATACCTGGCGGCCGCTTCCTCGGTGAATATTTCCGGCCTTCGATCTTGATCATCGAAATAGATCATCCACCAGTCGTTCTCGGTCTTGCTGCCTGTCGGCGCGGGGGCTAGTGCGCGGATGCTTATGGCGCAATACACCACCTCTGTTCTAGCTCCATCTGAATATTCAGTAGTTCCGTTAAGCTCCCCGCTCCGTTCAATTTTATAGCGGCGGTCCTCGCACACCATCGCACAGCGCTCTATCGTCTCCCGCTCGATAGTCTCAGCCCTTTGCTCCGCCTCCACCCAATGCCAATACAGCTTGTCGTAGGCGGCACGCATTTGAGCTATGCGAGCGTTGGCGGCGGTGAGTTCATCCGAGTCGGTGTTGTATGGCGGTTCAGGCTTGCGTCCGTCGTAGTTCATATCAAATCCTCCCCCGTGTAATCACTCCACGCTCTACGCGCCCTCGCCCATGCACCCATGAACGACTTGACGGTTACAGTCGGCTCAGACGAGTAATATCCAGCCGCTGCTTTGTCAAATTTATCGGCATGTAGCCGTAGCGGGTGCTCTGCCGGCAGATTGTTGGTGTCTGCACGGGAGCGCATTTTTATTGATAGGTCGGTTAATTCGCTCATGGCTTGCTCTCCTTCTTCAGCGCCACTAACCTAGCATCAAGTTCAGTCAAGCGTTTGTTGAATAGCGTAATCAGAGACGCTTTTTGAGAGAACTTACTACATGGCCAGTGGCTCATTGATGGTTTTTCACCTCGCGCCTCTAGCGGACACTCGATAGTTTTCATCCAGTGGTCGCAATTACCGCATTCTTTTGTGAGCAATCCTCTAAGCTCGCGTTTAAGGTCTGCAATATGTTGCAGAGCTGAAAGACGCCCAAGCGAATTTATGAATCCGTCAAGTTCATTAACGTTCATATCTCACCCCTTCTTCAGCGCGTCGCGGATTTGGGGCCGACGAATGCGCCTGATAACGTGCTTGGCCTCAGTTAGCACATTTTCGTATGCCATTGAGATCGCTTCATCGCCGTCAATCCCATAGTCTCGACCAGCATGTTTTCGCAGACTGTCTGGCGTAGCGTAAAGAGTGATTCGTTTAAGCGCGTCCCAAAGCTTCTGCGCTTGCTGTTGCAACCTCTCGATATCGGCGGGGGTCATGGCTATCCTCTAGAAAATGCCTGTTGCCGCGTGATCAGGCCATTCTTCTTGGCGTCGCGCTTGATGCGCTTCAATTCCGCCTTAACCTGCTCAAGCGTCAATTCTCCCGCGTGCATGCGCTCAATCAATGCCGTCCGAACTCTATTGCTGTCCGCGATTTGGCCATTCGCGTCTGCCGCACGGACTGCGGCAGCTTTGTCTATCGATGCCTCGAATCGGGTGCGGCTCATCGCGGCTTCGCTCCGAGGGCGGCGTGCGCATCGGCAACCGCTTCGCGAATGGCTCCGTATTCTATGCAATCGGAACACGGCGGGCTTACGTGACAGCTACAGTTGCGCTCGGGGGTATCGGATAGTTCAATGAACCGCTCAAGCGCACCCCTCAAGGAATGGTGCTCCGCGCGAAGGGCGGCGAGTTCTCTCAATATATGTTGGAATCGCTGCGCGAGGGCTCTAAACAGCATTGCGTCAACGCGCCTGTTTCCAGCTTCAGCTATTTCTGCGGCATCGAGCGCTGCTAATCGCAAGCCTTCGTCGTCAGGCACAACTGGCGTCTGCCCGCCTTGCGGTGCGGATTCCTGTTCGTCTTTGCTCATGGTTTCTTCAACGCCTCGATCTCGGCCCCATACGTCTTAACCACCCGCACCAGCTCCGCCCGAAAGTCCCGGTTTTCCTCCTTCAACGCGAGGGCAGCCTTACGCAACCGATGGCAATATTCTTTGACGTCCGGATTCACCGATAGCCAGCGCTGCGCAACCTTTACCGGGCGCGGCGGGAGTTCGGTGATCTTGGGCAGGGGCTTGGTCATTGCTTTAGTTGGTAAATGGGTCGCGAGCCGAGAATTTCCCCGATAGCGCGGAGCGAGAAAACGCACTATGCCGAAATGGCGCCCGCGGGTGAGGGTTAGGCCGAAACGCGCTGCACGCGCGCTGTGCGTATCTGCCGGATGGCGTCGAGCGACTGCTGCAGCTCGCCAGGTGTCATGTCTGCAAGCCCTGCGTCGATAAGTGCTCGCAGGCGTTCGGTGCCATACCGGCTAGTCCCGTATGTTCCGGAGCGCGTCGGCGCTGAAATGGTCGCCGCTGACCTTGTGGCTGGGCCAGCCGGCGTCTGTGCGACTTGGGCCTCTACGGTGGCCGGCTGGGCGGAGGCGCGTTCCTCATCGATCCGTTTTTGTTCTGCCGCCCGCTCATCCGCAATCTGCTTGTCGGCCGCGGCTTTGGCCTTCGCCTCTTCCTCGGCGCGGATAGTTTCTCTTTCTTTTTCGAGTCGGTCCGCCTCGGCCTTGGTGTGAGCGTCGATGCGCAGCGTGATCAGCGCGACCAGATCATCGTTTGCCTTCAATACAATCTGTGCCGTGTCAGCGAACAACAAAACGTGGTTCGCCGCCAGTTCGCGCAGCGAGTTCATGTTGATCTGGATCCGGTCGGCGATCGAGTTAGCCTCGATCGTGACGCGCGCAAGCTCGGTGTCGACGGCATCGTGCAAACTAGTGACCGTACGCTTGCCCTTGATAACGCCGGCAAAGTCCGCGACGACCACTGGCATGTAGTCTTTGCCCAGCCGTTTGTTCAGCCCTAATATGTGCTCTGCAAACTTGGCCTTGCCTTCCTGCACGATCTCGATCCTGATGGTGTCTTTGCGCACCTTAACCAGCTTTTCGAGCATAAGCCGTGTAGCCCGTGCCTGGCCTGCGTATTGGGCCACCGTGCGCCGCATTTCGTCGATGCTGGCAGTCTGTGCTAGGGCGCTCGCCTCGGCTGCCTCAAGCGCAACCTGTGCTTTCTCCAGCGTCTTGATCGCGGCCTCGGTATCGGCGAACGCCTGGTCGGTTGATGGGTTGCGATCGATGCCGTCTATGAATTCGGTCAGCTTGGCACCGAAGACGCCCAAGTTATCGATGAGACTGATTTGCCCGTTGACCTGAATGGAGAGGGCGGGCAGGGCCATTTTCACTTCTGCGACCGGGCCCGGCAGCACTTCAACATGCCGGTAGTTCGCAAGGTCACGCTCGAATTGCGCCCAGCCCGCGTAGATGCGATCGATCCACGCCTGATTCGGCCGCACTTCAAGATGCACCATATTCTCTCGCGTGCCATCGGACACAACGAAGATCAAGCGCTCGGCATTGGTCACCAGCATGACCTGCTGGCATTGCGGCTGATGTTCGTCGGGCAGCTCACCGCGGGATACCGCGTTGGCGAGCTCGCGCTCCCATTGCTTGTGCTCGAACGCGGTGGAACCGTCGATCGTCAGGCCGTCGCAGGATGCCGATAGCCGCCCCATTGAAAAGGTAGCCGGGAATAGTTCTTCGCCCAGGATGTCCTCGACAATCGGGCGCGCGAGCGCTTCGACCTCATGCCCGCGGTCGAGGACTTTAGTTTGCACGAAGTCGCTAAACTCCTTGGCAATGCCGGTTGCCTTGGCGGCGATCAATTCAGTGCGGGTGACGTTCTTCGACAGTCCAAGCATGGCGGCGGCTTCGCTGGCGCCGTTGTGCTCGAGACGGAATTGGTGCCATGCGTCGGTACCCTGCGTTAGATCGTGGATCGTCGTTTTCATGTCGGTTGCTTTCGGATGTGTAAGGGATGGCTACTTGGTCAATTCAGCTTTAAGCGCTTTGTATAGCGTGCCCAACTCGGCGCGCTGCTGCGGGTCCTCGACTTCGCCGATCAAGTCGGCCTCGGCATCCAGCATGTCACCGTCGTTTTTAGCCTTGCGCAACCGTTCTTCGACAATTGCAAAGGTGACTGTGGGATTGGTCTCGCTTTGGTCGATGTCGTCGTTGTCAACGGTGATGGGCGCCGGCTTGATGTCGACTATCTTTTTCTTCTGTTCATCGGACAGGAGGTTCTTAGTCGACACCGTCGCGATGATTTCTTCAGGCGTGCGTTTGCCGTCGAGGATGAGCTTTTTCCATGCGGAGATATTCTTGTCGAATTTCTCCTGCTCATAGGGCGGCAAGATAGCCATGCCGGGCCGCGCCATAGGCGTGATGTCCTTCATGGGCGCGTCGCTCAATTCTTCAGCGCCGTGTAGACCCTTCAGCACGTCGGCGGCGATATCGCGTGCGGCAAACCAGAATGCGCGCCACGCCATCTGACGCTCTGGGTAGTTGGTCCAGGGTCCAGCCTTACCGAGAAGGCCCGCAGTCTTGGCGCTCTCCTTGGAAAAGGTGCGCTCGCAGGGCGGGTGTCCGGGCCGCGTGATCCTGCAGCGCCCCATGCCGGTTTTCTTGATGACCTCGACATCATCCTCTTCGATAATAAAACCGCGGGCGAGCAGAATGGCTTTGCCGACGTCGCCATAGAGCCCGGGCTTGCCATTGATGACGGCTATATTTTGAATCGCAGACATCGGGGGTAGGCCTACTTCCTGGCCCATCTGTACTGCAATCATCACGTTGCCGGGCTTGCTCTTGTAATCCTTGGGGGCCAGGTCTGAGTCCGCAATCAATTTCGCGAGATCCATGGCCTGCTGTAGATTGGTGGGAACAAGCGAAAACGCCGTTACTGCTTTATCAGGTGCGTTCATTTAGATACCTTTCGTAAAGATGAGATTTTGTTAACCGGTGCATCACGCTCGGCATTTTCGATATGCGCATCCTCCCAGCACTTGGCGTAATTACGCTGTATCCAGGCGAACTTGCGCGATAGATAACCGTCCTTCTTCGCCTCGTCGGCTCTGACGACCGGGGCAATGGTTTCGCGGATCTGTCGAGTTGGCTTCATGTGCGACCCCTCTTTGAATACCATGCGTCGGCTTCTTCCTTTGTCGCGTCCCATTCTCCGTTTCTTGCTCGGTCCGCAAGCTCTGGACAACCTGCTGCAGTAAGGGCGCGAACAAGGTCAATAATCGGCGTCGCTGATTCGCTCTCGTAGTCATCAAACACACCAACCCGAGCTTGCTTCTCAAGGTCAAACTGGCCGGCGGCGTGCAACACTTGCGCTAACCGCTCTTTAGTTTTGTTTATCACGCCTTCTCCTTGATGTAGTTGACATCAGCGTCTTCCCGCCCGCAATCGCCGCGCGCCTGGTGTTTTCCGCAGAATTGGCGATACTTTTTTGAATAGCTTTCGGTCGCGTCCAGCTTTTCTCCGCTCCGAGAGAATTCCTCCTTGAGCGTATAGCGATAAACGGCATACTCTGCGCAGCCTGGGTTGTCGCAACGATCCTTTTCAAGATCGAGAATGGTGTCTGGAATCGGCTCCCCCGCCTTGATCCATTCCGCGCCCAGCATCATGATTGCCGTTTCCATCCGGTGAAAGCTCGTCGTATGCACCACTTGGCCCTTAAACCAAAAATGCACCGCCACGCTAAAGCGCCATTCATCGCCAGAGAGTCCGCTCGTTTTCCAGCGCGGCGTTACTTCAAGCGTGATCTTGTCGAACGTTTCCCACTCGCTGTGTCGCTTGTGCCAAGGCTTACCTAGTTCGCTCATGCCGACACCTTTACCAAAATGGGCCGCAGCGCCTTAACCTGTATCACTCGCCGGCTCGCGTTCCAACACAATCGCACCTTGCCTTGCTTGGCCAGCGCTGCGATCGCCGCCTGCTGCGTATAGTCGTTGCGTCTCACGATTCTCATAGTCGTTATCCCGTTTGTTTAAGTTTGCGATCACGAGCTACGCCGCCCGCATTCTGGATTGCCCGTAATGCAATATCGCGGATGCCCGGTAAGCCCAGGTCTGCCCGGTGCTCGATCTCGTTCATGGCGTCGATCAAGCAATCGCGTTGTTGCTGGAGACGCCGGCCGGCATTGATGAGGTTTTGCATCGATGCTGCGAGGTCGTCGAATTGTTGGGTGATGTGGGGCGTGCTCATGCGGGCACCTTTTCCATAGCTTCTCTGGTGAGCTCGTAGCGATACGCCTTCACAAAGCCGCTGCGTACGCTGTGTAATGCGCCTCGCACTATCAGCTTGTTGTCGATCAGCCACTGCGTCATGCCCTTGTTCTCGGACCATTCCTTGATGTAAACCTCGTCTGCTGGGCACGGGTCGTCAGGGAAATTAACTGTCGCGGTAGCCAGCGGTCCTTTGTCGCAATTCAACCTAATTGCAACGCGGCCACCTTCGTAGTGGCAAAACTCCACGTCAACGTTTTTATAGGTGACGCCGCCTAGCGTGATGTCCGTGTAGTTGCTCATGCCAACCCCCTATGCTCGCGCAACTGTTTCTCCAACTGTCGTTTGAGGTTCCCTTGCATAGCGTATTTGTGATCGTTGCACCCCGGACTGTTCGGATAGTCACGTTTAAACTCGGCATCCATTGCTGCCAACTTGGCCGTGACGCGGGCGATCTGAGCGACGAGGTTGGACTCGTAGTTGGCGTTGTCGCGGGCTAAATCATTGCGGGCGGCTCGGAGTTGCACTACGGCGTTTTGCAGGAAGGCGAGGTCTGACATGATTAATACCCGAGGCAGAATGTTTCGGTTGCGCCGTTGCATTCCGGTTCGCGCTCATCGTAATGTGAGCACTTGTGCTCCTCCCAGCAATGCTCGATTTCTTCAGCAGAAAAGGTGGCGAACTTCGGTTGCGCGGCGTATTCGGCAAATGTCATATTGCTCACTGTCTATCTCCTATGGGGTGACTAGGCCGTTAGAGCCAGTTCAGCTTCGATTCGCGCAATGTCAGCGAGAAGCTGGCGGCGATCATCCACGTCATGGCACTCTCGATAAAACAGCTTGTATTGGGCAATAGTGCTTTGAAGTATTTCCTTGCCAGAGCCAGTGGGCTTCATGCCAAATCTGTTGTCGTTGTGCGTATTCATTTGTTATCTCCTATGCGGGGGATGGGGGGTTAGCGGCCGTGGGCTTCGACGTCAGCGGCGATGGCCGCGGATATTTCAAGGAAGGGCCGCGGGTCGTATTTCTTGGCGCGCGGCTGACCGACCATGCGATCGCGGCAGAGGTTATGCGCGATCATCAACGTGTCGTAACGGTTGCAGGCTTTGACGATGAACTTGGCGTATTGCCCGCCGTCCTTTTTCACAAGGGCCATCAGGTTGCCTTGGGCGTCAAAAATCATCACGTGTTCCTCGTTCGGCAGATCCTTGAAACTGAGCGGCGTTATCGTTTTTTTTGCCCCTGCTGCCATGTCGATCTCCCTGTTGATTGGTTTAACTCTGAGTGAATGATACATACGGTATCGCATCATGTCAATACGTATGGTATCGATTTATTAAAATATGATACCAATGGTGTCTTTACTGAGGGGCAAGACAATAAAAAACCCGCCGAAGCGGGTTGGTGTGGGGCGGGTAGCGGAGGCTACTTCAGGGTATCAAGCGTGAAACGGCTACGGTGGCCATTCCAACAACAGCCAGCACGCTGAGAACCGGAGGGCGCCTACGATGGTGCCGGTGGGCTATTAAAAATTACCACAATTTCCAAAAAATGACCGCTATCAGCAGACCGATAATCCACATGAGCCCGGTAATGCCTTTGTCGATTGATTCCAGCTTTGAATCGATCACGTGCAGGGACGTTTTAAGTTCGTGCAACAGAATATTTATATCATCAAGGTCTTGCCGCATACCTGCGATCTACATCTAAGCGATCTGCGCCAGTATCCACTGCAATGGATTGAGGGTGCACTTAGTGCTGTCCGAATAGCGCCCGGTTTCCTTCAATACGTCATTGTAGGCAGCGAAGCGTAGTGAGTCGATCTCTGGAATATGGGCATCTTCCAGCGCATCGAGACGTCGTTCGAGTTCGTCATCGCTCAGACTGTGGGACTCAAGTTTAATGGCGGCAAAACGATTGGCCATTTCACGTGTCTTCGCGGCCTTGCCGGCGAAGTCACTCACGGAATCCAGAACTGCCGCAGCGGCTCCAATGAGTCCTGCGATAGCGATTAATGCGTCATTTTTGCCCAGAAAGGCGAGGAACGCAGAAGTGCCAGCGAGGAATATGATGAACCTGAGGAGGCTCGATACGCGGTCGTACAGGTTCGCTTGCAGGCGGCCGAATCGCATCGCATACAGCAGGCGCCAAGTCAGTTCGTCGCGCCGCAGGTTTATTTGGGTGGTGGGGGCGGCGGCCGCGGCGGAGGGGGCGGGGGTGGTTTCGGGGGTCTCCACGATTTGTGCCTTTCGTCAGAAAAGTTGGAGAATAAAATATTGATCATAAACCAACAGGAACTACGCTAAGCCGACGCATGGTCATCCACGTGACGCTAGCGGGTAGTGCAGCGCACGCCGCCGAGGCCGTTGGGGGAGCAGTTAGTCGTGCGAGGTATTGGGATTTGATAGGCGGGTGTTGGTTGAAATGGTGCTGGCGCAGTTCGCTCCATAAGCAACGGGAGCACGGCCCGCCTGCTGGCATAATCATCTCGCGCTTGCGCTTGGGCGTCTCGTTCGCCACGGTCTACAACACGATCAATCTGACCTTGGATGTTTGCGATGATCGCTTTGCGATTGCGAGCAAACTCTCCGTACGTGATCTTTCCGATATAGAGGTCGGCAACCGACACCATTAGTTCAGTTTGGCCGCGCTCCCACAAGGATGCGATCATAGGGTGCATCTTGTCTCTGTCAGCGGCGGTTCTCATGTGACAGCGTTCGCGCCCCTCTGCCCATACTGTTATCGCTGGAAGTTCTTCGGCAGTCGGTCTGTCTTGGATGGTGAGCGTCGCGAATTTTTGCTCTGTTAGTAACACCGGCAGCTTTACACGGATCGATTGAAGCTCTGCTCTTTCGGCCAACTCGTTCAGGCAGCGAGTCAACAGATCGGTTTGGGCCATCGCCGGAGTCGAAATAGAGGCAATTAGAATTACGATGGCCCGCATCATCTAGGCTACGACTTTATCGGTATTTTTTTTACCAGTAGACTTCGTTTTTGCCTTGAAGTCGGCCTTCATCTTCAGGTAGTCGCTTTGGGCGGTTGGGGCCCGGTCAACGGTGGTAGCCGAGGCGCTCAACGCAGCAATGTGTTTGCTTAATTCTTCGGTCATCCTGGGTACGGCAAAGAGCACCACCGCCGGATCGACCTCGGCAACCTCGCACAGCTTAAAGAAGTCCTGCAAATTGATTTGCCGGTTGCCGTTAGTCCAGCTGCGCAAGGCAGACTCGGAAAGCTGCATCGCGTCGGCCACCTTGGCGAGGTTGCTGCCTTTGTGCCTGAGCAGCTTTCTGAAGCGCTTGCCCCAATCCAGCCAGATAACATCTTTTATCAGCATGGCGGGATATTACCGAGCCCCCGTGGCAATGTCCGATACGTATGGTATTGACAATACGGCAATGATATTGATACCATGCGTATCACTATGGGACAAAGACACAATCTATTGCGCGAATACCGGGAGCGGTGCGCCATTTCCACTGCGGAGATGGCCCAAAAACTTGGCATCGCGGAATCTACGCTGCGCAGTCTTGAGAACGGCAACCGGACGATCACGGCGGAACTTTGCCGCAATATTGAAGTGGTTACCAAGGGCGCAGTAACACGGGCCGACATTGACCCGGCCATTTTTGGTCAGGCCGCGTGACTTGCGCGAACAAAAAGGTTCGCAAAAACGAACAAAAATGTTCGCGGGGTTACGCCCTGAGGGCCGCGGTCACGGCTGACTGGAACATCGCGCGCTCGTCGCCCTTGACAAGCCAGTGCGCGGTTACGTGCAGCTTGTCCGAGAGGTCTATCAGGTGCTCGCCACTTAGGGCGGCATGCTTCGAGCGCAACCATAGGCGCACGGTCTTTGGCGCCACGTGGCAGCCCTCGGCGATCATTGGGACGGTCTGGCCGGAGCAGGTCATGGCTTGGCGCATACGTCCGCAAAACGTAACTGTGCCCATGGCCGTCCTCCCCGAAGTTTTTGTAGGACAGAAATTCTACAACCTCGGGGTAGGGGGTTTTCTGTGCGGTAGCGCACATAAGCACGCACTCGATCACAGGCCGCGTGCTCAAGTCAATTGTAAATTCATTCATTCAACTAGTTGCTTTTGTAGGGAGACGAAGCGATGTATGGCGATCCGAAGCTGGTGCGGGTTCACGTGGTTCAAGTGTCCTTGAACGAGTACGAAAATGCGGAAGTGGACAAGATTGTGGCTAAGACTGGCCGGTCCCGCGCGACGGTACTGCGTGAGCTCATGATGGCTGAAGCGTATAGGCAAAACATGGGGGTAGATGCTCCCAAATCGAGTGCGAAGTTGGAAGCGTTAACTAGTCAGGTTAAGGGTGTGGGGAAACAACAGTGCCAAGGCGAACAGTCGATCGCGTACCGCTGAACACAAGCGAGATATTAGTGATTTCACGTAGTGCCGCTCAGCAGGGCGGCTCGGTGTCGTTGGACGAGACTGCGAGCAAGCTTATCCGCAAAGCGATTGCGCGCAAAGCGAAGAAGCGGGCGGGCAGGGTGCGCAAGTGAATCCGGGAATCATCGCATGAGCGGGCCACTGACATACCTCGCTGGGCCCTATTCGCACCCTGATCGTGCCGTACGCGTCGCTCGCTTCGAGGCAATCAACAAAGTGGCTGCCGAACTGATGCGCAAGGGTCTGCTTGTCTATTCGCCAATCTCGCACACACACCCGATAGCAGAGGCTGGTGATCTGCCTCTCGGGTGGGATTTCTGGTGCAAATACGATACCGCGTTTATTGAGCACTCGAACAAAGTAATCGTGCTGATGCTTGATGGGTGGGAAGCGTCAAATGGCGTAGCCGCGGAAATATCGCTGGCTAAACGGCTGAGCGTTAGCGTGGATTATATGGAGCCAACGCCATGACCCTCGCACTCAAATGGCTAGATTGCCTGCCGGCAACCGTGTCCGAATTTGCAGCGATGCTCGACATTTCGCTGCACCAGGCCAATGCACGGCTCAATTACGCGAGAGTGCACCATATGGCGAAGCGATCGAACAAGGTGCGCCCGTTGCACAAGTGCCGCGGGCGATGGCCGGCGATTTGGGTGAGGGCATGAATCGAATAACGACAGCTAGGGTAGCTCCCAAAGAGGCGGTCTTCCGGCCCGCTCTGCTGTCGTTTCCCTTTGCCGGATTTCTACCGGAGGAAATTATGGCGAAGCGAAGTAAGAAGATGCAGAAGATGCTGGCGGAAATGTGCGGGCCAGTTGATGCGAAATTATTTATGTATTGCAGCGAAATCTACGGGGCTGCGGCTCACATGAGTATGCCAGTAGAAAACCCATCGTTTAAGAAATTCAAGGTTGGCGAGTCTTTTATTGCCCTTACAGACATTCCAGTAAATCGCGGAATGCTGGCAGTTACCAAAGAGTTGCGCGAACTAAAGGTGTCCGATCAGGTAAAGGCTGCGATGGTATCTAGGCTGCTGCATTTCGGCGAGATATTTGAGCATGCCGAGTGTAAACCCTGGATTAAGGAGTCCTCCGAACAGGGTTCGGTAATGGTTAGCGAATGCCTTATGAGAGCGTGTGCGGAGGCAAAAATAAATGTCACAAACGACAGGCTGAGATTGGATATTCCAGACCTCGTGCGCTTGGCCGAGCAGTATGAAGCGGAAGAGGACAAGCCAAACTAATGAACGCCAGCGGCTTGCCGGCGCCATTAGTGCCGGCAGAAGTTGATTTACGCGGCTACGATTTCATGCCTTTCTACGGTGATGCGTTATCGCGTTCCGAATTTAGCAAGACGACAAACGATATGGCTTGGCGCTTCGGGGTCATGTTGTGGTGGGAGTCGTGGGCTAAGCAGGTACCGGCCGCGTCCCTGCCGGACGACGACGCCATACTGGCTCAAGCCTGCGGCCTGGGCCGTGATGTTAAGACCTGGCGCAAGATCAAAGTGCTAGCGCTGCATGGTTTTGTGAAGTGCTCAGATGGCCGGCTGTATCACAAATTCCTAGCGGTGGCGGCCGTAGATGCTTGGGAAGGTCGGGTTAAGCAGCGCATGAAAACGGTGTATGCCCGGATAGCCGGATTGAAAAAACGCCTGCTACTAGCGCCTTCAGATGCAGAAAAAACGCACATTCAAAGCTTGATACTCGGTCTGGAACAAAGTCTGTCACAGACAATTAAAAAGCCTGTCACAGACAATTTATATGCCAGTGACACACCTTTGTCACAGGGCCAGTTACTGACTCCAGAGGTACAGAGACAGGGACAGAGACAGGGAGAGGGAGAGGTACAGGGAGAGGATAAAGAAAAACCTTTAAAACCTTCCTCCGCTGACGCGGAGGCGGATCCGTGGAGCGTTGGCAAGAATTTCCTGATTTCTCGCGGAAGTTCAAAAAACGAGGCCGGTTCGTTCATCGGCGGTATGGCCAAGGAATACGGAAAACCTGCGGTCATCGAGGCGATACAGGCCGCGATCAACGCTCAAGCAGCGGTGCCGAAAGACTACATCGTGGCGGTCCTGCAAAACCGTCCCAAGCCCGGCAAGTTTGACCCAGTCGCCAGCAACTTAGAATTTATTCGGAGGCAATCCCAATGACCGAACAGTGGGCAGGCGTTCTCTGGCAGCGATTTCGAGACCTCTACGGGCACAAGTGGGCGGGGCTTTTTCAGGGCGACGAAGCCATCGAATCGTGGCGCATTACCTGGGCGCAAGGGCTTGATGTTTCTGCCGAACAAATCAAGTTTGCGCTGTCCCGGATCGGCTCTGAATTCCCCGATTGGCCGCCCACTTTTGGACAGTTTAAAAGCCTCTGCGGCTGCGCTCCGAAGTCGGTGGTGCTGGCGCTGCGCAAGCCCGAATACCGCAAGCCGTCAGAGGCGATTATGAACGAGCTCAAGCGCGTGGCTAAAACCCGGCCAACCGGCGAATGGTGGACGGTCGACAAGGTTGAAAACGAGTTTCAGGTTGCGCACATCGTTCGCCAGGCGCAGCACTTCGGAGCCCTGTCGCCCGCCAGCAGATTCCTGGACGAATGCAAGGCGGCCGGCATCATCACGCACGACAATCGCTTGGGCGTGTTGAATCGCCGCGAGCCCGGCCAGGACGATGAAGAACGCGCTGTCGATGTTCCACGAGAAACACTCGAGCCCGAGTTCGCATGATCGACACCGCCTCCGAATCCTGGCGCCACGAGACCGAAGTTCGCCACGTCGCCGCCATGCCCGACCGCAACTATCGCCTGCACTACCTCGCAGGGGTCCGACGCCACCGCGGGGACGCCGCAGTCGAGCGCATCAAGGACGGTTTGAAAGCCTATTTTCTCGAGCACATCAAAGGAGTTTGAACCATGGAATTAGCTACCGAAACGAGCACCAGAAAACCCCGCGCCACGGGCCGCAAAGACCGCGACGGCGGAGAAGAAATATTGAAAATTCCACCGATAAAGGATGCCTGCTCCGACATGATGAAGCTCTACCAGAAAATGCTCGCCGCCAAGGTCGTTTTCAACGAGTGCGTGAAGGGCGTTGCCGAGCGGTCCAACACGAATTCAGCGACGCTGAAAAAGCTGGTGCGAGCCAGTGCCGGGGGTAACTTTGCGGACGTCAGGCGCGACGTGGATCAAGCTGCGATTGTGTTTGAGGAAGTGGGCGAAATTGCTGGCGGGAAGAACGGGGAAGCGGGGGCCTAGTGCCGATTAGCCCTGAAAACGCTGCGCGCTATCCGAAGAATTGGAAGGATATTCGGAACAGTATTCTGCTGCGCGCGAAGAATTGTTGCGAAGAGTGCGGCATTGAAAACGGGGCGTTTGGCTACCGGGAAGACGGCTTATTCGTGCGCTGCGATACTCGGCATTTCATGTTCACCCCACCACGGGCGAAGTGTTTTCGCATTGTGCTGACGATCGCGCACCTTGACCATACGCCAGAAAACTGCGCTGAAGAGAATTTGCGCGCGTGGTGCCAGCGTTGCCATCTGGCCTACGATGCCAAGCATCATGGGCAATCTTCGTATCGGACGCGGCGCAAGCACAAAGCGATTGCGGAGTTATTCGAGTGATCCGTTTCACCATCATCGGCGAGCCAGCATCAAAGGCAAACAGCCGCGAAATCGCGACCATCGGCGCCCGTAAAATGGAGGTCCTGGTCGGCCAGAATGACGACGGCTCGCTGCAATTCGAGAAGATGAAAGTCGGCGGCAGGATCCTCAATCGCAAGAGCGATAAGGCGCTGAATTACGAGAAGTCTGCGCTGAAGCAAGTTCCGCCGGTTGCAAGGCTGCGCCTCCAGGGCCCGGTGCGAGTGACCCTTCGAATCTTCTACGCGAGCCAGCGACCCGATCTCGACGAATCGGTTGTCCTAGATGTGTTGCAGGATCGGTATGAAAAAAACAAGTACACCAAAGCGCGCGAGCTCGTGCAGCGAGGCGTTTACTGCAACGACCGCCAGGTGAGAGAGAAGCACGTCTTTCACGCCATCGACCGAAAGAATCCGCGCACCGAGATTGAGATCGAGCTGCTCGAGCAGGAACTGTTCGAGGCGCTCCCGCTCGAATTTATCCCGCCGCAACCCAAGGCGATCGAGTTTGTGGGCAAGCCTTTTTGATGCCCTGGTGGTCACTGGTAATCGCGTTCGGACTGGGCGCGTTTATAGGCAGTAGATACGCCTACGGCAATTGCACGCGCGAGGTTAAGTACGCGGTTGAGATGAACGAAGAAATGAAAACATGATCATCGCAGAATCAGTGTTGATCGGCCGGATACTCGCAGGGTTCTCGTGCGGTGTGGCGGTCGGGATCGTCATCAATCTCGCGGGCAAGTGAGTCATGGCCACTCACACCCAAACCGTTGACCCCGATCTTCTGAAAGCAGGCGAGCACGATCTCCGCGTGAAGGAAACGATCGACACCATTTTCGAGGGTGGAGCTAAGCCGCACGCGCTCATCATTTACGCCGACTATGGGCCGGGGCACGATCTGGTGCGAGTCGCGTGTGTGGGCAGCTTGCTTGAGCTTAATGCGTTGAGGAAAGTGGGGGCCGCGCAGTTGGTCTCTATGATTGAGAAGTCAAATAGTGGTGCGAAGTTGAACGGATGAAAAACTAGATGGTTAAACCGAAAGCTTCAGGCCGCGGCGGAAAGCGGGCAAACACTGGCGGCAAGCGCCCGGGCTCCGGCCGCAAGCCAGGCACGCCCAACAAGATCACTATGACCGTAAAGATGATGCTGCTAGCTGCGCTCGAGCAGGTCGGCGGCATTAAATATTTTAAGCAGCAATCAAAAGAAAATCCGACGGCGTTTATGTCCCTCCTCTCAAAAGTCATGCCGACGCAAGTGGTCGGTGACGTGACACATCGCTACGTAGCGCGGCTCCCCGCCGTGGAAGGGAATGCCCAAGAATGGCTGAAGAAATACTCGCCACCACCGCCGGAACTGACGAAACACTAATTGCATGGGAGCCGCGATCCGGACCGCAGGCTGCGTACATCGCTTGCCCCGTCTTTGAGATTTTCTACGGCGGCTCACGCGGCTCACTCAAGACAGACGGCTCGCTCGGCGACTGGATCAGCCACGCGGATCAGTACGGAGAGAACGCGATCGGGCTCATCGTGCGGCGCGAGCGCGAGCAGTTGCGCGAAACCTTCGAACGCGCGCGGCGCATCTTCATTCCCTTGGGCTTTGACTTTTCCGGGCATATCTGCACCTCCCCGCAAGGAGCGCGCTTACGCTTTCAGTATCTGGACCGTGATGCGGATGCCGAGAACTATCAGGGCGACTCCAACACGCGGGTCTATGTCGAGGAATTGGGCAACTTTCCCAATCCGGCGCCGGTGTTTAAGTTGATGGCGACGTTGCGCTCGTCCTATGGTGTGCCGTGCGGCTTCCGCGGTACCGGCAACCCAGGCGGGCCCGGCCACGGTTGGGTCAAGCGCAGATACATCGATCCAGCGCCCGGTGGATGGAAGATCATTACCGAAGACTTCGTGAACCCGTGGACGCTGAAAGTCGTGAAACGCGAGCGCATTTTCATTCCCGGCAAGATCACCGATCACAACTTACTTGGCCCCGAGTATGTCGCCAACCTGCAGATGTCGGGCTCCCCTGAACTCGTGCGCGCCTGGTTAGAAGGCGATTGGGACATCGTGGCCGGCGCGTTCTTTCCCGAGTTCTCACGCGGGCGTCACGTCATCGTGGACATGCCGTTTCCCTCCGACTGGCGGCGCTTTACGTCAACGGATTGGGGATCGGCACGCCCCTTCTGGACCGGTTGGTTCGTGGTCGCGCAGCGCGAAATGCAGGCGCAGTCGGTGACCGGCATTCCGATCACCATCCTGCCCGGCGCGCTCATCTGCTATCGCGAGTGGTACGGCGAATCGAAAGAGCGCCCGAGCCAGAACCTGGGATTGAAACTCCCGATCGAGGAGTGGGCCAAAGGGGTCATCGAGCGGTGCCGCGGGGACGTGATTGCATATCACACGGTGGACTCCTCCATGTTCGACGAGGACGGCGGGCCGTCGCTCGCTGAGCGCGCGATGAAGGTGTCGGTCAGGGGCAAGAAACTCATGCTGCGCAGATCCGACAAACGCCGGCTGCCGGGCTGGAATCAGATTCGCTATCGTCTGCGCGGCGATCATGGCCCGGAGCATTCACCGGCGATGCTGTTCTTCACGCAATTCTGCCCGGATGCGATCCGCACGTTGTCGGCCCTGCAACACGACGACATCGAGGCCAAGTACGAAGACGCCGACACCGACGGGGAGGATCATCCCTGCGACGGTATTAGGTACGGCTGCATGTCGCGCCCACGCATGGCGCCCAAGAAAGACAGCTTTGTTCCGAAAGGTCCGAAGTACGGCTCGTTCGATTGGTTAATCCGGGCCGACAAGCAGCAGCCATCAACGTATCGGATGGACTGATGAAAACATATAACAAACTTCTGAACACGCTGCGGTTTCGCGATGGCCATGGGAAAGTGATTGCAAGGATGGTGCCGAATGGCCTTGAGCTGACCGTTGAAGTGCCGCGCAGAAAGCCGGTCGTGGCTATCGTATCCAGAATGTTTATTTGTAACGCGTACAGACTCGTGGTCGGCACAGATAAATGAACCACGACAAAGCCATCGCCACCTTGCGCGCTCACGGCCGCCAACTCACCTTGGGCAATCGAACGATGTGCTTTTCAGAGTGGGCGCGCGTCATTGGCATCACCCGTAAGGCGCTGCAGTGCCGATTGTCGAGCGGCTGGCCGTTGGAGCGGGCGCTAACCGAGGGCCGCGGCAAGGCCGGGCCCAGGTCTATTCGTTTGTTGGCTTCACCGATTGCATCGCGTCCGCAATCATGCGCTGCACCAGATCGCGCTGCTCCAATGATTTTGCTGTGGGGATGAAAGGGATGTTGCCGCGCCGGCCTGCCGACATGACCTCGTTTCGAAACTCACGGCTGTTGCGTGAATTGTATTCGTCGTGCAGTAGCGTGATGGTTGTACGTACCCCTGCATTAGCCTGCTCCATCGCCTTGTCTTTGGAAGATGCGTAAACCAGCATGCAACTATCGCCGAACATAGCTCCGACTATTTTCGTTCCGTTCAAAACGCCGTCAATGGTAAAAAAATAGGCGTTTAGCGACGGAAAATGTTGTTCAAATCTGGCGCGCGGTGCTACAAGCGATACCAGTTGATCGCCGGTTAGCATAATTCTAGATCGCGTTAATTTAGTGTTTAAGTGTTCTGCAACTCGTTGTGCGTCACTAGAATCCATAACGTGTTGCCATGGTGATGTGTGACCAGCGTGTACCATGCATGATGGCGTGAACATGGCCGGGACTCAATCCTAGCCACCGGCCCAGTTTCCTGGGACCGACGACATCAGTAAGGATTTTTATCCTAACAGCCGTTTGCTCGCTAATTTTTGCATAGCTTGTGTGCCCGTGAGCGTGCCGTTGTTTTGACGTAGCGTCCATCATGTTTGCCTTGCGCGTTCCCAAGAATAGATGCTCTATATTGACGCATGAGCGGTTATCGCACCGGTGGCAAACATCAAGCCCATGCGGTATTTCTCCATGTTCACGCTGCCATGCTAGGCGATGCGCGCCGATAGCTTTGCCGTTTATATAAGCTTGGCCGTAGCCATTGTCCTTGATACTTTTGCCCCACTCGATGCAACCGGTCATGCCCCGCTCCTGGTGCGCCCTGATGCTCTTGATTGTCAGCCACACGCACCGCGAATTCAACCCGCGAGTTGTGAGCCCCTCAAACCCTCGCTACCATTCGCCCGTTGACGTAACCATAGCCGGACGTGGACTGACCCGGCATCGCAGCGGAGCCGGTGTCGTTCCGCGGGCGCCGGGCCTTTCTCGGACTAGGAGAACTTCATGTCGAACAAAGTGAAATCATTGGGTACCGTGGGCTCTGCTGCGGCCGGCATTCTGATCACAGGCGGCACCAACGCTACACCCATCGTCGCGACCTTGACCGCTGGTCATCGTCAGAAGAACGGCGACCGCATAGCGATACAGGGTGTCACCACGCTCACCTCCATGAATGGGGACTTTACCCTGACCTCGGTGGGCGCCACTGCGGGAACCCTCGACGGCTCGGCCGGTAACGGCGCTTTCGGCGGCACCGCGTCAGTGGCCGTGGTGTGCGATAAAACACCGTTTATGGACGGGCACTCCGCGGCCTGTCATCTGGGCAACACGCCTGGTGCCGCGGTGCTGGTCGGAACGGTGGTTCTCGAATCCGCCGACTCCGAAGACGGCACGCAATTCCTGTATACCAATTCGGCCGGTGTAGCGACCGCGGGATTTCAATCGGCACTGATGTCCGGAGAAATCGCGATTCCTGCAGTGACCGCAGGTCTGGGCATGGTGCTCGAGGTGCAGCTCTCGCGCTACATGCGCTTTCGCGCCTCGGCCTGGACTTCCGGCAACGGGAACGCAACACTCATTGCGTGAGCGACATAGCGATAGCCGCCGCGGTCGGGGATCACGTCCGGCTGCGGCTCACCATCGAAGGCATTACGGAGATGATCCGGGATGCCAGGACGGCCGGCTATCGCCCGCAGATTGTGTTGGTGTCGGAATACGACCGGCGCGATCTGAATCAGGATTTAATGGGCGCATCGGTTCGCGAAGTATCGAAAGAGGATGAGCATAACGATGCTCGGCAAATCGGGATCATCGAGGGCGTGCTGATCATGTCGCACGCGGACATTGCACGCCATAAATGTCGGATCGTGTGTGCGCCGCCGGCTGTGGCGACATCGCACTGATGGCCAAAACTAAACGCGCCGGCCTTATCGCCGCCAAAGCTGCTCCCGCTCCGCGCAAGCTGAAACCGGAGTCGGCCAAAGACCTCGACGAAAACGAGGTACCGCAGGAAGAAAAGGACGCCGTATCGAAGCTCTTGGCCGAGATCGACCGCGCCAAGACGTTAAAGAAGGATTTCAACGAGAAGACGCTGCCCACGCTGCGCCGGTTGACTTGGGGCACCTACAAGCCCGGCAACGAAGAGTCCACCGTGCGCACGAACATGATCTTTGCGACGCAGGCGACCTTGTTGCCGCATATCTATGCAAAAAACCCTGAAATCTCGGTGGCACCGACCGAGGCGGTCTCGCCCAAGGAATACTCGCAGTTAAAAGAATTCAGCGCCACCGCCGAGATCGTCATCAATAAGCTCCTGGTCGACGAGGCGAAGTTAAAACGCCGCATGAAGTCCGGCATCCGCTCGGCGATGAGCACCTCCGTTGCGTGGTTCAAGCTCTCTTTTCAGCATTCCCTGACCGCAGACGATCCCCTGATTCTGCGGCGAGCGAACGACATGCAGGACAACCTGCAGCAGATCGAATACCTGATCGCGGCGGCGGATGACGAGACCGACATCAAGGTCAAGAACCAGCAGAAAGAAGAGCTCACGCAGCAGCTGCAGGCGATGATTACCGCCGACGAGGTTAGTGTATTCAAAGGTTTCACACTGGACCGTATCAGGACCGAGGATATGTTCATCCTGGACGAATCCATCGTCGAGTTCGACGAATACGTGAGCGCACGCAAGTTAAGCCACCGCGTGTGGATGACGGACGAAGACTATTGCAAGAATTTCAGGAAGTCGGAAGTGCCGAAGGGCGCCACCAAGTACGGGCAGCCCGGATCCGGAGACGTCACCAACGAAGAGGGCGGAAAAATCAGCTTGACCGGCTCATCGACCGATTTAAACGTCAACTATCGCGCGGTGCACGAGGTGTGGGACCACGACACGAATATGGTCAGCGTGGTGTGCGAGGGCGTTAAAGGCTACTGCCGCCCGCCGCGGGTCATGCAGTATTCGCCCGAGCGCTGGCTGCCGTTCTATTGCCTGGGATTTAACTTAGTCGAGGGCCGTTGGCGCCCGCTGTCTGATGTGGAGCTGCTGCAGCATTTGCAGGCGGAATACAACACGACGCGCTACCTCTACGCCGAGGCGCGCAAGGAAGCCATCCCCGTGCGCATCTTCCGTAAGGGCGGCGGGCTCACCGAGGATGACATCACCAACTTGGTCAAGCGCCGCGCGCGGGACTTTATGGGCGTGGAAGGCAACCCGACGGTCCCCATCAGCAACGACATCATGCAGCTGGAGGGCATCAAGATCGACCCGGCGGCCTACGACGTGACGATCATCCGTAACGACATGGACATGATGGTTGGGCTCTCCGACGCTTCGCGCTCCAACCTGATCCAGGCCAAGACCGCCACCGAGGCGGACATCATGCAGCAATCGCTCATGAACCGCGTAGCCGAGCGCCAGGACACGGTTGAAGACCTGATAGGCGAAATGGCCGAAGCGGTGCTGCAAGTGGCCCTGCAGGCGTTTACGACCAAGGAAATCACGCAACTGATCGGTGCGGGGGCCAAGTGGAAGGATTCGCTGGCGCCGGCAGCGCAGACACCCATCGGTGCGCCCCCCGCTCAGCCGGCCCTCGACCCCAAGACGCAGCGGCCAGCGCCCCCGGCAACAGCAGTCGACCTCGACACCATCTTCAGGAAGGTTCGCGTCTCGATCAAGGCCGGGAGCACGGGTAAGCCCAACCAGACCAAGGACCGCGAGACCTGGGCCAAGATCATGCCCGTCCTGCAAGAGATGATGGTGAAGGTGGCCGAGCTGCGCGCGGCGGGGCAGTTCGATCTCGCCGAATCGTGCGTGGAACTGGTCAAGGAGACCCTCTCACGCTACGACGAGAAGATCGACGTCGACCGCTTTATACCGCCGCCCCAGATGGGACCGGACGGCAAGCCCGTGCAGCAGCAGAACGGCGCACAGGCGGCGCAACAGGCGCAGGAACAGGCGCAGGAACAGTTGCAGGAAATGCAGAAACAGTTGCAGCAGTGCCAAGCCGAGCTGCAGCAGTGCCAGATGGATTTGAAGGTGGCCAAGCAGGCCGAGCAGGCGCGGGTTGCTGAGGCGGAAGCGGCCAAGGCGGTGGACGTGGCGCGCGAGACCTCGAAAGCCCAGCGCGACGAGCGGTTGCTCATTCAAAAGCACGAAAAGGACATGCAGGCCGCCGACAACAAGGCGCATGTCGACGGTCAGGCGGCGCTCGCCAGCACGCACAGCGAGCGGGTGAAGGCCGAGGCTTCCTTGCGCCAGGCCGCGTTGAATGCGGCTATCAGTGCGGCATCGTCGATCATATCGCAGCGCTTGGCGCCCAAGCCCGGCAAAGAGGGCGAGCCCGATCACCCCGGCGAAGACTTGACGCCCGAGGAAATCGGCGACGCCATCGCAACGATCGTGCAAAGAGTCGTGGCCGTGACGCCGGTAGTGATGAGCGAGCAACCTATACTGGAAGACACACCCCTATGAACGCATTGCTACGATTCCTGCTGCTGCTGGCTGCACCTTTCTATGCGGTTGACCCAAACGGAGGCGGCGATGCAGGAGCTGATGCGGGCACTGAAGGACCGAATACTGCGGCCGATACGGGCAATGAAGGCGTGGCTGACCCTGCTGGGGCCGACCCAGCAGATCCAGGAAGCGATAAGGCAGGCCCGCCTAAAGAGGTCGACGTCAACGACATGGCCGAAGCCATCGCCGCCGGGCTCGGTGAATCCCCGCCAGAGCGCGAGCGCGGCCCCGACGGCAAGTTCCTACCCAAGACCGAAGGCCAGCCGGCCGCCAATATCGCGGCCAGGAATCCTGAAGAGCTCGCCGCCATCGAGCAGAAAAAGACCGCGGACAAGGCGGCCGCGGACGCGAAGGCCCTAGAAGGCAAGACCGCTGACAGTTTCCAACTGTCGCCCGAGCAATTGGGCGTGCTCAAGAAAGAATCGCGCGAGCGGTTCCACCAGCTTACGACCTATGCCAAGGCCCGCGAAACGGAATTATCCGAACTACGGCCTAAGATGCAGGAGCTGCAGCAGGCGCGCGAAGGCATCCTGAACATCATGCGTGAGTCGCAGACCGAGCCCGATGAGTTGGGGCGGTTGCTGGATTTCAATCGCATGATCAAGACCGGCAACTATGCGCCGGCTTTAAAACTCGTCGAAGAATACCGCGCGCAGCTCTACAAGGTAATGGGCCGCGAAGCGCCCGGCGTTGATCTCGTCAGCGAGTTTGATGATCTGAATGCGCGGGTGGACGCCGGAGAACTGAGCCGGGATGACGCTGTAGCACTCGCCAATGGACGCCGCCGCGACGCTGCGTTATCCGAGCAGTCTCAGAGCCAGCAACGCCAGCAGCAAAACGGCGCGCAGGCTCAGCAACAGCAGGATCAGGCGTTGAGCGCACTGGACGCTTGGACTAAGAGAATGGCGGCGCAAGACCCCAATTACGCAGCACGCGAGCAGGCCGTCGCACCCCGGATAGCCAAGATCATTCAGACCTACCCGCCGCATCTGTGGCTGCCCACGATCGAGGAAATCTACAACGTGACGCCGGTACCAGCGGCTAGGTCAAACTCAATCCCGAGCGGCCCAGCGCTATTGCGTCCAAACGGCACCAAGCCGGGCCCTGCGCAACCGCGCGACATGGCGAGCGCGCTGTCACAGGGGCTTGGGTATTCGTTCACGGAATGAGGCCCAAGGCAACCCGCGAGTTGTGAAGGGCTTAACTCTCGGCTACGCTTCGCCCTAATTCGATGTAAGCCGGGCTCATCACCGGCGATTCAGCAGCACGGTTTGGCAGAATATGGGCTCGCCTCCATGGGACAGAAATACGGTTCGTCCACCGTTCATTTCAATCCATGGAGATTTGCCAGTGCCGTTTAATTCGCAAGAAATTTCAGACGCAGGGAAAATCGGTTTAGATTTTTTCTTGCGCAATTCCCCGATCGATCAGATCGACGTCGAGCGCCCGCTCTTAAAAAAGCTCAACGCGAAGAAGACCTCAGCCCCCGGCGCAAAACAGTACATCGTCGAGCAGCTGCGGGTCCGCTATCAATCGAACTTCCAATGGTTCAACGGTAGCCAGATTGTTACCTACAACCGTCGCCAGTCAATCGAGCAGGCGCAGTTCGCCTGGCGCTCAGCACACGACGGCTTTGCCTTAGACGAAGATCGCCTGATTCAAAACGGCGTCGCGGTCGACGACTCCGGCCCTGGTGGCAACGCCAGCAAAGCCGAGATGATCCAGTTGACGAATCTTCTGAAAGAACAGAGCGAGATTCTCAAACTCGGCTTCCAGGAAAAGTTTAGCCAAGCGCTGCACCTCGACGGCTCGCAATCTATCGACGCGATTACCGGCCTGGATGCCTTGGTATCGCTCACCCCGACCACCGGCACCGTCGGCGGCATCGATCGTGCGCAGGCGGGCAATGCCTACTGGCGCAACTACGCCATCACGGGCTTAACCGACACGACTACCACCGGCAACATCCTGGACTACATGGAAATAGCCTGGCGTGCGTGCGTGAGAAACGGCGGGCGCCCGGACTTTATTGAGGCCGGCTCATCGTTCATCGATAGCTTCCGCAATTTCATGCTGAAGTCATTCGGCGTGATCAACTTCGAGGGCGTGTCCGAGCGCCAGATCGAAGGCGGCACATCGTCGCTCACCTTCCACGGTGTGGAAATCGAGTGGAATCCGGAGTTCGACGACATCCAGGCGATAACCGGCTCTGCAACCTCGTGGCTAAAGCGCTGCTACATGATCAACACGCGGCACATCAAGCTGCGCCCGATCGAGGGACAAGACATGATGACCCGCAAGCCGCCGCGTGCCTATGATCGGTACGAATATTACACGGGCCTCACATGGCGCGGCGCTCTCACGATGAACCGTGCCAACGCTAATGCAGTTTTGGCAACGGCCTAATCATCTTCGCTGCCTGTAGTGACCATCAACGGCCCTGCGGTGTAACCACTTGCGGGGCCGTATTTTTTTAAGCAAAGGGCTGAATTATGAAACTCACGATTAAAAAGCATGACGGCACCACCGCTCCGGTCGAGGGCAAATCGGTTGCCGAGTTGGTCGACGAATACGGCGTGGTGTCAGTGTTCGTGGGCGATAAAAGTGTAGCGCAACTGCAAAACGACGGACTCTCGAGCGAAGAGATTGACGACCTGGTGCGAGCACCGGAGCCTAAGCCTTCGCCCGCCACACCGGATATTCCA
>Ga0193742_1000329_pt1 | contig 33710 bp, 37 predicted proteins | sample L2c1metaG_FD_165511 | JGI IMG/M metagenome (GOLD analysis project Ga0193742, IMG submission 165511) | Soil microbial communities from a riparian zone of the East river system, Colorado, United States - L2c1 | ecosystem: Environmental > Terrestrial > Soil > Riparian zone | place: USA: East River... | reverse complement strand
TATTTGTTGTTGTTTTGGTTTGTTTTTTTTTTTTTTTTTTTTTTTTTTTTCACGACTACTCTGCATTCCCGTACTTTTTTTTTGGAGTGATTTCGGGGCGCAAATTTTTCTTCTTTACATCTTGATCTCACGTAAAAATCCTTGCAGGCCGAGAACTTGGCAGTTATGCCCTTGATGAGTACACTTCCGTGAAAGCAGTTCATTGGAATTTTGGAGAGAAGCTCGAGTGGCCCTTGTAATAAAGATAATCTAAAGTTCAGTGTTCGCGGTCCGTTCGAGGGCATGTATAAATTACGAAGATGAAACTGATGTCAAATAGTACTATTCATATTTTTTTTTGACGGCGTTGATTAAATATGGGACCAAAGTAAAGTGGATGTGGTAAAGGGGATGATCAAATAGTCATCGGGAGACCTGAAGTCTCACGAATGTCCTAAAATTCAAACCTATCTAGATGTAGAATAGCAAGCATAGCAGTTAGATAGTAAATGCCATGCGACATCGATATCATGGTTTGATGGTCCCTTCTTTAATTGCGTTTGTCCGGATCCAACGTAAAATAAAATAAAATAAAATAGTTCGTGTGCCAGGATCCTTCCTTTGCAATGGCCCCCATACGTTAGTAGGTAGCTCCTGCCGTTCTGATATCTCCCTTTGAGCTGAACCACTGTCAGAAGAACGTGAACGCCTTTGTACTCTGTATCTTAGAAAAGTTTTGAACACCTCTAGGTGATAAATTAATGGCGATCAAACGATGTATTAGAATGAGTAATGTAATTACGTTGAATAATGACAAACGAGAAAACACTGGTGCCCCTTACCGGAGCCAGACACTGAGGGTAATATTTATGATATCGGGTAGAATATAGTAAAAGTATAGAAAAGGATAAAGGGAGATTTCTCGAAGACATGCGACGTTTACTCTTTGGCCGGCTTGGGGTCATTCATCTGATTCTCATAATGGTAAAACGGCTGACCCCTAGATGTCAGAGCGAAAGTTAATTTCCGTGGATTTCTGGATTTCGAACAAGTTCACCTGTAGTCATAGGATGGGTATGCGCCTGCATAGTAAGGCAGTTGGTTGGAGGGTTGGCCATCGGATTGAGGGGGGGGTTGGTAGCTGGGTTGGCCAGCATGATATGTCATAGGGTAAGATGAAGGAGGCATCGTCTGCTGGTACTGGGGCGTTGCGTAGGATGGCAGATTTGTTTGGAAGGGTGCCTGCGCGGATGCACAGTATGGGTGGTAAGGTGCATACTCTCCAGATGTTGGAGATGGTACATAGGATTGGAACCAATTTGATTGGTCCCCAGGAGGGGCGGAAGGGACAGGATAAAGGTTGACGGGGAGGTCGTCATGGATAGGGAAATTCTGGTGAGGTTGGCTATTGGAAATTGGACCTTGCTCGACAGGGCGGTATTCACAGAGGAGTTTCCTTATGACGCAGCGCTCACAAGGGACATTATCGACTGGGTCAATAGGACGGCACTGGAATATTGTGAGCATGAACGGGTCGGACCATTCAAGCCTAGTCACTCACCTTGAGTTTGACTGCGCGACAGTTCGTACACGCAATGGGAACACGCTTGCGCTCTCTGAAGTGCAAATTGGAGGTAGAAGAGGAATTGCTCATGTCGGATTGAGAGAGAACTTTGAGTGGGTAAGACGGGCAAAATATCTAGTTATATAGATAGATGAAGCACACCCAAAACAAAACAAAAAAGTTTGATCGAGATCCAATGACAGCTCTATTAGAATATCCGGTTACACCTAGAGGTAGGTTTCAGTGATTTATTGCCAAGGTGAAAAACCCCCCCTCTCCCCCCCTCTCACCTTTAGCTCCAGATCAAAACAGTTCTAATCATGGTTCTTCAAAGCAGGATCAGCGTTGTTGTCACATTTTCAATACGATTGTCCACGAAAATAACCCAAACTAGGGGATACGGAGGTTGAGCATCGGAGAAACAGCCACGAGGGCACCGATAGTTGGTATGCAACGTACAGGGAAAGTAAATTTCGAACGATGCAATGAGGTGATGAGCGAGGGCTGATCTCCACTGCAACATACAAATTCCAGGATTGCGATAGACAGGAAGGTCCTAAAGGGGTTGCTCAAAGCGAGCACTTGATCAGGAAATAGTGGTGTCAATCATACCGATAGACACTGGCGCCTCGTTGTGACCCGAAACGTAGTTTGAGAGGCCAAAGGGGAGTTTGATCTCAACATCAATGGCATACACCGTTGACCTCAGACATAAACTTTAGAATCAATTATCTAAATTTGTTCAATCAATCAGTCACTCCCATCATCGTGGACCAATAAAAGTAGATATATTGGAAGGTGTGAACTTTTTGTTGGAATTGAGACAAAAGTCAAGTAAGATTCGTGGCAGATTCGACACCATCCATACACGTACACAAGCTGCTGAATTGGCAATTACAGCGCCAAATAGTCCCTGACCTCTTCTTCAGTCAATTTTCTGAATGTAGGCTTCGGTCGGCCAGTCTCGCCACCAACTTTGCCCTGTTCCAGCTCAGCTGGCGTTGGAACCGTCACTACTCCGATTTCGATTGTCTTCTCCGTCATTTGTCCCTCAAACCCTTCTTTAAGTGTTAAAAGGGCGGTATGAATTGCGTCTTCCAAGCTGATGTCGTCGTTGTAGCTGAAAATCCAAATCCAAAAGCAACGGTTCAACAAGAAATGAAAAAGACATGTTGTGATAGCTGCGCACCGTTTCTCCAAAAAAGTCTTGGCGTTAATCATATTTTTGCCAATGGCGCTAGCTTTCCATGCCCAGAAGGAGCCGGAAGGATCAACTTGATAAAGGGATGGGCCACGATGATTGTCCCAGCCCGCCACCAATAATGATACACCATATGGCCTTACACCTCTGAGCTGCACATCAATATGAAGCCATTTCATGTCCATTAATCAAGGACCCACCCTGATTGTGTGGCTTGTTGCATGACAGTCGCGATTTCTTGTGTCAAGACTTTGGTAGGCGGATATTCACCGTAAATCTTCCAATATGATTGAGCACTCTTGCGGGCCTTTGTTACAAGTATCCGGAAATCAGGACCCATCCCTGAGTATACGATCCCAATGTTGGGGCATATGGCGGCTACTTTCTCAATCACAGAGTCATCGATTAGGATAGATGATGTCTTCTTTTCAGTTGCAATCACAATGCCGTTTGTTGCTGCTTATCATAATAAGTATAAGTTTCAATTGAATCAATATTCTAGATACAGACCTTTGATCCCAAGACTTGTGGTGCCCTGAGCAACTGCGGCAAGAGCATGCTCAATCTGAACGAGTTTTCCACTTGGGGAAAAGACAGTAAGAGAATAACTGTGAAGAAGTTTATATCAGGGACAGATACAAGAATGAAAGGGCAGGAAGGCTACCTGTAGGCACCACCGTCTGCACTGGCCATTGGATTGGGTAGATGTAGTTAGAAAGAAGGGATAATGACTTGCGACCCCAGTCTTTGGCGAGACGCGCGTCCGCATTCATTGCGTGTTCTCTATTTGCTCATGTTTAAGACGCGTGCCTACATTTTAAAGCATGACCCTCAGTAAAAACGAACGTCTGATTAAAGTCATATAATAGTCATGGTACATGACTATTATACCAAAATTTTGACTGTAGTACGACTACGAACTTGATGTGGATTTTGAACTCATAAATCCCATGTTTTTAAGATGCCTCTAATTGGATTTCTGAGTCTCATAACAGTCATATTCTGGTCTCAAAATAAAAACAATTTCATTAGATGGGCCTGTGCCTAATGCCGTTGAGCACTTGAGTCGCAGTTACCTTATTTCAGGATTGTTTGTTGGTTGTGAGAACTTAAGTATGGTTATTTTGCTGTCAAAAAATATGGCAGATATTGTATGTAACCATCAATGACTGAGATCAGATTATGTAGTCGTGCTACAGTCAAAATTTTGGTAATTTAGTCATGTACCCGTGATTATTATATGACTTTAATCAGAAGTTCGTTTTTACTGAGCATGACCTAAGCTATGCTGAACTGATTTTTGTCATCTTGGGTAATAGGGCTGGGTTTGTTACTGACATGCATCGGGGGGCCCCCAACAGTTAGATACCTAGGTCACGTGTCTGGCTAGCCAACTGGTCCTTACACTACCCTTTCACCCAACCGAATGTGGTCTCTCAACTGCACTGCTGGCATTTGAAGGTGACCTCCAAGGCAGACCGACATGTCTGATTGCACTCTTGGCCCTCTGTAGTTCATAATACACTAAATACATATTTTTGAAGTAAATAACATGCTTTTAACATGTTTTTAATCTAACAAAACATATTTCTGTTAGGCAGAATGACGTCATAAATACGTGGGAAAATAACAGTTAATTAGTAACTCAGGTTAGCAAAAAAAACCCAGCCCTAATCTTGGGCTTAAAGCTCAAAGGTATTCATTCAATGTGGACCGCAACATTAAAATCTGATCTTCAAAATTCAATTTGAGCATATGGAAATCAATGGTCAAAGCAGGACCCCCGAAAGTGCCTTTTGATGCCTGATCCAAGAATCCCTAAAAATTGCAGTTTTTATCCGGACGATTTTCCGCGGTTTCTATCCCGATTTCGGATGAGGCCCCCGGATTGGGCAATTTCTATCCGGATCCAGAATGAGGCCTAGGTCCCATGTAAAACCACTATTTTTCGTAAATTAAACCGAATTTCCGTATTTTCGCGTACCGTGCGGCTGTGGATGCTTGAATTTGCAACAGGGCATTGTTAATGACATTTTAGAGACCAAAGGAAACATGGGAAGGTATTAGCTTGTCTGCTCATCATTGTCCACTGAAAACTCGTGTTTTCCAATTGCTTTCAGTGCATCTAAATTCTTCTTGTTATTATCCTTACCTTTTTGAATAGTTCCCAGTCCTCTGGAGAAATATTGAGACCATGGGCCATCTCCTGTACAATCCCAGATGTCTGGCATTGATAGTTCCAATGTCTCATAAGACTTGATAGTAAAATACTACTCATAGACCGACTAATTAAATGATTTACAATACCGTGGTGGAATTGGTCTTAGCTAGTAATAATATATGAAAGCTAGAGTTCGAATCCCGGTTTTGTCAATTCTTGTTACAACCCATTTCTATCCGGACTTGGTTCAGGCATGTTGCTCCAGGAGGTGGTTTCTATCCGGATAGACCCGAGGCTTTCATATTCTTTTCTCAATTTCTATCCGGACACTCCTGAGGCATATCCCTAAAAATGAGCCAAATTCTATCCGGATTTGGATCAGGCATTGTATGGCACTTTTGGGGGTCCTGTCGAAGCTGAACCATTATTGATTGTGGGCCGAAATTTTACTTAACATTCTATTATGAAAATATTCGTGTGGGGCTAAAAGATTAGAAAGGGGAATATCCGGATTAGGTAAAGTGACCGAGGCTTTAATTATGTTAAGCAATCTGCGTGCACTGAGATTCCCCCCTGTTTAGAGAGTTTTCGCGTTTATTGCCCAAAGATTGATTTTACAGTTGAAATTTGCGCGCCACATAATAATAGTACTACTGCATGCTACGCTGATAGACATTATTTATTTACTCCACTGCGAGGGGCGTGGTCCTCAAGTATGGCTAGAAAATAACATCAACTAATAAGCCTTGAAACAGGGTTATGCTTGCACTCACAAGATGCTGGCTATGCTGAGGGAACAAGGTCTTTGCTTCTTCATTGGTCACTCCGGGATGAACAATAACATCTTCACCCTTCTTCCAGTTAACGGGGGTAGTGACGCGGTGTTTGTCGCCGATTTGGAGGGCTGTTTGTCAAACGTTAAGATCGAGCAAAAGTGAGATAACTAGGGCCTTACAATCAATCACACTGGAGCGCAGATGAGCATAAAATAATTTCACACAACAAGACACGCCTCACCGAATGATTTCGTCAAAGTTACGTCCAGTTGAAGCGGGATAAGCAAGAGTGAGGCGGATGGTTTTTTTCGGATCAATCACAAATACGGTACGGACCTGTGATGGTTTGAAGGGATAAGACCATGACTGTTAAAAGTTAAAACCTGTTTCAGAGCTTCTTACAGTGAAGGGGAGTCCCTTTGCATCACGGTTGGTCGCATCTTGCTCATCCAACATGTCATACAATGTCGAGATCTTCCTATCAGGGTCAGCGATCTAAAGAAAGTAGCCCCTTAGCCAATCATCGAAGATCGTATCAAGGATAAGCCTACGATAGGGAACTGAACATCTGTAAGTCCTACTTTGCCGCCGTAGGAATTAATGTCCTGGACCCATTTGTGGTGTTCCTCGAGACCATTGGCAGAGATACCAATAACCTTCACGTTGCGCTTCTCGAAATCCGGAGCACGACGAGCGACCTCTCCAAGTTCAGTGGTGCAGACAGGAGTAAAATCTCCTGGATGAGAGAAAAGGATGGCCTACGATGCCCATCCGATCAGGTGTGCTATCAAATACAGAGTGAAAATGGTTTTGGTACCCAAGAATTACCGATCCATTCATGGAATTTGATAGGACCGGCAGTGGTTTGAGCTTCAAAGTCGGGGGCGACGTATCCAAGGCGAAGAGCAGGCATTATGTAGACCTAGGTAACAGGATCTGAGGAAAGAGCAACTCCTACGAGTTCTCCAATAAATAGGCGATCATCCAAGACAATCGCGTCTTTGATATGTCACGCAATTTTTGCGTCTATATTGCGTGCTTGTCTAGATCTCTGGGAACATGTCGTCCGGATATGTATATGTAGAGCGAAAGCATTTTGTATACAATAATTAAACTAATAAAAGGCAACGGCATGAAGCAGGCTGTGAGAATGCTTCTCTTGCTGCTCTTGTAAGATCGTATCAATACTTTCATCAATATCGTCCGCTTCTTCCACCTGATCAGACGCCCGATGTCACGTAGAACTGTACTTTTTAATCAGCGAAACTGACGTACCGCTGCGGCCAAGTCAAGCATAGCTTTCCCAGCAATAAGTGCTTCTTCTTGATTGTCCTTGATTTCCATATTTATAATATGTACCGGTTTGTTAAACTCTCCCCCTCTACTCAAAAGATCTGCAGATGTATGAGGCTTAGGTTCAAATATTCAAACCAGAGCAGGCCATACCGTCACAGACTGCGTCAAAACATCGTTCCTCGCAAGTTATTACGATGTCAGCGACAGTTTTGCTGTCTTGCCAGCGTTCTGGCGCTAGCTTGAGCTGCCTATTCCGGTCGAGCATTGGAAGAAGGCCATTGGCCGAGTATCTATCTAGTTCGAAATGCAGAATTGAAGAGCAAGGCACATGAGGCTCACAGGCGACTATCCTTCGCACTTAATTCTTCATATATTGAATTGTACGGCGTTCCAAATGGGTATATGTTGGGTTTATCGATCGAAGGACCTGGAAGTCGGACCGCTGAACCTGTCCCATATGAGATCACACGATGGCCTGCCTTACTGGTGAAAAAGCGTTTAGATCTTAATAGAGAAAGAGTAGGAAGAATCTATACGCTAGAACAAAATGGCCTTCCATGGAACGGTTCTACTCTGGAATATAAGTGGCCATAAGCAAACTGAAAGTTGACAGTTACTTACTTGATTGCTAGCACAGACTACACAAAACAAAGGACGGGGTTTATAAGGAGAGTTAGGTGTTGAGGACGCCGAGGGTTGTGCCGCCGGTGGTTGTGACATTGATTGCGGTGGCGGTGAATTAAGGTTCCCATTCTCAATCTGATAGTTCGAAAGGGAGTCAAAAGTAGGAGGGGTTGGAGGGGTCAGCGTCGCCGACGAATTTGAGTCGGCTTGAACTTGTTGAAGACGAGGGTCTACTCGGGCAAGACGGGGATCGCGAGCTCTTCGAGGATCCATTAGTTATAATATGAAAGCCTAAATAATAAAAGGAACAAGTGAGCTGGTATTATCTTAGAGTTATTGGTTATTGGAGAGAAAGTGAAGCCTCAGCAGTATCTCGAACACTTTCAGTCTGCATATCGACCCAGGCGATTAAATTTCTTGGCAAGGGTCAATACAGCTTCCACTCTGAGTCATCGTTGGCATCATAAGAGAGCTGTGGTATCTATTCACCTATCGGATTTGTATGTTGAATTTTGACGTCAAGTTTTATTTTAAGCTGCAAAGTGATGTTTGGGCCAGCGTTCAATGTGCTCTTAAAATAACAAGTGCAACTTCAGGCTGATTGGTCTATCTAATCAGTGCCAGGTTGCCATCTATATACCCTGAAACTCTGGGTTAGTCAATATCGTCCTTGATTTACTTGGTTGTCGCTTGATAATATCGCTGAAAAGCGTACAACATCGCCCTCATGGATGCATCAATATTTTCAAGCCAGCTGTTGAACGGTCACAGTCAAATGCGTTCCGGGTTGGAAGTGGACGTTGCCGCAATCCATCGCACTATTTCTCATCATGAACAGGCTATCATGACTTTAGACGGCGAAATCAACGCAATGATGAAGACCGTCCGTCAAATGGAGTACAACAAACTCCAACACAGGGCTGAAATTCGACGATGCAAAAGCATTATCACTCTTGCCGTTCGCCTGCCTCCGGAGATTTTGGCATCTATATTCGAGGAATGTATCAAAGATGGATGGACGCGTACGCCTCTCACAGTTTCTCATGTTTGCTCAAGCTGGAGGAGAGCTACCAGCATTCCATCAGTTTGGTCCCATGTATATATCAATCTTGATGCTCGGAATCCGTATCAACGAAGTCGTCTCTGGCTCGACAAATCTCAGCATGCCCCCCTTACAATCGATATTGAGATTGGGAATGACACTACACCCCTTCCAATGACTATGAATCTGCTGTCCAAGGAAATACAGCGATGGAAGGTTTTGTCCCTCAAGTCTGTCCATTCCGAGCCTGCTAATCAGTTTTTACAATTTTGCGGGAGAGCGGCACCGCAACTACAAGCTGTTTACCTACACGTTCAAGAACCACTCGATATTGATCCGTCTCATTTGATATCATTGTCCGATTCATTTGTAAACGCCTCTCGGTTCCGCACCCTACACATCGAACGAAGACTCTTACCACAACCTGGTTTTATACCTGCTTCCATTTCCGTCTTATCCTTACGATTGTTATCTTTGGTCACACGGTCATTCGCCTCCGTGCTTCGGTTACTCGACTCTCTTCCCCTACTTAGCTCTTTTTCGTTGGAGGTCCCATTCGGACAACAGCAAAGTTTTGCAATGGATGCAAACCCAGGACAGACTATATCATTAGGCCAGTTAGAATCCGTGACGTTGATGGGCTCCAATACTATATTTGGCATATTGTCACATCTGAAGCTTCCTGGCCTTACTCACCTCTATCTTCGTTCGTCACTGGAGTATACCTTAGCGGAGGAGGCGGGCGATTGGATAGACGTTTTCCTTGAGAGGTCTTCGCCCCCACTCAGTTTGTTGGAAATTAGAGATCTGTCAATCGATTCGGCTTGTTTTGGACGATACTTTCAGCTCCTGCCATCTCTTCAGGAGCTCCGCCTGCATGATATTGACATTAATGACGCTGTATTGGGGTTACTTAACGCGCCCTATGGTTTATGTCCACACTTGACACGATTAGATTTTAGGTGGTGCGGGAGAATGTCAGGGCGCGTTCTCGTGGCACTGGTCCAGAGTCGCATGAATTACCCTACAACTAAATCTATAGAGGTTATCACCGTGATCAATTGCTCATTTGTGAAGGAAAAAGATATCATAGATCTAGGCGAAATGACTCTTTGTCGTTTGATTCTACGAGAACAAGATGACTATTGTAGTGAGTGATGCCGCATTAATTCAAATACAGCTACTGACCCTGCCTCTGAAAGATGGACCAGGTTGCTGCGAGAACAAGCGATATCGGAAACGACTCCAACAGCGAAACCTGCTTCGCTCTTCGTTCACTCACATTCAACCTGATCGTGGGGTAGTCCTCTGAGGAACCGTATCTCATATATAGTAGTAGTAGTAGTAGTCTAGATCGTATTATAAGAGTGTGTAAGTCACAAACTATGGCAAACGGTGGTACGAAAAAACACACCCTCCACCTCAAACAAGGACTCCATTTCTTTCTGACACATCATAAAAAAGGTCTGCAAAAGATCGCGTTTAGTGCAAACACAGTTTTGAGATTACTGATGTGGTTAGGAATGACCCGTGGAAGGAAAAAAAAAAAAGAACTTTTATAGTTGGATTGCACGTGGTCTTTTTCCAAAGTCGTCCGGGGCTGTCTGTGTGCCGCAACCCAGTTTACCACCTCCAACGACTGGACACCAAAATTATCTGATGTAATATGCCTTTCACAAATATCACCAATGACTTCAAGAGCGTCCTGCACGAACGGGAGAGCACAATTCCAGACATGAAAAGAGGCAAACACTCTCGAAATGACGACGACAAGCTTTCCTTACACAAAACCTACGTTGCTGAGGCGTACAATATCGTATGTCTAGTCGTCATGCTCTTTATATTCCAAAATTAACAGATGTTTACTTTAATAGTTGAACCACATAAATACACTCAGTGGAATGCTTGCCAATATTCGTGTCCCTTACTTGAATGTAGACTCCCGCACCTCGTCTCTTTCACGCCAAGCTTCTCGAAATTTTGATTTAAATGAAGCATCATCGTCATCATCTTGGGCAAATATTCGACACTTGACAAATGAGGAGAGAGACCAAATAGACTTACAAGCTCGTGTGATACTGACTCGATGTTCAGACCGAGTGAAAGAAATGGAAGCTCTGGAAAAACGTATGTTTGACGCTTGAGGTAACTCAACGCCATTGGACCTCATTTTGTATTGTAGGACGCGCAGAGCTTGTGGCAAGCAAAACGAATCCTTTGACACGTCTCCTCCCTGCTCGGCTGCGGCAAGATGAATCCAGTCTATCATCCGATGTCATAGCTGCACATCACGCCGGTATAATCTGGTATCTAAGCCGAAGGTTAACTGAGGCAAGCCAGACGCAAAAAGAGCTTCAAGAAGAACGCGTCAAACGACAACTAGAAAGGACGCGAAGCCTTGGTTCAGGCGCTGCACAAGAATATCTGACTATGACCTCCCGAGATCATTCGTCCAGTATCCGATCTGTGGAGAGTACGGGTCCTGGAAGCTGGCTGGAAAGCACTATTGCAGCCACCATCGGCGCCTCTTCCTCTTCACCCAAAGGCTCACAACGTAAAATCCCCGCTTACACTCCCTCCGAATTATCAGACGAGGATGATGATGATGAAATCGAACTCTCAGCTTCGCAAATTATGCAATTCGAGGCTGAAAACGCGAATATCTTGAAACATGTGCAAGATACACTAGAGTCTGTTCAGCAGGCAGAGTCACGGCTTATGGATATCAGTGCGCTGCAGATGGAGTTGGTCACACATTTGACAAAGCAGACCGAACTTACCGATCAACTGTACGAAGATGCCATTACTGCGACATCCACTGTAGAGAAGGGTAACGAGCAGTTGAAGGATGCCAGAAAAAGAGCAAAAGATGGAAGACTCTTCATCCTGATATTTCTCGTCGGGGCCAGTCTGAGCTTGCTCTTCTTGCATTATTATTGAACGGCCTGGCGGGTCATTCTACCTAATTTACATTGTATACTAAAGAACTGACTCCTACGCACAACCATCTATCTATATAGACCAACAAGTTTGATACCCCATCATTGTATCTAGAAGGTGATAGGTAGCATCTTGCATCAATATGTTATGTTGTTGATACCACTTCATGGTGATGAACCATGATCATGGGCGGGGGAAAGCAGTGGGGCTTCTTCACTGAACTCCTCGATAGCTTCGGCTGCCAACTCGTCAACTTCTGCAGGGAAACCATCCAGATGCCGTATATGATGCTGGATGAGGATATACACCCACCTGAAACCGGACATGAAAATCAGAAGCGTCAACATTTGAGCATGGTTGCACATACCAACCCGTGCCAATGGCAACAACAAAACCTCCACCAACTAAAAGACCATTCAAAACTTTAGTACCTGGCAAAAGGGGCCGATCAGAGGAATAAAATCAAAGAAAATATATTGGCATACGGTTGTCCATATGTCCACGCTGGTCACTATCAGCTAGAGAAGCCACCTTGAATCCTATGAATGTGTGGAGCAGGATATTCGGAAAAGTGAAAAGGGTCGCAATCATAAATTGCCATAGTTTTACTGCTTCTATGGACTACGGTGACCATAAGAGACTTGCTGAAGAGAAATATAAGGCTGAAGACTTGCCGCAAATAGAGAATTGGAATAGACCCATGGCGGAAAGGGTGAGAAACGAATAAGAATCATTAATGGCAAGCCCTTCGCCTTCTATGAAGATGATTTCCAAATTACTGGATGATTTCAATATCGATGGGATATGGTAGCTTACAATTATGGATTCTAATGCCTGCCATTTCTTGTTTTGTCTTGACCAGGCACGCAGCTTGTGGCTGAAGAGACGGCGAAGAACGACAAAGACTAAAGCTGATCCCAAGAGAGACGCCGTTGCACTAATGAAGAAGCCCTGCATGCCATATGCGAACCCAGACAACGTGGTAAGGGTTGTGTGACCAATGCAAGGTGGAAAAGATATGCACACTGATTCGATGCAGAATTTAAGATAAAAATGGTGGACCAATTCAGAGTTTTTTTTTGAAAATTTTACCAATTAAAAGTGCAAGAGCGAGCCATCCAAAAGGTGTCACTGCTAGAAGACGTGCCTTGTCATAGGAGTATTGGGCGATGCGAGCAGGGGTGACAATAACAATGAAAGCGCCTAAGGGTTGACATTGAATAGATAGATATGAATTCGTTAAAGATTTCATTAATTTACTGACTTGCACATATGTAAAACATGAGTACTAGCCATATGAAGGCCTTGGAAAAGTGATTAGGGGGCTAGTTATGATGACATGCTAAGAATGAAATGACTTTTCCATATATGTGAAGCTTGTGGTAGCGGTCCAAAGAGAGTTTAGCATGAGTCTTGACAAGCTTGACTATCTGCATTGGAATTTGGAAAGGGGGTAATAATAAAAGGGTAACTTAGGTTTGGAGTTGGTTAACGACATCACGTGTATTGCTCTTTTGTCACCTTGCCCCCCAAGCCAAATGGAAAAATTCAGCGCTTTTAGAGTTTCGTTAGATTTATATTTTATCCATAAATTTATCTATTCTGATATTATATTTTTTATTTTTTATTTTATCAAGGACCCGGGCACTGGGATACAGGTTTCTGTCACTTGCCTATCTGCCATGCTCTTATCTACTTAACTTTCAAATGGCAGCCCTTTCTGACCCCTATACCTTCTCTGGGCTCTGAACCAATCATTACAAAAGTCCTTTTACCTCTTCGATATATCCTGGCGATCGTTCGGACACTCTTGGTCTTGTTGCTCGCCCTTGTATACATCATCCTCATTCGAGGCGTTTGTCTTATTCTCGTAAAGTCACTTACTTTTTCATCATCTTCTGATACACATCAACCCCCCTCTCTCAGTTGCCCATACCTCCCCTGTATCGCCTCGTCGAACATTTATTCACATACATCCTTGGACGCTCCGCTTTGTTTATTCTCGGTCTTTTTTGGATTTCAGTCGAACAGGTGACCAGAAAGAGAGGGTTAGTACATGATATCTGGGGTGCTCAGTGCTCGGTGGCTGAGTTTGACTATTTTTGTATAACAGAAAGGGACTCGGAACAAATGAAACATGGAAACCTCGAGCAGGTGATATTATCGTTTCAAATTGGGCCTCATGGATAGATGTCGTTTGGCTTGCCATAAGGTTCGTTTCAATCTTCCGCATCTCAACACTCAGTTGAAAATTATATTTTCTAAGATTCAACCCAATCTTTGTTTTGCCAATTCCAGATACTGTTCCTGTGTCATCTCGCTCGTCAACTCCCATCAAACATACTCCCGGACGTCGCACCGGTACTGGCTCAGCGAACATACAACCAGCAGCGACGGCCACCGTACCTCGTATCCCAACACATGGGTTTCAAGTGGTTTCCTTGTTTAAGATGATCACCTTTTCAGGCCACGTTCCCCAGTTTGACAGCACACACTCTGGTTCCATAAAAAATACTCTGGAAGAAATAAGGCGAACAGCTTCTCGACCGATCGTAGTATTTCCAGAATGTACCACCAGCAACGGCCGTGGACTACTTCGTTTTGCTGATGCGTTCCACCAAAATGTTCCGGTCAAAAATTACCAGGTCTTCATCCTCTGTGTTCGGTGCGTTTTATGTTCTATTTTTGGATCCAGCAGCGAATTTATGAATTATCAGGTATGAACCGCCAACAATCCTTAGTCCTACGCTGTCCCTCTCGATACCCTCTAATACTTTTAATCCCCTTTCTCACGTGTTCTCCCTTGGAATGTCTATATCGTCGGCCCAGATGTCAATACGCCTCCTAAAACCTTCGGAATCCCCAAGTTCTCAGCTTTTCATCGTCAGTGAAATTCTTTCGGACCATGCAGACCAGGATCAATTGTCAGAGACCTGCGCCGCTCTTATAGCTCACATCGGCAAGTTGAAAAGAACCGGGATGGGGTGGGAAGAAAAAAGCACTTTCTTAGAATTCTACAACGGTAAAAGTAAAAGCAGATGATAGCAGTCCTATACATGTACTATGGCACAGTGATTATTTGGATATATAATGTCTGGCAGTCTATTTGTCTTGCAGGATTCGGTACAGGGAAAGAAAGTAGCTGGAACAAACTTGTAACAAGTGATCAAACGGTGGATGCGATGGCCGTGAAGACGAGACGGATGGATGGTGAAAATGATGTTGAAAATGATACTGATGATGCAATTTTGGTGATGAATTCGGATACATGATGGGGGCGAAACTTTTGGTGAAAAAAAAACATAGTACTCGCCGGATGGCCACAAATTAAACTTGATATGGATCCAATTGGGAAGTGTAGTTGTAATCTCGACAGACCTCGCTACCACCAAACCCTGAGTCTGCTTGATCATGATAAACGCCACCCAGGTACTGGTCGGGAACATCATCGTAGCCATGGTGGTAATCATGATGTCCAGACCATTTCCAGCTGGTCACCCTGCCCGCATAGGTATAGGAGTCGGCCGCGGCAAGGGAATGGTGGAAAAACTCTCGCCGATCCTCTACATTCGAGGGATATGTGGACAGAGGATGACGAGGTTCTGTTTGATCATAACCCTCGTCCGTAGCAGAGTAGGAATGAGTCCTACGATGTGTGGAATTTTCAGTATATCGGTGATCGTGATCATAGTCACGACGACGACGACGACGACTAGAGATGGAAGCCCTCTCTGGTGACCTCGAGCGCGAACGCTGTCGCTCTATGCGTCGATTAGAGGACATCCCCGCTGACTAACACAGTATATCAGAGTCGAAATGACCTAGAGATTCACCACCGTCTCACCTCATGGTCGGTGACGCGTACCCTCTTTCCACAGAGGTGCTTGCCATCAAGAATTCTGACAGCACGCTCGGCGTCCCGCTTTGTAAAATATTCAATGAACCTAAAGTTATTTAGTACAGTGTATTCTTGGAAAACGAGGTACCCTACCCGCGTCCCCTTTGAGTCTGGTCAAGATCGCAATAGGCAACAAGCCTACCTGACAATCTTCCGAAATCTTTTAGCTCCTACGCAATAAGGGGTTGATATAAGAGAATCCAGAATAAAGTCGAAGATCCACGTACTTGCCATCGAACATCCCTTGGTATGTTACTGACCACCACTGGGTGTCGGCTGTGAGACCGAGTTGAAAAACCCTTTGTTGAGCTATCAAAAAGCTAAGCGCATACATCTACAATCTGGAAAATCTATTACTACCCACTTCTTATCAGAGTTGTTGCTGCTGCTGGTTATTGAAGGCATGTCCTTGCGCAGCCGATGGGCATATTCAATGATAACACCTGGATGAATTCTCAATGGTCAGTCGTCGGTATGGAAGCTATGTCCTGGAAGAAACTTACTTCTCCCTAGCAAAGGGTGGCGTTGATAAGTTTCAAGGACGACTTGGGCATCCTGGCATGGGCATGAGATTAAGTCGCATAAAACTCAATGCAAAGCACATGCCTTCTCAGACTCGAATTGGACAAACGCGTAATCTTCACAAATGTTATTAGCAGAAAAACCTCTTTGAATAAATGCTCGCAAAGGTACTTTGCAACATTTTGACTTCACTTATTTTGCCATAGCAAGAGAGATACTGGAGTAAATGCAGATGCTGATTAGGTACGCTGACAAGGTTAAGCTCTGTGTGTACCTTGGATAAAGCCTCCTCGGTGATATCTTTTTGGAGACCTGTCAATAAGCCAACAAATTGACATTTTTGAAGAAGTGAAAGCAGACAGCCAAACCTCGCAGATACAGGCGTTTTGAAGACAAAGCTGGCATCCCAATGAGTGAGGGCTTGTCGACGGAGGGGCTAGCAAAGAAAAGGTATGGAGGGACACAGAAGACTTGTTTGGATTAATTCGGGCTCCGACCACTTCTTCGAAAACTTGAGATAAGTCAATCAAATGTCATTTAAGATGTAGTCAGCCAACCGGTGTAGAGCGATTCCTTAATTGGTTGTCTATTACAATGGGATAACATTGGGCCAATATTTGAAATACAATTGGCATATAACATGCGACAGAACTATAGTTTAGCCTTGATCTATCCAAAGGATGTGAATCTCTTGTGGCCATACGGCAAGGGAACGCTTACCGAAGATAGTCTTTGCAAAGCTTGCCGCAAATCTGATCTTAAATCCTGTGGGAATAAGTAAGATCGGAAATAATGGTCAGGATGCGGCCAGAATACCTCAACGTCTTCAACCCCAATGCTCAACCTGATGAGTCTTGGATCTGCAGAAGGATCCGATTTGAACCGTTGTTCAACAAGTGACTCAACTCCACCGAGGCTTGTGGCGGGCTTATAAATAATGTGAATAAAGAATCTTCCGATATGGGTATGCATAACGCTCACGACGAAATATTGAAGAAGGTGAGGGAAAAGCAAAGCGTGCTCTGGTTTCGTGAGCTACTAATTGAGTCAGAGCATGATATTAGGTGGTTGGAGTGGATTTCTCACAAGAATAGCAAACGTTGCATTCCAGCCCCCCCGCATTTGTGTTTTCGGATCGAAACCACGTTCATCCGGGTGCTGCAATGCCGAATGCCATACCTTGCATATCGTGCCACCGGGTACACTATCGTATGTCTCTCCAACTGGTGTACTTGCAACGGAGTTCAACCACTGGGCGAGGTCAGTGGCGGAAGCTGATTGATGAGGTACTCGGAGGTGCAAAGTTCTCAAAGAGCGGAGGAGCAACCAAGATTCGAGTGAGCCCATCATGCTGCCCAGGAAGGTACGATCACTCTGAAGCTGTATTCATCTCCTCAGGTGACGGTCAAGCGTTTACGGAGCACAAGGTGCTTACTTGATTCCAAGATTCCAAAGTTTTGACAACTAAAATACCAGCTAGTAAATCGGAGTGTCCTCCAAAATATTTCGTACCTATATTTCTAAAGTTTAGAATAAGATAGCCACGAAAAATAACATACGCTGTAGTTACCCGAGTGAAGGACACTATAATGGCCAATGATGAGGTAAATTTGCAAAGAAAAAAGTTGTTGATTCACCAGTCAGCTCCGAATTCGAAGGGGTATTGTAGGGGAGGAGGAGCAAAGGTAGAGTCTACTAAGATTTTACCGCCAACTTTATGTATCTGGGTGACAAGGTAACAGTTGATTATCTTCTACAGGATAAGTTAAGAACCAACAGACCTTGTCCGCGTAATATTGTATATCTCTAATGATGCTTCATGAACCCTAGCGCTCCAAATTAGGTAAAATGTGAACCTACCTTGACTCTCCAGTAGGGTTCACTGGCGTTTCTAACCAGCAAAGATCGCCAGGTCGGTACTCGGAATCCAGGTCGATCACTTCTACTTCTGGAGTTTGAGTCCTATAAACTGCGATGGTGGCATGACATCCGTGATAACCGCCTCTGATGGCAATTCTTTTTGGTCGATAGAAGACGAGGGCCTATTACGAAATTAAACGTCTGCTGGGCTCTTGGGAATCATACAAGAATGCGTACAGCGTATGAGGCGGCCAAGCCAGATGAATAGGTAAGTGCAAAGCCATCCTGGACAGCCATTAATGATAAACAGGTACATGAAGCTTCAACATCACTCACGTTGATACGACTCAGAATCTGTTCAACTCTGCTACTGACTTGCTGGGTGTATCGAGAATAGACATGTCTTGAAGGATTTCGCATGTCGATATCAGCAATGCTGGAACCATCTGTGTCAGGATTAGGAGCCCTGAAGGCTATAAGAAGATAAACAACTTGGTCTGGCCATGGATGAATCTACAAACGCACTGGTTGATACTGAGATCGAAGGGGCGACCTCTCCACCGGACACTGGCAGGATAGCGTCACCATGAATGAGATGAGTCCCATTTAACTTTGGTTTGATATTAGCCATAAGAGCATGACTCGGACCCCAGGCGTGGGTAACATTAACAAGGAAATAGTTCTGCCAGTTTAGTATATTATTAAATAAGCTATAAAAGCGTGACCATAAACTCTAAGTTCTTTTAACTTGCACCAGGCGCTTCTCTTTCAAAAAAGATATATCTCGCCTTTGTCAATCCCAATGAAACCTTACCACGCGGGCTTCTTTGCGTCTTTCATTCTTAGCACCGTCTTGGTTTTTGCTGCCCAATCATCCTCTGTAAGGGCAGTATCCGAAGGCAAGTACACCAAGGCACATTCTCTCGGAAATCATTACTCTTTCGACCCGCGGGACGGGTGGCAGAGTATAAACGTGACAAATCTCCAGTATAAATACCGCAGACAGGAAGAACTTGGCCAAGACTTGACCGGCGATCTGAAAGATTCCTCGAGCTTAGAAAGTCGGGCGAAGAACGTCCATAAAGCTCCCCACCATACGGGTGGTCTAGGACAGGTAATCGCCGGAGTTGTTGCGGATGTCTGGAAAGGTTTAAAAGGGTTGGGGAGGCCTGAACCTGTGACAATCACTTGGTATTTTCAACCGGTGTCGGCCCGTGCTCCGTCTCATATCCTTCTCCAGGTACACGGGACACGACCTAGAGAAGCCCAGTTGCTGGACTAATAGTAAATGGGCGCCCACGGTCAGTTATTTGTTTTAAAGTTGAAGTTTGAAGAGATAACTTATGTTCTGCGATGTCAGGACGAATCATTTGCATGTGCACTCACTATGGAAGGATGGACAAATCGTCCCAAGTGCTTCAAGTTCCTGGAATGTCAGTTGCCTTTATCAACACTTTTATCAAGAACTGAAACTTACGTGCGATCAGTGTGCCACACACCCAAAAAATGTGTCTTCGTTCGAGTAGTGGATACATGTGCGGGGTGTGCCCCAGGGTCCAAACACGTCGACTTAACACGCGCAGCTTTCGGACAACTGGCAAATTACGATGTTGGTATTCTTACAGTCCAACTCAGACCAGCAACAGAGCCAGAGGGGTGGTAAGCATTTTGATGAACGTTTCAATAGGCATGAAGAAAGTGAATGAGTTGCTATAGGTCCGAAAAGCTCTGGGGTCCTAAAGTTATTGGCGAATAAGCTTCTATAAAAAGGCTCCCTGCTGGCATGGAGAAAAAGAGAAACGTACTGTGGTTTTATGATGGATTCTAAGATTTATATTTGTATCAATCAAGGCGAGGAAGAGGAATATTCCCCAGCTACGTTAAATGAGTCTTGACTCACACTCTACTGTAATCATGCCTTCAGCTGGACCCTTTTGCGTTTCTTTCCCTCAGCAATTTTTGCTTTAACATTCTCTTCATCCATCTCCTCTTCATAGAATTGCGCCGTTCGTTCAGAGTCATTCTTCCTACGGATGAATTGTAATGCCACTAAATTGTAACTTATATCACCCTTTTGATCTTGCAAGGCAGCGCGAAGGTGCTTGCGAAGAGGGATCAAGGTAGTGCGCATCGTGCGATTTGCCACGATTTGGTGGTGGTGGGTCTTGAGTAGAAAGAATATAATCCGCGATACTAAAGTAATGTTCCATCTCTTGATGGAGCATTGATTTAGACAACAGGTTTTAATCAAGAGGAATGATAGCTTACCTTTTGTGCCCAAATATCCAGATACGCCATCAAGGAAACCACCTTCCCGAAAGGTAAGACTAAAAGCGCATCCTGCAGCGCAGTGCTTTGGACTTTTTCCACTACTCTTAGCACATAACCCTCAGGTTCTAGGTCATACGCGGCTAGAACTGGATTTCTTGGGGGCGGTTGCAATCGCATTGCATCATTTTCTGACATGCGTGACATAGTCTCTTCATAATCTCTAAACGTTTCCCGTTCTGCATCGGCCAGATCAAGTGCCTCCATTATACGCTCTCCCGCCATTAGCGTCTCTGTCGTTTGTTTTGTGACAGCAGCAATCTCAGCGGCTTCCGAGACTCCATTCGTAGGACCGCCTTCGGCTCCACTCCCGATTGGCGCTTCCACACGATTCATAGAGTCTGCGATACCGTTCTCATAGAGTTGTTCGAGCTCCCTTTCGCGTTCCTCCTCAAGGAATAACTAGTAGAGAAAGAATGAGAGTTTTGTGATATATCATATGATTGTGAACTCACAGGTTCATCGAGCTTTTCCCAAACCCTTATGGACTTATCATGGGAGCCAGTCACTATGAAATTGCCATGATGACTCAAGGCTAGAGCCCAAACTTCGCCATGATGCCCTTCAAGTTTTTGGATACCCTCAAACTGAAAAAAGTCACGTTTAAAAAGGGAAAGAGGTAATGACGAGGTTTGCTCGCCTTGTCCCCATCCCAGTATTTCAACATTTTGTCTTTACCTACAGTCCAGAAATAGTGCGAGTCTTTCTCAAAGGCAACTTGCATAACGCTTTCCTCATGCGCAAAAATGGATTTATGACAATCTCCAAAATCAAGTCCCCATATCTTGACATTTTTGTCGGCAGAGCAAGTGACAATCAGTTTAGAATCGCCAGAGATGTCCATGGAAAGGACTGGAAGCTGTGAATGATGAACGAGGAGAATGTATATGTCAGAGAGAGGACTTACTTTATGGCCGTACAACGACAAAAAGAATTTTAGGCTGTCTTGATAGAAGACTTTGACAGTAGAATCAAGGAGAGCCACTGCCAACAGTTTACTGTTCGGGCTGTACCGAACAGATAGGACATCGTCCGTCATCTTCAACGTACGTACGTGAAGTAGCGATAGAAGTTTTCCACTTTGGACCTATAACGATAGTCAGTAACGGCCAAAATCAATGCGGCCATTTTGTACTGACACTTCCATCTGTAGCATCGCGATGTTCGAATTTCCAGAATTTGACATCTTTGTCAGCGCTTCCAGTTACAAGTGCTTCTCCGTCGGCTCGAACATGCATTGACCAAACCGTCGCGGTATGAGCTTCTATTGTTTCAATGAGGGTCGACGAAGGAATATCGTAAATGAGGATTTGTCCAGATTTGGTCCCAACAGCAATCTAACATATGCAAGCATTCGTAAAAATGAACTCAATTAGTTGATATAACCCACATGTCGGTCACCAGGCAAGAATGTACTGCAAATCGCGTATCCACATTCCATGGTGCGGATACACGCGACTGTTTTCAAGTTCCATATTTTCAAGGAACCTGAGAGATGGATTAGAGGTTACAAGCAAGAAAATGAGCGTTAATTATTGATACCATTGGAGGCAGAAGCCAAAATTTGGTCGTCCGAACTGATGCACAAGGTTCGAACATCCGTCCTGTGTCCGGGGAGGTCAACGGAGTAGCTTCGTGTCGCTTCTGGTGCTTCGTCCTTAAGTTTTGTAGGTCGTGGTACATTATACACTTCTATCGCATTTGATGACAGTGCAACGAAGAGCTTGAAATGTAGAATGGTAGATAAAGTTCGCCTCCTAGAAGAAAGTAAGAAATACCTGTGTAGTCCCTTTTGAACTGGTTTCATTTAGGCCAAAGTCAAATGACCGTATTTTTCCACTGGCCCGGACCACCAGATGAGGCGTAAAATAGTCAATGAAATCCGATCCCATTCCTTCGCCCTGAGCATCTGGCTCGGCTGCGAGATTATTTTCTTTTCTACTGTCATCCTCTTGTTGATTTTTCTCTTTGGTACGCTTTTTTCTCCTTGCTTGCTTCTTCCTGACTTCTTCCTCGTTTCGAACCCGAAAGATCTCAACAGAACGGTCGTGGGACTGAACAGCAAGGTACGGTTGAGTTGGGTGAAATCGTATCTGGGAAACACGGTGCTTAGAGGACAATGGCAGGTTTGATATAGGGTGTATCATCTTGGCGACCTGGATGTTAGCACCGTCAGCTCGTGAATATAGAGACAGAAAGATCATTGAACCTCTCCAGATTCCGTCTCTTTTAATCCCTCTGCCAATGCTTTAAGATCAATTCGCCATGCCTTTAGTTCTCCTTCTCCACTACCAGTAAACACAAGATCCTGATCCCCATTGGTATCCAAGGACCAAATTTCTGATCGATGAGCAACAATGGTTTGTATGCAATGTTGAGTTGATAAATCCCAGAGTTTCATAAAAGTATCCTTTGAACTAGTGAGTAGAAGGCCAGCAGCTGCAGTCGTCGAGGTGGAGGGCTGATTGTCAATATTCGTAAGAAATTGGATGGCAGTTATTTGATCACGGTGTCCTCGAAGACTATAACAGAATAAGAGGTAAGGCTACATAAAGGAAACGAGTCACTTACCGGTAGAGGCCAGCTTCGCCAACAACATCCCAAAGAATTAAATCTGTGTCTTGAGATCCAGATGCAAGGCGGGCCCCTCGTTCGTCAAAAGCAAGCGCTGTTATGGCTTTTTTGTGACCATTAAATGTAGTCAAGACTGAACTAGTGGAGGCACTCCATAAGCGAATGGATCCATCTGCATAGCCAACTGCAAATGCATCGGTTTGTGGAGAGCGTACGATGCAAGTGACCTCTTCTCTATGACCCGTCTCGTGCCACATAGCGAGCTATATGCCATTATAATTTTTATTGGGTCTCTCATTGAGGAACATACCATTTGACCTTTTTTTACGTCCCAAACCAATACATCCTCCAGAGCAGGTACATAGGCTAATCTTCCATCAAAAACCGAGTTGGATGATGAACTGCAGACGAGACCAAAAGCCTACTCCTCATTGTAAGAAATTCAAAAATGTAATATACAACGTACCTGAGTAGGCCCATGCTTGAGATAGCTTTGAACCATTTTGCTGTACAATTCTCAACTTGTGAAGGAAAGAATTTTCCGACCACTGGATCACGTGAGTAGTGTGTCTAGTTTTGGCACCAATCGACATTATTTCCAAGTTGCATCGGTACCTGGCAAGATCTAACTCATGACCATCATACTTAAGTGCTACGGCATCGAGGGACATGTAGATCATGTATATCACTTTTATCAGGATGTTACCCTCGCAGGCCCAAGAACATTACAATGTTCCCGGGTCACAACACTGCAGTCGTTTGGAGAAAGCTGGGTTCAAAGTGTAAGATGTTAGCTCTCCTGTTCAACTTTTTGATATAGATGCCATGTTCAGATCAAAGAGAAAACTGAATGGGAAAGACCGAGTCCATGTCAATATGGGACACGGGGTTCATCCTAACTATACCTCAAAACATGATGAAGTGATGAATGACGGAATTATCGTCGAAACCAATGCGAACCAGAGATATGCCAGGCGCGGCCTCTACTTCATATCAAGCAACATGTCGAGCAAAAAGGCGACACAGCAGTGCAGGAATTTGAAGTTCGAAACGACATATAAGTCGCTGATTCTAAGATGGGGTCGGTTTGGCTAATCTATTCAGGCGATATGGCAGCAGTTGGACCGATGATATCAAAAATTGGGATTAATATAGTGTTGGTAATGCGATGTTATCTATGCATTCCATTAGGGAGTCACCCGGCTCTCAGGATGTTCAAAGTACTATCGACTTGTTCGGCACGTTTTTCGAGGGATTCAACGCCCTTGTGACTATTAACTAAAAATACTCTGTACTGTTTCACAGCTAAGCTGTGTATTGTTGGGTTATGAAGATGGACGCTCACGAAGCAATTGGTAGTGACTGGTTCGACGAGAAATATGGAATATAATAAGAAAATGCTAATCCATGCTACCGCTTCGCTCGCTTGGCTTGAGGTTCCAAAAACCTTGCGCCAGAGAGGACGCTTCGCTTTTTGGCAGTACGAGTATAGTGTGTCAATACCCATTCGCGCTCAGCTTCTGTCTGTTCGATTGTACCTTGCCGTATTTCGTATGCTATACCAAAGCAAGAAAATAAGTAAACAAGTCTTTGCATTGACAAGACACCAAGCTAAACTAACGTTTCATCTCAAAACGTGGACCAACTTCTGCAAGTTGAACATTTCGACCCGTCTTGACGAAGACATGATGCCTAATTCAAACGCAAATGAGCTGGACGTCATAGAAAGCACATACAAAAAATACTTTCCGGAAGGAAATAAAGTCGTCTTCATTTGCAAATGTCATTACGCGTTTACTATCTTCCTTTGGAACTGGAAACAGGTACTTGAGTACATCTCGAATCCGCTCGCCCAAGCTCGAGCTGAAGTTTTCAAAAATCAGATGAGGATATTGCTCGGAAACCGTTGAATTTTTGTAAGTTCCAATATCGTGTCGGAGAGCAACGTTGTTGAGAGTGAAGTAGACCGTGGGGCCATGAGGAAAATGGGATACGATCAAAGCATCGGGTGTACCACGATGTTCGTGCACAACGATGAGGTCGGTGATATCGTTGGCCCTACAGGCTTCTGCAATTTCCTTTACAACATAATTTCCTCTATTGATGCGATGCGAATTAGGAAAGACAAGTCGCAACTCCTGGGTCATTATGAGGGAATGCGATATATTATAAGTCAGAAGTTTTATCCCTTGCCTTGGAAAATTGCAGTAGTTTCGAGCTCGGATCTCGAGACGTCGTTATAACTATTTTTGGATCTTGAACGCCAGCACGCGAATACTCATTATCGATGTGTGTTGTAGGTTCTGTCGATGCATTCAATAAGTTATCCGAGTTGAGATTTTGGACCATACCCGACTGCGCTTCATCGAAAGCCAGATCTTTTCCCAAGTTTTTAGAACTCTTCTTCAGTTCCGTAGGCAAGGCCTTTCCAGTTGCCAGACTCTCCTTTAACTGCTGCTTCCTCTCATATGTTTGCCGTTCTTGAGCTTCCAAAGATTTTGCATAAACATACTGCCGACGTTCTCGTGCTTGGCGTCGTATCTACAGTCCCGTAAGTCCGAAGTTAAAAGTTCACATATAGTCTTACCATTGTAGCGAACGGATATAAATATTAGGTCTGACGCTAGTATTTTTGGTGTGACTCTCGTGTCACCCCGGACGACCCAGTCACAACTTGTTTTCCTGCCAGTACTTTTACCATAGGGTCCAATATCATAATTTCTGACTGGCTTGTGTGCGCCGTTGCAATTCAGATGCACGAATTTATATCTATGTGTCCCACGAACCGGTTCAATTCCGAGTCTCCGTAATAGTAAGTACTGAAGGCCAAAGGTCAGATAGTAACCGCCAGTTGAAGCAGAAGACGATTCGACAACGATTTGAAGATGTCAAGTAAGGCTATATTCATGTCTTTACTTTGATTGCTCGAATTTCCCTGGTAGTTTGTTCCCAATGGACTATTTTTCGCTCGTTTCCCCAAAACTTGAAACACGGGCTGCACCTTGGGCTGCACTGCGCCTAATTGAACTCCGTACTCAGATCCATTTCCTGTTCCGACTAATTATACGAAATAGAAAAAAGGTGGGCAAAAAGATGATCATCAAAATGTAAAAGCAAATTTTCTCGATAAGTAGGTGAGTGCCCAGGCCGCGAACACAAGCTCCAAGTTCATGGCGAATGGTCGCGTATCTTGAAAAGTAACCGGTTTCCTACAGTTTTTTTTCAGGCAAACAAACTGAATGGATATGGCTTGAAGGTTCGTTGCACTGGTATCAATATGATTATCTTTCCTTCTTCAGAGCGAGTGATAAATTTGACATCATCAAATTTCGGATCGGTAGCCTCCGAGTCTGTAGAGGCGTCTTCTAGGAACATTTCCAATCAAGACAACCAGCGTGTTAAATACCAGATAAACTTCCTGACTCGTTGTTGTTGAATGAATGAGATGGCTAGGAAAAGCATGCATAGCACGTGCCTTTTGATTTGGCGCAGGTTAGGGATGAATACCGTGTCGATGAAGTGAAGTGGAAACGACTCTTTGAGTGGTCCAAACCGCACTTCTCATTGTCCATTTCCATCGCGTCATTTTGCAAGATGATTCCATCTGAATCAAAGTCGAGCATAGGAATTATGGCAGAGATTATGTTAAGGTAATATTTTCCATTGCTTCTGCGAGGGCAGTAGTAGTGGACTCTAGCTAAAGCTTACTGTACCCATTCCAGATATATATAAGCATAAAAATGACATTATTTAACGTACAATCTTCTCCCAGGCAATGATTAGGATGAGGATGAGGAGAATGCCGATGATAGCGCCCGTGACAAGACGCTGTTGGTACATCCTGGAGTGAACCATTGTCAGAAAAATCTATCGTAATTTTCAACGCGAAAAGCGTAACAGCGGAAAACAAACGTACCGTCCAATCATTTTCTTCAGTGTACTCGAAGCTCGATCAATTGCCACATCAGCTCGTTGTAGCTAGTAGGAACGAAACAGTTGACAAAGGGAACGTGAGAGTGTAGGCAAAAACAACCAACAGTATTTCTTGAATTTTCAATTTGCTCTCTTTGTATCCTCAGATTAGAGAGAATATCAGCACCTTGATTTTCCGTCTCGAGAGCAATTTGCTGTGACTGCTGTAGGCGTCTCGTTCCATCCTCTAGCAGCGTACCTCCAGCGAGGAGTCGGGTTCTGTCGCTCGAGCCATAAGGGTCATCGGAAGAGTTGTAAGCACCACTCCCGCCCCGCCTCGTAGAAGACAGTAGGGTAGAGCGAGCGAGCTGAGAGCGTGAATCGGCTAATAATTTCTTGTATTCGGAGAGGTCAGCTTTGGCCGACCGTAGGCGGGTATGATATTGCGGTCGAACAGATTGTGGTACTCCTTGAATTTCAATTTCCATTTGGGATACCTTCACGAGGCACCATGAATATCGTCAGGATATAGTAAATAAGGTGGTTGGAGTCTACCATTTCGTCTGCTTCGTCAAGTTCCATTTCAACTCGTCTCAGAGTCGAATTTCGTTGTTCTTGCGCGGAAATAAGGTAAGATAGCTGATATCGATAATGTGGTAGCCCTCACCTCCTTTATCGTCAGTGACATTGTCCTCAAGTTTCTCGCGGATGGTTTCAATGAATTGTCGAAAGTCTTGTTCATATGAGTCAAAAAGAGCAGTTGGTGAGGTGTCCATTGTTGCTACAAGAGATAACTGGCTGCTCGTTCCGCCAGGGAGCGATGTGGGTAAAAATTGAAAGCAGTCTACGCAGTTCAGAGATCCATGACAAAGGTTTGGGTATTGTCGCCCAGGTCACAGCCACAGTGATGGCGATCAAAGCACCCAGCACCTCTTTCTTCAACGACCATGTCCAGCAATGTGTATGTTTTCGTTCTTTGTTTCTCAAGAACTGTATTGCTTATGGTGTTTTTACACGCAGGGTTTCACTGTATCTTGACCCCCAGATACGGGATTGGGTGTTGTTCCCTATAACCCTGGTCATGGTACGTGTCGTGTCTGCCCTCAGCCGTACACAACAGTTCTTATCTAGTATTCAACGCCAGATTCTAGTAGGCGTTCTGAGACATTATGTAGTGCTACTGCTCCAATCTGCGCCAAAAAAGCTATCTCGCGCTGCTATCCGCGAACAGTGTGTACCATTTATCACAGATTTTGACTTGCCAGACAGGTGAACGACAGTTATGTACTAGGCGAGCTTTAGCGCGCTCAAATATTCTCCGCGCTACCTCCGCCTTCTCTCCAATACCGCCACCATTTTACATGTCAATATCTAACCACTTATCCGACGCTTTCACCGCTGGATCTTATCTGAAGGATGGGCCGCCCAAAAGCGACTCTCCATCAGCCCCTCCCAATCCTATGGCTGACCCAGCGGCCATGGATGGCATGATGGCGGGAATGAAAACTCAAATGGTTATGATGGTACCCCAGATGATCATTATGGGATGGATCAATTTCTTCTTCCAAGGTTTTGTACTAAGTGCGTAATCTGGCTTCATAAATTCCCCCTTTTCGCGAGTTATCGACCCACGGAAATTAAACAGTTAAACTTCCCTTTCCTCTTACTCTGGGGTTCAAGTCCATGCTTCAGCGCGGCATTGAGACCCCAGATATGGATGTTCGATGGGTTTCATCATTATCCTGGTATTTCCTTAACTTCTTTGGCCTAAACGGTCTCTACCGCCTCATCCTCGGTGATGAAAATTGTAGGTTATGTGGTTCCTCGATTGATTTCTTTGGCAATAATCATAATGAGTTTTTAGCTGCGGATTCCTCACGGGACATGACAGCCTCTCCTTTCGCTGGCGGTGCCGCGGCACCAGCAGGTCCCCAGGATTACAATAAACTTTTCAAAGCCGAAATTGACAATCTTGAGTTTGCGCAAGGTTTATATAACTGGGTCGGTAATGATGTGGAAGATAGAGTTCTCAAAAGATATGATAAACGCTAGGCTTTACATGACTACAATTTATTCCCTTTTCCGTCAAGAGGAAAAGGCCATACCCACACTTAAGTTGACTTCCTAACACCGCGCATCAGCATAAAGTAAGTATATAACACTTATCACATACAAAATTAAAGCTACAAATCATTTCATTTGCAAACAAGTAGAAGTTAAAGAAAGACCTTGCAACTCAGGCTGTCGTAGATGTGTGAGTTTGTGATCATCAATTCGAGAGGATGTAAGTGATAGATCGGAAAATGAAAAGTTATCTGGGTTTTCAACACCTTGAATAAGTAATCAAAGGCAAGATAGTGAGTATGATAGACTTACCAGGGAAGATTCACGGCTCAGGCTCATCTAAACTATACTAAGCCGTCATATAGCGACAATGCCTGGATGGAGCATGTAGCAAGAATGTCGTTGATGGAGAGATGCTCTTACTTGGACGATGGTCGGATCTTGCTTGCTCCCTTCTACGAATTCCTCGTATGTTAATTTAGCATCTTTGTCCTTGTCCATGTTTCTAAATATTTTATCTACACGCTGCAGAAGATGTTATTTAAGTTTTGCAACGGCGAGAGTCTGGTAAATTCCTACCTTTTCTGGGGTGTCCTCGTCTGCAGGGAGTTTCACCATCTCCCCTGTCATCTTGTATATAGATTGGACAATCTGAAGCATCTCGTCGTATGTGATGGTGCCATCTTTGTCTATATCGTATAATTGGAAGGCCCCTGTGCCGAAATTGATCAATCGGTATTCAAAGCAAGTAGTCATCGGATTACATTTCAGCTTTTCCTCCAAGCGGCCCCTACTAGTGACACTGAGCGCACAAATAAACTCCTTGAAATCGATCTGGCCGCTCTTGTCCTCATCAAAGACGTTGAAAACATAGTCAGCAAATTCGCCCGGATCGCCAAAAGGGAAGAACTGTTTGTATATCCGACTAAACTCTGCCTTGTCGAGGTGACCAGATGGACAGTCTTTCTTAAAGCCCTTGTACCTGCTGAAAGGTTGGCGTGATATGGGATTACGAGAGGTAAATTGTGCACCATTGTTGGAGTTCCTTCTTATCGACTATGAGAAATGAGTTATAAAGTTATGTGACTGAAATCGTTCGGGACTAACAGTAAGTGTTCTTTTGGAGATCTGCCAGCTGTTCTGGGGAGAGTTTGCTCTGTGATTTGCCCATGGTGGTGAAAGGAAAGAACTTGATGAGGCTGTACAAGGTTACAAGTATGGGTTTTGTTGAAATATCTTATCCGGCCTCGACTCGTTTATCAATGTACTTGCGACCGTCAGGATACCACATGTCCTATCCATGTCCTTGTAGAGAGAGTACAAATACACAACACCCCAATTTCGGTCTATTCGCTCCCGTCTTATTAAATATTTCTCAGCCTCTTCCTCCTCATCATCCACCATGTGTTACTCTTCGGGCTCCATAGATCAGGCAGTCAATCCCTGTCCAATGTGCAAGGTCTTTCCCCATCCAAGGTTTGAAATTAATTTATCATATTACTCCCTTCTTCAATCCTCTCTCCAGGTGTCCTCATCAAAGAGACATCTGTCGGAATAGAACCTTGCATCCCCGCATGGATGTTCTTTACTTGAAGAACGCAGAAGGTATACTCTCTAGCCACCCTTTCATATCCAGTTCATTATTTACTATCGTAGTTGAGCGCTTCAATGGATGCGGCTTCTGCAAGGTACTGCTCTTGTCGTTCGCCTTCCATCTTCACCTCTAATCACCTCGGGCACTTCACATAGTGGGCAAACTCAAACCCGCCCGCAAGGCTCGCAGGCTACAACAACACTGGTTGGCCAGGGTGTTGTCGACCGCCTTCTCTTAACGAACATGCTTCAATTCAGGCTGCAGATTGGCGAGCTGTCAGCATAGTTCACCGTGTGTCCATTCCCCCAGAAATCAAGATGGCCTTGGATGGCTTATCTCAAAAGGGACTCCTCGCCCAACCCAACTCTATCACCAACCGTAGCAGTCCTGCAAAGTCCACGCCCTCCGTAGCTCGCAGGAACTCCGGCGCTACCACACCTAGCAAATCAAATATTCTTTCAGCCAAGGCAATGAATACACCTATCCAAGGCAGAGGTCGAAGCCTCCAAGCGACTGATAGAGGCGCCAACTTGTCCCGGAGCTCAAGCACATCTATGATTTCTTCCTCTGTTTCTTCCTCAATGGACCGTAGTCCTGCTACGCGAAGGAAATTCACGGCCCCTACAACTTCTGAACGACGGTCGGAAGCCACTCAATCATCTCAGTCATCCCCAAGTCGTAAATTTACTGACATTGAGAATCCCGATACGCCCCGTCGCGTGTCGAACGGTCGCCGCCCTACAGTCACTCCTGCGACGACTTCGGTTTCAGTCTCCAAGGTCGTAGCCAATAGCCGTTCCCAAAGCAATCAAGATGCTCCCCTGAAGCGCCGGACCTCGATACCGGGCTCAGCTGATCCATCAGCACCATCACCAGCAACCCGTAATACAGATCAGGCTCCGTCCTTTATCGTCCCGCGTACCTCCAAGAACGAGGACGACTGCAGTGCATCGAGCAGTAGTGGTAGCAGCGATGGCCGCAGTTCACTTTCGGACAACACCATTACTTCGGATGGTGGCTTCACAGATTACTTATCTGATGAATCTGAGGCAGAACTCCAAAGACAAGCGGAAGAAAAGGCAGCCCTCTTCGCACAGATGCAGGCAGAGGAACTCGAATTCAAGATGGCTCGTCAGCAATTAGCTCACGTTGGTTTGCGTCCGCCGAAGTCGTGGAACCCGACAAACGTGTCAAGCACCCCTTCACCGGCCAATACTTTCGCTCCTCGGAATTCTGTTACGACAGGTCCATCCTTTGGCGCCGCTGCTGTTGCGATGGTGGAGGGCGCGCAAGCACGAGGTTGATCTATGCGAACGTATGAAGAGGATAGCTAGACTTTGGCTGCTTGAACTCAGACTATATTTGCTTCCTCTCAAAATATTTGAGGTTGCTTCATCTTAGCGCTGTAATTCCATGTTGAATAAGTGCCTATTGGAATATCAGTTCCCAGCTGAAAGCAGTTTTAAGTACCTGAATTTCATGGCCCGTCGGGATTTTTTCTTGTGTCCATATTTGGTGACTTCCCATTAAGCAAACCACTTGCCTTCCTCCATGAACTTGGGACGACATTCTATCTCGTCAACGAATCCTATACAAATATTTGACGCTCATTTTGATGCAGACTGTAAAATATTTACCACCTCAACTCCAGCTGGGTTTGCGATCTATCGTACATATCCATTGCAATTGATACGGAAACGGGGTTGGTTCTCCATCAAACATTCGATTGACACTATCTGACTTTGTTGCACAGAGTTGGCTGATGGAACACTTGCTTCTGTTTTACCCTTACATGCTACAAACATTCTCTTTCTGTTGGGTGGCGGTCGGAGTCCTCTGTACCCCCCAAACAAGGTTATCCTGTGGAACGATATCCTGGGCAAAGAGGTGGCCGAACTCGAATTTAGAGAGAGGGTAAGAGGATTAGCATGCCGCCGTGGATGGCTTGCGGTTTCTTTGCGAAGGAGAGTGGTCGTATTTCAGATTGGGGAATCCGTGACAAGATATGGCGAATGGGATACGTGCGACAATCCACGAGGTGATTATCATTCATCGCATAGCGTGTCTCCTTCTTGAACTCTGAAAGATGCATCCACCTTATTCTTACTTCAGGTTTGCTGGCCATGGCTACAGCCCCATACTCGACTCTTCTTACGATTGCTGGACGACAAATAGGCCACGTGCAATTAATACATCTTCCTCCCTGTCCGCTGCCTACACTCACAGGCCCGCCTTCTTCCTTGCTTCCTCAGAAACCTCCACCTCCACCTCTGAAGCATCCGGTGTCTATCATTGCAGCCCATACCTCTGCACTAACTACACTTTCGATGCCATCTTCTGGACGCCTTCTTGCGACAACTTCAACTCGTGGTACCTTAGTACGGGTATGGGATTCTACGAATGGGAAGCTTGTCAAAGAATTCCGCAGAGGAACAGACAAGGCAGATATATATGGTGTTGCCTTTCGTCCTGACGAACAAGAAATTTGTGTGTGGAGTGACAAGGGAACAGTCCACGCCTTTACACTCGTGGTGTCCGGTACCGCGTAAGTAATACTAACCATGCAATATTCGACTTTTGATTTTTGATCTGTAAATCTAGCAACCGACAGTCTAGTCTCTCCCCATTAACGCCTTTCTTGCCTCTTCCAAAGTACTTTGAATCGGAGTGGTCCTATGCTCAGTATAGGATTCCCGTTCAGTCCTCACATATCTCCCTATCTTCGCGATCTTCTGCAGCCGATCTTCCTGAGGAAGAACGCTGTGTTGTTGGCTGGATCAATTTGACTGATCCATCACAGGGAACTCCAGAATATCAACTTATTGCCCTGACGTTCACTGGCGGATGGTACAGACTCTCACTCCCGAAGACCGGGCACTTGCCGAAGCGAAATACTGGCTCCTCTTCCACCAGTTTGGTGCCTAGATCACCACCCAAGTCATTCGGTCCTCATACTCAGTCCATCAGTGGCTCTTCAACTGCAAGTCGCTTGGATAAAGGTAAAGAAAAAGAAAAAGGGCGAGAGGAGAAGAAAGATAGCCGAAATTGTATATTACAGGAGTATCGCCGATTTGGGAGATGGGATGGCTGGGGTTGAGAGCTGTATGCCTTCCATCTTGTGGCCACGCTCAGGCTGCTTATATCCAGTCTTTTGCCTCATGTTTATCGCATACTACTCATACTCAATTCGTCTGTATATACATCATCCGATCCCGACATTGTATCCATCACCATTGTCTTTGTATTCATTTACCTTTCACAACCCTCAGAAGTTGGAACATAAGCACTTTACTTTTGGACCCTGATGAACACTGTCAGGAACGCGTGACCGCTTGAGCATTGATATCTTGATCTTGGATCTTGAACTGGTTGCTG
>Ga0193742_1000326_pt1 | contig 33843 bp, 29 predicted proteins | sample L2c1metaG_FD_165511 | JGI IMG/M metagenome (GOLD analysis project Ga0193742, IMG submission 165511) | Soil microbial communities from a riparian zone of the East river system, Colorado, United States - L2c1 | ecosystem: Environmental > Terrestrial > Soil > Riparian zone | place: USA: East River... | reverse complement strand
ACCATCGAGCAACAGATCCGCTCGGCGATGCTAGACGTTGATGCAACCAACGAACAGGTGAAGGTTTCTCAGAGCAACGTCGCTCTGGCGACGCAGGCCCTGCAGGATACGACGGACCGGTTTTCGGCCGGCATCGACGACAACCTTCCGGTGGTGCAGGCGCAGGCTACTTTGGCATCCGCCCAGTCGAGACTGGTGGAGACTCTCTACCAGTACAACCAGGCCAAGCTGACCCTGGCCAGGAATACGGGAGTCGTCGAGACCCAGTACAAGACTTATTTGGGGCGGTAGTACCGCTACACTTGTCCGCGCAAAAATATTTAAAACAAGCAACTTAGCTCCAGGCCCCTATGTCAAAATGTTGATAAATAATTAATTGGTGGCAAAATATTTAAAAACAATGAGTTTGTCTCTATCGATGTAAGTCTGTGAAAATAAAAGAAATGCTGGCGTAGCTTAGCGTAGCACTAAGTAACTGAGCGACCGTAATTTAGAGCAATTTGTCGAAACTGGGAAAAGCTGGTGAGTGTACCGCTATTGCACCTGGAATATGCGCGCCAGTTATTGCGGCAAATGTGATGGAGGCATGTACTTTCATCCGTAAGGCGTTGGGTAGGACGAAACTTTACATCCAAATTAGCTCTGTCGAACTTCGATTACTGGGCGAGAGCTGCTGGATCGACTCGCACTGTGCTCCGAGGCGCAGGATCGGGAGCTCCGGGAACGGAGAATGTCTAGGCGGTGAACTGGAGTTTCATAGATCGCAGATCTGTCGGATTCCCTCCTCCAAGCACACCATCAAAGCCCAGAGCGCGGGAGATGGTTTCGGCGAGTTCGCCGATGGTGAAGTCTTCGCCGGTGCCGGTGCCGGTGCCGGTGCCGATGAGGGGAGGGGTGGGTCGGTCTCTGTGAATTGGGTAGCGTAGGTGGCGAACACAGGAGCAAAGACACTGCCGGCTCTCCCTGGGAGAACGGCTACTATAAGAGCTTCAACTCGAAGCTGCGGGCTGAGTTTCTCAACGGAGAGATCTTCTACTCCATCAAAGAGCTTCGCCTCGGAGCCGATCTGGCTTTCCTGGCGGGTGAAGCACGAGCAAACTTAGAGAGTTTCAATCCACGCCCCGTGTGGGTAGCGACAATTGAGTTTCCCTAAATTATTGATTTCTATCGTGGGCATGGCAGGATTCGAACCTACGACTTCCACCGCGCTAATTATATAATTTATTCATTTTAAATGAGTTACAGGAAGCGCAAACCCGCTAGAACCAAGCAAAGGAATATGAAGGAACGCTGATTGTTCCTTGATGCGGGCGGATTGGCAGCAACCCTCACTTGCCCGGATGCTTCCATCTCCATTGGAGCATCACACTCCATTCGTATCTCGGGAGAAATGACGTCTCAGATTTGCTGGCGCACGTGATATCCGGTGGTGCGTCACCCCTCAAGACTGGCCATGAGTTCCAAAGACGTTATCGCTCAGGACTCCCCAATCCCGTTTTGATATCTCAATCCGGCAATTCCTAGCGGGGTTATGCACGGAAGCGTGTATTGAATTGCTTTCCGATAAGAATATTCGAAACTTGGCACTGCTATCGATGGTGCTGCAAGCTATCTTCTGAATGCGGCTCTGGCCCCCAGTAGGTCAGATGCATGGTGAGATTGCGGCAAAGCGCTAATTATTTGAGAGGCATAGGGGAGATTGAGGAGAATGCTCTAAGCAAGAAACAATATCGATGTACAAGTAAAGACGCTCACCCTGGCTATGACGCCGCCACCCGGAGACATGCTCAATGCGATCATTTTTAGTTAGCCTCTTGATGTTCATTCCATCCGCCCTGTTTGCTCAGCAAATTAATCCTCAGCAGATCGAGGGAACGGCTGTCGTGCAGACTCCCACTGTGGATTCCCAGACAGGCGGGAGAGCACTTAACAACCGATTTCTGAATAACACCTACTATCTGGCGGAATCGTGCACATCTTCTCCTAGTCAAACCTGTCTTACCAATGCTTTAACGGCGATTGGAGCAGCCAGTGCTAGTTTGGTTGTGAACATCTCCCTCCCGATAACTTCGACGGTAACTATTCCCACTAATGTTTCCCTACAAATAGTGGGCTCGGGAGCATTCAATGTTTCTTCCGGCCAAAGCTTGATTATCGCTGGGTCCTTTGATGCACTCTTGAAGAAAGTCTTCTACGGTGCCGGTTCAGTTTACTTTTATGGCGGATCTTCTACGGTAAAGGTGCTCCCTCAGTGGTTCGGAGCAACGGGCAATGGTAAAGCTGCGGGGTTCGCCTCTACTGCAGGAAATCCTCTCATTACATTAGCTCTCCCTCTGGCAACAGTTAATTTTGTCGTAGGAGATGCGGTAACGCTTGTTGGTGCCGGTCCTGGAGGCGCAAATTTGATAGCGACAGTTACTAGCACAGTTACTGGTAATTCATTCAATGTTTCTCCTGCTCCCTCAACAACTGTGATGCGAGCGCCAATTTATACGGAAGATGATTCTGCAGCACTCAATGCTTGGACGGCCTCAGTTAGAGGAAGTGACCATCTAGCTAACTTCTATGACAATCGAGCCGAATACGGTCCATCCCTTCTTTATCTTCCTAAAGGCAACTATCCTGTCTGTAGCACTCCTGTTTTAGTTTTTGCTTCCACAGTAATGCAGGCTGAGCAAAGCAGCACAAATGTTGGTGGAGCTTTTGCACAATGCAATCCCGCCATTAACGTTTTGAAGATTAGCGCCAATGGCTATACGCCCGATGGTATGCTGATCAATTATGGCAATGGAAATTCTTATTTTGATCACATTCAAATACGAGGATCATATGATCCCGGCGCTGTAACAGTTCCTCCGGTCATTCAATATTTGAATGCTGGCAATGTTCATAGCGATAATCGTTGGGACCATCTGATGTTAGAAGGCATAGCGGGATCAGGATTTGGGTTCGGGTTTATTACTTCGACTGCAGGCACGGCTACGGCTGGCACCACAACGGTTACTTTGGCAGATGGTTCTACATTCTGTACCGCAAAATTCGCCGCTGCTCTCAATCAACCATGTAACCAAATTATTATCGTTGGAGCTGGAACAGCAATGACTAACCTTACGGCGAATATCATATCGGGCGTTCCCGATCCTCCGACCCCTCGTCCTTCTGGTCAGTCTTATACAGTGACGATTGATACACCTATTGTTACGACAGTATCGAATGCTCCAGTTTATGCTGGACATGATTTCAATGGGTCGCTTACCATTGAACATGCTGAGATGGATAGTGGTAGATGGTTTCTACTTTCTCAGGGTAATGCTTCTGGCAGCGTTGTGATTTCAGATGCAGAGATTTTTGCGGCGTCAAATGGTGCACTTCGTTCCGTGTCGTTGAATCCTGTTGATCTAGAATTTACTCACTCCTCGTGTATGGGTTGCGGTTTTACCGGTGGAGATGCTGCCACTGGTCCTGCAATTTATTGGGGTTATGGTTCTACTGGACAATTAGCTAATGTAAGAATTGAGAGTAATAGCTTCTCTCATTTATTTCTTGCTGGTACTGAGCTTGGTGGTCCTGTTTGGGTGTCGAATGCCAGAAATGTTCTAATATCAAAGAACACTTTGTACAACCCTGATATGGTACATAATGTGAAAGGTATCACCGTTTCGAATGCTAGAGATGTAGATATTACTGATAATCACTTATATTGGGATGCTACCTACACAGCAGTGTGGGGTAATTCTCAAGCTATCGAGACTATTGATACTATTCAAACTCCATCAGTTCATCTTTCTGGAAATACGATAACCAACAATTCTTCGGCCACACTATATTGTGGCATTTGCTCTGGTGACGCTGACACAACGGGTTATAGTGTAATTGGAAATAATTTTCTTGGCTCTGGTGCGATCAGGACACAGATTAACTCCAACATTATCTCTCAACAGATGCGCAACACTCTGATCAGTCAGGATCATGTTGTTAAGTGGGGAACCACCCGCCCTACTTCTGGTACATGGAAAGTCGGAGATATTATTTACAATAACGCCCCTGCAAGCGGTCAGCCTATGGGGTGGGTATGTACGGCTTCAGGAACCCCGGGTGCCTGGACTGCATTAAGTAATATTCCATAACACATTCTGTTCAAGCTAAATGTCGCTGTCCGAACCGCCGTGTTAACTACCCCCTGCGATCTTGATCGCTTCAACATCCCACACAGAGGTGGAGGGGGATTTAAAATGTGGCGGCTTAGTTTATTTTGCCGAAGGTTTGAAGTGAACAGGAATTCGGTCAGGCCTAGCAGGACCAAACAATCGCTGATTTATCTTTCCGAACTAGATTATCGTACTTCACTATCAAGATATGCGCTTACCTGTTGAAACCAGAGTTTTCCATGAAGCTTGAGACCTGCATCGTTGAAATGAATTCCCCGACCTTTCTTTTCTCGGTACTGCATCGTCAGAGCATCTGTATTCGGCCCTTGTAGGGAGATGCCATCTTCCCATAGACTCTGCTGAGCTCTTTGTATCGAAGGGCAGGATTGGACGTAGGGGCTCTGGTATGTAGCCTCGGCGACGAACCACGGGAAATCCCAGCCAACATCTAATCTCTCGTTAGCTATAAGGCTGTGCATCATTTCTTTGTAAGTATCAGCAGTAATATTATTACCTTCCGGTTGGTTAGAGTCTGATTCTCCTTGGTGCGAGAGGACGGCGCGGAATCCTCCTTTGCCGAGAAGTTTTAGTTGGGCGACCATGTTGGCATACAGCACCCCATCGCTTAAGAGAACGCCGGACGGATCATTGTAGACATATTTTTGGTATGTCGGCATGACTTGAACGGGAGTCCCCTTTGGCAGCCATTGACGCACGCTAGTAGATCCATGGCCTACCGAAATAACGCCGATCGGAACGCCATACTTCTCGAACATCGCGTCTCCGAATGAAGGAATAAAGCTACCTTGGCTGCTATCGTCCTGCACCGCAGGTTGGGGATCGTTGGCGATTTGCCATCCTTCAGAACTCTTGGCCGTGACCATACCGCTCTTAGTTTTTTGCCTTACTTCTCCATAGTTTGTGGAATTCGATTGCCCAGAGACAACAAACACCTCTCCCACGCCAACGTGACGGACAGACATTTCAGATACTTCCCGATTATGAATAACCCGAATCTTGAGTACATAAAATCCACCTGCCGGTGTGGGAAGGTCAGCATGGAAGACTCCCGTGATCTTGTCGAGTTTCGATGGAGACCACGTCCCTGGTAGTTTGCCTGAGATGGATTGGCCTGTGAATTCGGCTTCAACAGAATCGGCTGGATTAGGAGTTTTCCCCTGAATCGTAACGATGCCTTGATCTTGCGTTTGGCGCTGAAATACCTGGTGGTCAAGTGGAGATGTGATTGTTAAATCAGTCCCACATCCAGGAAGAGGCAAGAAAAGGATTATTACTAGAAAGACCAGTATGCCTAATCTATTCGTCACGCGGAATTTACACATCGTGCGAGGGGTTCGCATTTTTCACTGATGAAATCCATTCATGAGGACAAGCTCGCATTTCGCTAATATCCTGGAGTCACACCATACAACTTTTCGAGCCGCTCACCTAGGCGGTTTGTCATTTGGCCCCCTCTTGATCAACGCGGCGAGCTCAGCATCGTAAGCGTCACTACAGCAGAGAAGCCCAGCGACCATCACCTTCGTTTCGCTCCTTATCGGAGCAGCCATTGCATTTTTGTTGAAAGTCACCTTTACCGCGACCGCGACAATTCTCCCTCCCTAGGCGCCCCAGTCAACCGCGTCACTCCTGATGGGCAACTGGGGGCTTTGGTAGGACTAGGGCAAGCGGGGCTGGATGCACTGGAAGACCTATTTGAAACTTCGTAATAAAGCGGACATGGATGAACAGATTTATAACGTTACTGAATGACAAGGGAGTAAGACGCTGTTTTTGCCACAGACCCCGAAGTCACAACTACATTGAAGGTAGAAGTTGTTGGGGTCTTTGATCCGGATGAGCTACTTCCGCCGCAACCGGAGAGTCCGATAGCGGCAATTGCGAATAAAGTGCAAAACAAATAACGACCGTTCTTTCGTTTTGATTGCTTTGCGGGGAAAAGGAAAAAAAGACATCCTAGGGATAGGGTCGCTTCGAGTATGTTGAGGTGAAGCCCATCCTTGAAAAAAGAAGCGGCGGAATTAAAGTTCGAGGGCACTGCGATCGTCAATGACACGGAACCAGGCGTCGAACCTGAGACTGTGACATTCGCTGGGCTAAAACTGCAAGTTACACTTGCCGGAAGATTGCTGCATGCAAAAGAGGCGTTTCCACTGAAGCCATTCTGGGAAGTAATGCTAATGGGCGACGTCGCGGTGCTTCCACGAGATACTGTGATGGTTGCATTGCCACCGGCTGGTTGAAAATCAAATGCGGAGAGGACTGCTACGACCATCGAAGCAGAGGAAGGCTGATTCGCGGAGTCTCCCACATAGTTAGCCGTGACAGTTTGATTGCCAACTTCTGAGAACGATGTACTGAAGGTTGCTTTTCCCGATGAATCAAGAGCGGCGCTTCCGAGACGAGTCGATCCGCTAAGAAAGATGACATTTCCGGTAGGCGTTGGACTTGAGCCTCTTGGTGTAACAACAACACTCAATATCATCGATTGGCCCACCAGAGCTGGATTGGGAGAGGTGCCCAGACTGATCTGAGATGGAAAGCTAGCAACGGTTACTACAGCCGTCGAAACATTGGAAGGCTGACTAACAGCATCTCCAGAGTAGCTGAATGTGACATTGTGCGAGGCGGCTGTACTGATAGTTATGTTCAGCGCTCCAGCACCTTTGTTATTGAGAGTTATTGTTCCAAGAGACGTTGAGCCGTCCGTAACGGCGACGCTGCCGGTTGGAACTGGGCCTGTCGAATTGACTTGGACCGTTAAGGTAACGGTCTGCGTTGTTAGAGCCGGATTCGGAGCTGCACTGGCAGAGATAGTTATTGCCACTTTGTTGACCGTGACATTTAGAGGAGAAGATGTGCTGGAAGAGAAGTTAGTGTCGCCGGCGTATTTCGAAGTGATGGGATGAACGCCACCAGCCAAATTGTTAATTGCGGGCAATGAAGCGATCGATCTACGAGATCCGAACTGAACGAGGGAGTCGAAGTGATTCATGAATCCTTCATATCGGTAGAGAAGATCGGCAATTCCATCCCCGTCGACGTCCCCTAAGATGACAGAATATCCGTTTCCACCGAACGTGCTGTTGGTAATCTGCTTGATTCCCGTATCGAGGAGATCAGCTGTGGGAGTAAAAGAGAAGTCTCCGTCTCCCAAGTAGGCATAGCCATCGCATTCGACAAGATCAAGTTTTCCATCGCCATTAATATCTTCGGATACGAGCTGAGCGGCGCTATTGGAGTTATTACCTAGTTGGCCTGCAGTACCGAGGATTTTGAGATGAGTAGGTGCCGCAAATGTGCCGTCCCCATTTCCAGGGTAAAGTTCAACTCCTGTATTGTCGAGGACCGCAAGATCCGTTTTGTTGCGAGAAGCGAAATCTCCGGCGACAACAGCAGAAACGCAGGTTGCACTATCGCAATTACTTCCCGCAAGAGAAGCAGAAGGCGGCGCAAATGTACCATCCCCCAAATTGTGAAGAATCGATACGGCAGTATTTCCGGTGTTAGAGTCGCCATTTTGTATGGCGACTGCCAGGTCGGCTCGTCCATCATCGGTCAGATCTACGGGAAGGATCTGTCGTATTGTTTGACTGCTCATGTTAGAGCTGGCTACTGGAAAGGTCCCTAATGAAGAAAAGCTTCCTGAGCCATTATTCTTATACACCGTGATCGACGAGGTCGCGGGAGAGGCAGCATCTTGACTCAAAATTAGATCTGAAAGATTGCTCGTTGAGAGAACTGCGGTCGCGAGAGAATTTACAGTTCCACTGATGCCGGGAGTTTGGAATGGAGTCTGGAAGGTTCCATCTCCATTACCGTACGCGACCCGTAGTGTATTTTGGTTGATGAATACGATATCGATCTTGCCATCGCCATTGAAATCGATTGTTACAAAATTTTGAAGAGCGAAATTCTGTAGAGCCGCTGCGGTAAAAATTCCGTTTCCCTGGTTTAGAAAGACTTGTATTCCTGAACTGTAACCAGTGATTAGGTCTTGTTTTCCATCGCCGTTTACGTCAGACCAGGCGTAAGGAAACCAGCTTTCGGATGGATTGGAGACTTGTCCGAAGGCTTGCGAAAAACTCATGAATTTGGGAGCGGTTACAGCTTCACTCGATAGATTCGCGCTTCCCAGGCTCGTCGTGTCATCGTAAAACGATACGGATCCTGTCGGGATTGGAATCGTGTTGGTTTGTCCTGCAACACTCGCACTTATGTTGACTGGTTGGCCCCCAGTTGCGGTTGTCGGCGAGGCCATGACAGAAGTAGTCGAGGATTGTTGACCGAATAGGATAGCTGGAAAGAAGAGGGCGGCAAGATATAAGCTACAGCGGCTGCAGATAAGGGATGGCTTCACCGTAACGCTCCAGAGGCAGAAAAATGCGACAAAGAATTACATTGCAAACCTACGCATTGCTAGGCAACGGTAACCGTACCATGACCGATGTCTAGCGTCACGGGTAAAAGTTTTGGAGTTCAATATTACTGAAGCAGCGTTCCCGTCTCTGGTTCCGATTTGGGTTGCCCGAGCCCCCAATTCTCAGCCAACCACCATCGATCTTCCTTCACGGGACCCAAAGAAAATGAGTTATTTCTGATCTATTGATGTAGCGACTACCGGTCTAGATGGCTTGTATGGCCTAGCACGAGTGCCTCATAAGGTATTGAAGATACAGGCTCATCTCAGTAGGTGCAAATCCAACTCAACTGCTAAGTCATAAGATTATGAGTTTTGACATCAACGATGTAAGTCTATGAAAATAAAATAAATGCTGGCGGAATTGAGTGTAGCCCTAAGTAGCTAAGCGACTGTAATTTGAGCAATTTATCGAAACAGGGAAAAGCTGATGAGCATACCGCTATTGCACTTGGAGGTATCCGCGATAAGGCAGGCACTGAGGTAAACATATTCCGATTGAGTCTCGGCAAGTGGGCGTCCGGGTCGAACATGAAGTGCGTATGGCGAAAAAGGGAGAAATATGAACAAGCGGCGCTATCGCAGCGTCCGCATACCATGTGCGGTTTATGAGCGCGTTTTAGATAAACTGAGAGTCCGTTGACCCATTTGTTACAGAGTCCGTTGACCCATTTGTTACAGAAACAGATGCGCATCGTCTTCCTTCTGCCTTTGCTCTTCATTCAAGCGTGCGGCAGCGGAATACCCATCTTGCCTGTCAACAATGATGTGGTTTTTATAGGCGACTCAGTGACACAGCTTTGGGGCGAGCAAGCGGCCTTTCAAGCCCACAAAAATTGGATCAATAAAGGCATCTCGGGGCAAACGTCACGTGCCATTGCCGCGAGATTCGATAACGATGTTCTGATACTTCACCCGGGCACCGTGCACATCATCGCAGGTACCAATGATGTTTACCCAGGGTGGGCACTCTGCAAGGGTAGTCGGGACACATGCTACCCCATGCAATCAATGGTGGAGAAGGCCAAGCGCTATGGGATTCGAGTGGTAATTGGGACGATTTCACCGTGGGGATGCTCCGACAACCCCACATGCGGTTTAGCTATCGCGGACGAATCCGCAGCACGATACGACCGAATCGCACAGCTCAATGCGTGGCTAAAGACTTTCGCCGCTCAAGAAGGTGTCACCCTCGTTGACTATCACGCGGCTCTCACGAACGCAGAGGGGCTTCACTATGCCGAAGGACTAACCAGCGACGGTGTCCACCCCGCAGCGCTGGGCTTTACGGTTATGCAACCTCTTTTTGAGTCTGTATTGCGGTAGACGCGGGACCCCAAGCCTGTACCATCTTAAGCATGGCGGAAATGTTGTAAGTTTTTGATTTTATGGCGAGTAGCTCAATCGGACAGAGCACGAGCCTTACAAGCAGGATGTCGGGGGTTCGAGTCTCTCACTGCCCACCATAAGCAAAACGAGCCATTTGCAGGGGTTTCGTCCTCCACGAAATCGTAAAGCAGGATATATAGGAACGCAAGCGTTATAAGACGCGACCCTCATCCCGCTTTGCCAGACACGGGATTGTCTAGCAGAAAAATACTTATCCAAACCCCGCCGCGTGTCACTGGCTTTGTCGCCGTGAAACATCCGCTCCGTTTACGGCAGAACTGACTCAGCTAGAGGTTGCATCACCGCATAGCCCGCTGTTGTAGGGTGAACTGCACTTCCTACCTGCTCCTCAAAATCTGCACAGAACTGAGTATGATTTCGTATTCGAAGCGGCTGCCGAAAAGCGGCCGCCAAGCACGACCTCAAACTGAAGGTGGTTAAGCATATCGAGAACAAACGCGGCTTCGTCCTGCTGCCACTCTGTTGGGTCGTCGAGCGAAGTTTCGCCTTCGCTCTGCCTCACGCTCGACAGAATATTCAAAAAATACGCAACTGAAGTTATTAAGTTCTAGTGACTCAGTTATTAACAAGCTCTAGTTATCCGAAAAGGGAAGGCTTTTCAGCGGACTGCTGGAGTAGGGGAACAATGTGCCGATCACTCGAAGTAACTCTCAGTAGGTCCCAAACTGCCTCTATTACTGAAACGATTTCAATGTGCCGAATACAAGCATACTCATTGGACCCACCGAAACACGTGGGGCGGTTGTAGCATGGGTAGCATGTCAGGCTCGGTCCAGCAGCGAGAACCACAGCTCCGGGCGGAGCCCACGCTGCTGCATCGTTGGCTCCATTCAAAAGGATTGTAGGAACACCCAGAGCGTAGGCTACGTGCGAGGCAAAACTATCATGGCAAAGCAACACGCGCAGTCTTGAGATCGCTACGAAACACTCCGAAAGATCGCCTGCCACTATTCTTATCCTCGAACTATCCAAGGCGCCGAAGTATCTAAATAGCTCTTCCTTCTCCGAAGGCGAGCCGAATACGTGCACCTCAACCTCTTGCTCGACCAAGTGTCGCGCAAGAGATTGCCATTTCTCCATCTCCCATCTTCTCCAAGGCTGACTTGCCATAGGATGAATGCCTACAACGTTCTCTAGTGGATCCCAGGCGATCTTCTTCTTTGCAGGCGTGTAAAGCGCAGATCTCTGCACCTCTGCACCGCTCACAGCAGTTCCCACGATCGATGCCGCATCATAGATGTTGGGCTTGTTCGCAGGTATGAGTGTCGGTCGATTGGCAAGGGGGATGGCTGAGCGCCGAATCACCTGAGCGCAGGGATGATCAGGTGACCACGCAGGACTCCAATTGTCCCGGTACGAAACCAATTTTCCTAGAAATTCCTCTCGAAAATCACCCGCGAGATTGACAACGTCAGTATATTTTTGGTGGCGTAACTTGCCGATCAAACGAGGAAGAGCGAACATCTCCCTTAGTCCAAAGTCGCGAACGGAACCCATCGGGAAACGGCCTGTATGGACACAATTCACAGATGGGTTGTGTGCAAATATCGAATGAATCTCTGGTCTGGTCAGAACGTCAATTTGTGCAGAGGGAAGGCCGCGCGCAATCGTTTCGATCAATGCAGTGCTGATCACCGCATCCCCTAAATTGTGTGCCTGCAATATAAGAATTCTACGTTGTTCTGTCATTGCTATCCTTGATAGGTGGCGGCTTTTCGTAAGACTAGTATCACACCGACATAAAGACCTCGTTCGCCGCAGCAGTAGATCATCCAACCCCTCAGTCAGGCAAACGGTTACATCCTTCTCAGAAGTTTTTTAACCTGTTCAAACGAACACGCGTAGCGTCAAATTCAAATCTTGTCCGTCAACTGTTCCTAAACTCTGATTTCCGAAGTTTTTGGGGCATATTCCCGGCTTGACTCTGAATCTATTATGCTCGTGTCAATCGTTGGAGTGCGACAATGGCTGTACCCGGATTGCTCTATTCAGCGACTTATGCTAAAATACGCCCCTGCGTAGGAATGATACCCGCCCCAATAGCCTGTTCAGGCGTCAGTTTGAGACTGGATGCGATATCATTCTGTAGGAAATGAAAGCTGCGCAAACGCTAGAACCGCTGGCCAACGATGATCTCCATTCAGGGAGCGAGGATTCCCGCTATCTGAGGATCTTCTTGATTCTGCTTCAAAGCCGACGGCGCATTGCGGCCATCACCCTCGTTTCGCTCCTCATCGGAGCAGCCATTGCATTTTTTTTGTTGAAAGTCACCTTTACCGCGACCGCGACAATTCTCCCTCCCCAAGCCCCACAGTCCACTGCGTCACTCCTGATGGGACAACTGGGTTCCCTGGCAGGACTAGGGGCAGGTGGGGCTGGAGGTCTGCTGAAGAACCCGGGCGATATTTACGTGGCAATGCTCGAAAGCCGGACGATCACGGACCATATCATCAATCGATTCCAACTCGAGTCTCTGTGGAAACAGAAAAAGTTGGAGGATACTCGCAAAGCACTTAAGAAACACGCGCAGTTCGAAGCCGCCAAGTACGGGTTAATCGTTATTACTGTGAAAGATCCAAACCCGAAGTTAGCCAGTGATATGGCAAATGCATTTGTGGATGAGTTGTATCAGATGAACTCAACTCTGGCAGTCACGGAGGCCGGTCAGAGGCGGTTATTTTTCGATCGGCAATTAGAGGAAGAAAAGAACGCTCTCACGGCTGCTGAAAACGACCTTCGAACAACTCAGGAGAAAACCGGCCTCATAGAGCTGAGCGGTCAATCAGCAATGGCCATCCGCACCATCGCGGAAACCGGGGCTGAGTTGAGAAGCCGCGAAGTTGAATTGCAGGCCATGCGGACCTATGCAGCCGACGAGAATCCCGATCTCAAGAGACTGCAAACCCAGATTGACGCCCTTCGCCAACAACTATCTGCTTTGCAGAATAACCAGAAGAACATGCTCCCTGGAGACACTCAGGTGCCTGCCGGGCGGGTCCCGAAAGAGGCTATGGAGTATGTCAGGAAATTGAGAGAGGTCCGGTACCATCAGACGCTCTTTGATTTGTTGTCAAGGCAATACGAAGCCGCGCGCATCGATGAGGCAAAATCTGCACCAGTCATCCAGGTAGTCGACCACGCCATGCCTCCCGACAAAAAGTCCGGCCCGCCTCGCATGTTGATCACTTTGGGTTTTGGCCTAGTTGGATTTTGCCTCGCATGTTTTTGGATTCTTTGGAGCAAAGCCCTTATGCGAATACGCGAGAATCCTGCGTCCGCAGTCATATTGGATCAAGTGGGCACGATCCTTCGCATTCGCTTGTAGGCGGATAAGAGTGTCGATATTACAAAAACATATGGGAATGCATAGTGCAGAGAGAAGCATCTCGTCTCAGGTAATCACCAGACTGCTTGCCGTGATCGTCATTTACAGGATGCAACCTCTTGCTTCTTCGACATTGCAAACGCTTTTCGCTTCAGTTAAAAACACTTCCCCAGACAACCTCGATCTAAAAATACTAGTTTGGGACAACACGCCCGGTGGTCAAGATATCGGGGAGCTCCCCAGCGGAATCTTGTACGAATCGGCGCCGCATAACCCGGGCTTGGCGCAGGCTTACAATCAAGCTTTGGAACAGGCTGAAGCTGAGGGATACGAATGGCTACTGACACTGGACCAGGACTCCTGCCTGCCTGTGGATTTCTTGGCAAAAATTGCAGACTTTGCCCGTAAACTGGGCCCGGATAAGACGATCGGAGCGATTGTTCCTCAGGTTATTGCAGACGGCCGCATAGTCTCCCCTTTTCGGTTTGTATTCGGTGTGCCTCGTTGGTTCGGCTCAGGATTTGTAGGCACTTCAAAGAGGGCGGCATACGCAGCAAATTCTGGGTCTACATTACGAGTGTGCGCACTGCGAGAGATGGGTGGCTATGATCCTATGTTCCCGCTCGATCTCAGCGACACCAACCTCTTCCATCGTCTTCACGACTCCGGCAAGAGCGTTTTTATTGCCGGTGATGTCCTGGTGCACCATGATTTCGCGCTACTGAATAAGCCTGCTCGAATGAGCATTGAGCGATACAAAGAATCCCTTCTGGATGATGGTGCTTTCTGGGATATCTACATGGGTCCGGTCGCAAGATTTGAACGAATCATACGATTCGCAGGTAGAGCTTGCAAAGACCTTTATTTTTCCAAAGAATCCGGCTTCTGGAAAGCAACTCTGTCAGAATTGAAGCGGCGTCTGTTCACTCCAAGACAGAGACGTATTGCCGAGTGGAGGAAGTGGGCAATGTTGCGATGCAGCAACTCCGTCCAAGCACCGGGAGCGCAGTCTATCGTCTTGAGGCAGGGTCAGCAGAATTATCCCCAATCATGAAAGGGCTTCATTGTTGTCAATAATTTGTGTCCAAGCAACCGGCGGATAGCTATTGTATGTTGATCTAGTGCATCAGTATCAGTATTAGCTATACTAGCGAAAATGAAGATACTGATCACCGGAGGTGCAGGATTCATTGGGCAGCACCTCACACGTCACCTGCTCGCACGCCACTACGAGATCACCATATTAGATAATTTCCTGGATCAGGTGCACGCAGGTAATCGCGTACTGCCAAGTGATCTCGAGAAGCATGTAAGACTAGTGGTTGGTGATGTTGCGGACCCCGCTTCCCTTCGGGCTGCTCTGGAAGGCCAGGACTGCATTGTTCATCTAGCAGCGGAGACAGGAACCGGGCAATCTATGTACGAGGTTTCCCGTTACGAGCGTACTAACATTGCGGGAACGGCGCTGCTGTACGAGCTCCTTTCGAAGGAGAACCGCCACCAGGTAGAGCGGATCGTCGTTGCCTCCTCGAGGGCAATCTATGGCGAAGGGGCATATCGTTGTGAGTGTGATGGAGTGGTCTATCCTGTCTCAAGGTCCGTCGAAGAAAAGCAAGCCGGTCAATTCGATCCCCTCTGTCCCCAATGCGGCGGCGCTTGCGAGACTATACCGACACCGGAGACGGCACCTCACCAGCCGTCCTCGTTTTACGGACTGACCAAGCAGGTGCAGGAACAGATGGCGCTCATGTTTGGTCAGGTCCGAGAAATCCCTACTGTTGCTTTGCGCTATCAGAACGTATATGGCCCCGGACAATCACTTCAAAATCCGTACACAGGAATATTAGCAATATTCTCGAATCTAGCCAGGGCTGGACGTCCGATCCATGTTTTTGAGGACGGGCTGGAGAGCCGGGATTTTGTCTATATCGACGACGTTGTGCGTGCTACTGTCGCCTCTATCACTGAAAAGAACGTTCGCGGAGTTCACGCGGTCAATGTTGGCTCCGGAGAACGAACAACTGTGCTGGACGTAGCTCTGCGGACCAATGCCTTCTATGGAGGGCGATCTGAAGTTAAGATTACTGGGGATTTTCGAGAAGGCGATATTCGTCATGGGGAGGCGGATCTGAGTTTGGCTCAATCGCTGCTTAGTTACGCAACGCGATATCGATTTGGTGATGGTTTACGGAATTTTTTGGAATGGGCCAGCGAGGGCGAGTTCAATGAAAGTAACTACGAGCGATCTCTTCAGGAATTGAAGGGACTTGGGTTACTACACGAAAGCGTGTGATCTGAAAACTGCCAAGCGAGACCTATTAATCAACGGCGCTCACCGTGCGAATATGAAACAAATTTCAGAGCCGAATGATACGCATCGTCATAACAATTTTGACTTGTTGCGACTTCTCTTTGCGTCGATCGTAGTGCTATATCACTGCTTTGACCTCAGTTTTAGTCCCGCGTACTTCTGGATTCCCCGCGTCGCCAGCGCCAACCTGGCGGTGCAAGGGTTCTTCGCAATGAGCGGGTTCTTGATCGTGGGCAGCTATGAAAACAGTTCCACACTTAGTGCTTATCTGAGTAAACGCGGACGGAGGATTCTGCCTGCATACTGGGCCGCGCTGATCTTCACTCTTATCCTCGGAATGTTTTTTTCCACTTTGCCGCTAAGCGCTTTCTTAACCTCGATCTCCACCTGGAAGTATGTAGGCGCCAATTTTTGTTTCGCCAATTTCCTTCACCCCAGCCTTCCGGGACTGTTCGAAGGTAATCCAGTAATGTCCAGCGTGAACGGCTCGCTCTGGACAATTAAGCTCGAAGTAATGTTTTATCTGAGTGTTCCTGCAATTGTGTGGCTATGTCGGAGAATAGGGAAATTGCAGATTCTCGGCGGTTTGTTTCTGCTCTCTGTTGTCTATCAGATCACAATGCGGCGATTTCATCCGACACTCGCGTCTCAATTGCCTGGCCAGTTGTGCTTCTTTATGGTTGGAACGTTGGCATATTACTATCATGATTGGTGCAAGCGGAACGGATGGCGGGTGTGGACTGTTGCCATCATCTGCTATCTTGTATCCGTGTTTTCGGGCTGGATTGCTTTCCGAGCTATCGGAGTTTCTCTTGGCGTTGTTTGTTTCGGTCTTCTGCTACCTCCGCTTGGGCAGCCTGCGAAGTATGGCGACTTCTCATATGGAACTTATGTCTATCATTTCCCTGTGATCCAAATCTTCATTGCGTTGGGCTTGGTTAAAAACCATCCGGAACTTGCCCTTGGAATAATCCTGTTATCCGTAGCGGCATTGAGTTTTACATCATGGAACCTGATAGAGAAACCATTCCTGCGACGTCACGATAAACGAAAACTAACGAGCAGGACGCAACTAGTTTAGACACTATGGGAATTTCAAAAGGGTAAGTAGCAAAGATGAGCGCATTGCTGGATATAACAATCATTATCCCGAACTACAACACGCGGGAACTTCTCGGCCAGTGTCTTGCCTCTATATTCGAGCACACGCATGGCATCGAGTTTGAGGTTATCTGTATTGACGATAATTCGTCTGACGGCAGCGCCGACATGGTTGCAGCAGAGTTTCCTGAGGTAATTTTGGTTCGCAACAGCTCTGGTCAGATGTATGCAAAAAATAATAATCTTGGCATGAGAATGTCGCGTGCTCGTTATGCGTGTTTGTTGAACAGCGACACAAAGTTGATTGCGAATGCCTTTCAAGCGCTCGTCGAGTTCATGGATGGCCATCCTGACGCGGCTGCCTGCACACCCAGGTTGCTGAATCCCGACGGTACTACCCAGATATGCGTCCGGCGATTCGCCCGGTTGGGAACACTCATCCTTCAAAGCCTTAACTGGCACAAGCTTTTCCCCAACGGAATCGTTAGCACCAAATACTACGCCGCAAACTTCGACCATTCGCGTGAACAGGTGATCGAGGCATTAGGGACGACAGCGTTTGTCATCCGCCGGACGACATGGGAACAGGCCGGTATGCTTGATGAGCGTTTTCCAATGTATCAAGTCGATCTTGCCTACTGCTACACACTGAAGATGAAGGGCTTTATGATCTATTACACGCCTTCTGCGGAAATTATTCACTACGGTAGTCAGAGCGTAAATCAAAGAGCACTCGCGGGTATCCGGATGCAACACCGGGGGTTTATTGATTTTAGCGATCACTACGATTATTTTAGCTCCAACCTTTTGATAAAGTTCTTGATCAGGCAGGCGGTCAGGCTACGGTACTGGCTCAAACTGGCGGAATTTCATTTAAGCAGCGACAAGCGAGTGATTAAAGGCCCCGGCAGGGCACCGGTAGCGAAGAGTAGCCGAGGTTGATCCTCAGTTCGAAAAGAAGAAGACGTGATCTGTCTGACAAGAGCGCGACGACATCTTCTTATATTCATTGTAACCGCGTGGTCAGGAAAGACTTTGCGTAAGCCGCTATGCGAACCCATGCTAGGTAGTATTCCAGAACGAACCGCTCTACAAAGGCTGGTTACCGAGTAGGACGGATTTGGATCACATTATCAAAGACCTGCATTTCGTATCCCGGGAAACGACTTACAACGATATCGTGGAGTTCGAACAAAGTTGGATATCCATGATTTCCGTCGAAGCAGATCGCATCGTCAATAAGAAGAACGTGGTCCTTGATCGGATGCCGGAGAATCGCTTCAATCTCTGCCCGAATCGGACAGCGAAGATCTCCTAAAGCGGTAGGTCCCCCGGAGTAATGGCCATCGAGCCAGAACAGGCAACGCTCCTTGATGCCCCCCAAGACGCTCTCGAGTGCAGTTGCGCTATCACCGGCAACAAGATGAATATGTGGGTACCTCCTAAATGCCGACTTTGCCCTTTCGTGCAACTCCTCACTTAACTCGATGGAATGGATTTCCTTAAAGTGATCTTTCATCGCGTAGATCATATCCCCAAGGAAGGTTCCAGTCTCTACTAGGATATCCGTTTTAAAGTTTCGGGCATGATCCAGCAACATGCGCTGTTTGATGACGTGGGGAGGCCCAAATCTTCCTCCTGTTTCCCATGCCTTTTGCTGCTTTCTGTCCCTTATCCCCATTAACAGGCTCAACGCGGACGAGTCCCTGGCCAGGATGCGGGCCTTCATTTTCCAGCTGATATTCATTCGTAAAATGCTAAAAGATCTGCGTTAGTAATGCAACGATGGAGAGTCAAGCGGATTGGAATGGTGCGTTCTTCTTCAAGAGGCAGAAGACTCTCGCAATGAAGTCTTTCGCTTAAGTCCGGGTCGCTGGCTTATGTAGGTCATGAGAAACCATTGTAGACAAAGTGGCTACATGCGCGAAGCACCATAACGGAACGAGGAAGATGGCTGTGTCCACAACTATTGAGCCGAACAGAGACGACTCAAATGGCAGGGTCATAGCAGATGCCGCGAACAACAGCGAGAAGGTCAACGACAGGGCACTTCTCGTATGGAAGGTGGAAAACTGCCTACGAAACACGCCAGTCAGATAGCCGATTGCAAGACAATACACGCAGCCCCCAATAGGACCAAAAAATATGTCGGCGCGAACAAAATATTGCGCATTTGGACCGAATCCACTCTCCATATTGCTGATAATCGATCCAAGCGCGGGGTGAATGGACGTATAGTCCACTATCCTGAACAACGCCAGAAAAGGATCTACCAAATAATGGACATAATCCCAAGGGCCAGCGTTCATTAACTCTGGTATGGCACCGCGCCGAGGGTAGTAAAACAGGATGACATCACCGAAGAGGAGTATCCTACTCGCGAGGGCCGCAGTTCCCTGTGCAATCCCTCCGTTTTCTTTGATCAATACGGTTACGGCAACTGCGAAAGCTGCTCCCAAAGAAGGTATTGCGAGCTTCTTAATCTTGCCGGAATATTTCTGACTTTGCCCTAGGCCTTTGTGGTTGATAACAAAGGCCATCACAAAAAGGACCGGCAGGAGCGCTCCCTTTGCGCCAGAGAGTGCCACAAAAGCGGAACTGGTGACGAGCATCACCATCGGTAGTCTCGGCCTCCGACCGATCGCAATCAATAAGATACAACCGCAACAAAGGAATTGGTAAGGGCCCTGATCCAAGTGTCGAATCATGCCCAGTCCTCCTGTATAAGTAGCGACTTTTGCCTCGCTAGGTTTACCGGATAATAGTGGAAAACCCGCGGTCAAACCGAGATAGAGATTTGCTATGGAGATAATCACAAAAGCAAGAAGAAGGACAATCTCTAGTTTTAACAAGGCATCGTCGTCAAATCGTATAGTTGGATTGTCCGTTGGTATTTTCCCTGCGAAAGCGAATCCAATCCAAAAAAGCACGATAAAAAATGTGAACTCGATCTTGGCGCTTGAACCCCAGTCGAGGCCGAACATTAAGACAACATCCGCAATCATTGCGACGATAAACATATTCAACGGGTCGAGAATACTGATTACAAACGGCCGATAAGCGAGAACCAAGACAATTGAGGCGATCACCAAGAGAGCCACGAATTGATTCGCATCCAGGCCGAGTGCGCTCAGAATATCTAGCATTCGTCTTCCTTCCACAGCCCGGCTGCGAAGGCGGATGAGAAACAAGGATCCTGATCAAATATGTCCAGCAAGTGTTCTCCTTTATACTTGTATAGATGATACCGAGAGTAGAGGACCATCGACGACGCGAAATGCCGTCAGCTGTTAAGCCTCTCATTTCAATCATCACCGTTGTCTTTCACGCGCGAGAAGATCTTCCAAGCCTGATCGAGAGCGTTGCTCGCCTCAAGAGCGAAAATGTTGAGTTCATCGTAATTGATGGCGGATCCGAGGATGGTACCTGCGAGCTACTAAGCCAGTACGATTCCGTCATCGATTATTGGGCAAGCGAGCCAGACAAGGGTATCTATGATGCAATGAACAAGGGCATCGCGGTAGCTCAAGGTACCTTTCTGTTTCATCTTAACGCTGGTGATAGACTCCTGCATATTCCGTTTCGGGAGCTTGAGGCTGCCGCGTCGAGTAGTACAGGTGTTGTGGCGTTCCGTGTCTCGGTCGATGGCAAACAGGAGTTTCGTCCTGGGCATGGAATCGCGTTACGACTCAAGAACACCTTGCACCACCAAGGAACGTTTTACAAGAGAGAGGGTTTTCCGTTTTACGACGTGAACTATCGGGTATTTGCCGACTTCGACGCGAACCAACGGCTTGCGCGCAGCGGAGCCCGCATTGAGATCTTCGATCAGGTGGTCGCTTCCCATCAGGGCGGCGGTCTTTCCGACGCCCACACAAAAGCGAACGTTTGTGAGTTTTTTCAAGTCATCAAGAGAAACTATGGCTGGACGCATTTGCCTCCAGCTTGGTTAATATGCAAATGGCGGGGTATGAAAACCCGGCTCGCGATGATGGGTCAAGGGTTCTAGACAGAAGATCTGCAAAACCCTCTGTTCAGAACTTTCGCGTAGAAAGTATCTCGCCATATCACAAACCTCCGCGGTCTGCGGGTCAAGCGATAACTTCGACCTCGCAAACTGCTGCGTCCTCGCCACTTCCGCCGCCATGCCGCTCGATCGATCAGGCCAGGAAATCCCGACTGGTCAGTTCCGAGCCGTTGTCGCAGCGAATCGATCGCGGCGCTCCGCGCTCCGCAATGAGCTCGTCCAAAACACTCTTCATCCGTCGGTTGGCGAATCTGTTGACCACCTCCAGCGCCATGCACTCCTGCATATAGGCATCAACCACGCTTGGCACGCAGATCGCCCGGACCTGCGGCGATGCATCGTACGCAAGGCCAGCCCACTCCTGATTGGCGGAGGCGTCCGAGGTCATGGCAAATGCGCCGGAGGGCATTGGAGCGCTTACTGCGATACTTGCATGCGCCAAAGTTGATGGCTCGGAGCTTCTGGCTCAAGTAGTTCTGAGCTTTGACTCTCGCAGGATTCGGGCGGTCCGTAGACCAGTGCAGAATCTGTTCTTACTTCACGATCCTATCGATGTCCGTATCAAGTTGCGCGGGTGTCGACGTGAGGAATTCTGTTCAACCACGAAGGACTTGCGAACCGTTTGGAAAGAAATGGCTCGGGACGGAGCAACGTCAATAGCAAATCATCTTCCCAGTCGGGGATTATTGGGCAGAGCGATCATGGGAAGAATCGCCTTGGACCCGTTGAATCTGATGTAAGCGATTCGTTCTAAAGACTGTTAGCAGACTCATGTGCGCGGCGGAGGAAAAATAGGCCACAGAGTGCCGTGAGAGCGGCTTTGCGGCGGAGCAAAAGTAGTCCACCGCCAGATCTTGGTTTCGTGAGCTTTTTGCCCTGAAGGGCTGGTTCATGGAACACCGGAGGGATGTACGAGGTGGAGATCTACGGTCGGGTACGACGAGCGGTTCGAGTGGAGGGCAGGAGTCAGCGTGCGGTGGCCAGGGAGTTTGGGCTGTCGCGAGAGACGGTTCGGAAGATGCTCGAGTACGCGGTGCCGCCCGGCTACCAACGCCAGCAACCGATCAAGCGGCCCAAGTTGGGGCCGTGGCTAGGCGTCATCGACGCCATTCTGGACGATGACACGCAGAGCCAGCCAAGCAGCGGCATACGGCAAGCGGATCTTCGAGCGGCTAAAAGAAGAGCATCAGTTCCCGGGCGGCTACACGATCGTGAAGGACTACGTGCGTGCGGCAACGCTGCGCAGCCGGGAGATGTTCGTGCCGCTGGTGCATCCGGCCGGCGAAGCGCAGGTGGATTTTGGCGAAGCGTTGGTGGTGATTGCCGGCGTGGAGCGGAAGGCCCACTACCTTGTGATGGACCTGCCCCACTCGGATGACTGTTTTGTGGCGGCATTTCCCCCCGAGACCACGGACGCTTTCCTGGAAGGCCATGTGCGGGCGTTCGCGTACTTCGGCGGCGTTCCCACGCGGGTACTCTACGACAACACCAAGATCGCGGTGGCGAGGATCCTGGGTGGAGAGGAACGACAGGACGCGGGCCTTCTCCGAGTTGCAGAGTTACTACCTGTTCGCCGATAAGTTCGGACGCCCTGCCAAGGGCAACGACAAGGGCAAGGTAGAAGGCTTAGTCGGCTATGCGCGACGCAACTTCATGGTTCCGATTCCCGCGTATCGAGTTGGGAGGAGTTGACCGTGCACTTGGAACAGCAGTGCCGGAAGCGGCGCGAACGGCGCCTGCGCGGGCACACCGAGACCATTGGCCAACGCTTCGAGCACGACCGTGCAGCCCTGCTGCCACTGCCGGCGGCGCCCTATGAAGCCTGCGAGAAGATATCGGCCCGCGTCAGCTCGCTGTCGCTGGTTCGCTATCGAGGCAACGACTACTCGGTGCCGGCGCAGTACGGACATCGCCAGGTATGGGCGAAGGGCTACGTGCATGACGTGGTGATCGCCTGTGCCAGTGAAGTCATCGCCCGCCACGAGCGCAGTTATGAACGCGAGGCGGTCGTCTTCGATCCGTTACACTACCTCGCGCTGCTTGAGCAGAAGACGCGTGCACTGGATCAGGCCGCTCCGCTCGCAGGCTGGCAGTTGCCGGAGTGCTTCGCTCAACTGCGGGGTCTGCTCGAAGCCAGGCTCAAGAAGCACCGCAGCCGCGAGTACGTGCAGGTTCTGCGCCTGCTGGAGAACTTCGCGATCGAGGAAGCAACTCATGCTAGCGAAGATGCACTCCGGTTAGGCACGATCAGCTTCGATGCGGTGCGCCACCTGCTGCTGTGCCGTATCGAACGAAGACCACCGCGGCTGGGACATGGAGAACTATCCCCACTTGCCACTGGCGCAGGTTCGCACCACAGAGGCCGCCGACTACATGACCCTACTCGCTGAGGTGTGCGCATGAGCGGCGCCGATATCTGTGCTACCAACGCTGCAGCTCATGCTGATACGCCTCAGTTGCTGCTGGAACACCACCTGAAGGAACTCCGGCTGCCCACCATCCTGCACGAGTACGACAAGGTGGCGCGGCAGTGCGCGGTCGAGCTGGTAGACTATCAGCGCTATCTGCTGCGCATGACCGAGTTGGAGTTGCTTGACCGCGAACGCCGGGCCACTGAACGCCGCATCCGGCAGGCGAAGTTCCCGGTCGTCAAGACCACGGACAGCTTCGACTTCATGGCCATGCCTTCGCTGAACAAAACTCTGGTGCTCGAGCTTGCACGATGCGATTTCCTCGAACGCCGCGAGAACGTGCTGCTGCTGGGCAACAGCGGCACGGGGAAAACGCACATCGTCTTGGCTCTCGGTCCGGCTGCATGCCAGCGCGGCGACCGCGTGCGCTCTACTACCGCGGCCGCCCTCGTCAGCGAACTGATCGAGGCTCGTGATGAGAGGAAGCTGCTCGCTTTCAGAAGCAGATCGCCAGCTACGAGTTGCTCATCGTCGATGAACTGGGCTTCGTGCCTCTGTCCAAGACTGGCGCCCTGCTCGACCGGCTCACACACGACGTCCACATCCTGGAGATGAACGGCGATAGCTACCGTCTCAAGCAAAGCCGCCGTAAACGAACACCGTCCTCCGAACGCTGAACTCCACCCCTCTGAATGCGCCTCGTGGGAGAGGGCCGCTTCCGCTACGCTCCAGCGGCCCTCTCCCACGCAATCCCCCAACAACCCAATGCCCAGCTACTGGCCTGCTTTCGCTCCGCCGCAGTGGCCTAGTTTTACTCCGCCCTTGACAACTAGTAGGGAGATTCCGCTTACGAGTATGCGCCGCGTGTGGTCGGAGTTGTTTGGAGGCGGCCGTACTTGCTGAATACGAAGCCTACGATGCCCAGGAGAGGAGGAGAGAGGAGGGTCGACACGCAAGAGGGGATCAGGATGGCTACTCTTAGAAGAGCCTGCCCCGGTAAGATATGATGACAGAGTGCCAGTACCGGAAATGCCGTTTTTTAATGCGGTATCCTTTACTAACTCTTTGCTGCAAATCTGGAGTATGAAGCATGGGCGTGCTCGAGGAGCAACAGTACTTTTATCTGCGGAAAATATCGCCAGACTATTATTCCGATTATAGCCTTCCGGCGTATTTAACCAAAGTATTACCGGAAAGTAAGTCCGCGAAAATATTGGATATTGGATGTGGCTTTGGGCAGACCCTCCGAGCTTTATTGGGAATGGGATATACCAATATCTATGGAGTGGATATTTCGGATGAAGCAGTTCAACATTGTCGCGATTCGGGCCTCAGGGTGGAAAAGGTTACCGATCTCGCGAGTTATATGGAGGAGAATCGGCAAGCATATGACTTCATTTTGATGAGCCATGTTCTTGAGCATATCGAAAAAACCTTGATTATCCCTTATGTGAAAGCGATTAAATCCATGCTTAAGGAGAACGGTCGATTCATGGTAATGGTTCCTAATGCACAGTCCAATACGGATTGTTATTGGGCTTATGAAGACTTTACCCACTCGACTCTATTTACAGCCGGCAGCCTTTACTTCGTCCTAATAGCAGGGGGATTTAAAGAAGTTGAATTTGTAGATCCGTATTGTGTCGAAGGAGTTCCTTTTTTTAAAAGAAAAGTCAAAATGTTCTTACTTAAGCTATTTACGATAAACAAGCACTTCTGGAACAAAGTGACTACGAGTTCTTATCATCGGCCGAGCCCCATTCTATTCAGTTACGAAATTAAGGTGTTAGCCAAGTAAATCTCCTCTCTACTTTTTAGAGAGAAAACTTCGGATAAACTGAGGGTGTAGCGGCATCCACGAACCTGCATGTCCAGGGCGGAACTCTTTGCCGAATTGGGTTCAAGCCTGTGCATGATACTTGTCATGCACCCCTTACCTTATCATCCCAAAGGGAACGATCATAGTGAAACGCACCCCTTCTTATGCTGCACAGTTCGCCTTCAATCAAATGTTGAGGGTGGAGAAACTCAGGGTCCACTCCAGCGTTCTTCCTCGTGCATTTGCACGTATAGCAGATCGGATCGTGAAGCCGATCGCAAAGAAGCTCGGTACGAATCACATAGTGGATGCCAAAATATATGGTCACAATATGGTGATGCCTGCTGAGCATCCCTTGCCGGTCATCCTCGCCACTATACCTCAGTTCAATCGGCCGCTTGGACTTGCGGTGGAGTCCATCGCGGCGACAGCGGTGGGAGATCAGGAATTGACGGTGATCGACATTGGCGCAAACATCGGCGAAACCGTTGCAATCATTGAACAGCGGATCCCTGGCCGCTGTTCATACCTTTGCATCGAACCAGAACCAGAGATGAGCGGCTTGTGCAGGTTGAATCACAGTAACAACAACCGCGTACAAGTGGAACAGGTATTCATCGGCGAGAACGAGGGCGCTTTAGTTTGGCTTGAGGATGATGGGCGTGCAAACCCATCAACAAAGATAGTGCAGGAAGCAAATCCGGAGAAGCAGCCTGGCTGTGGATGCTTGAAGCGGCTGGATACAGTCGCTCTTCCATTCGCAGAACTTCATGGCCGCGTTTCTCTCATCAAGGTGGATACCGAAGGTTACGACTTCTCTGTATTGCGCTCTGGGTCCCAACTACTGGCCCGATACTTGCCAGCTATTTACCTGGAATGGTTTCCCGAGCTCTTGCTTGGGCTCAATGAACAGGTCTGGGGAGGATTTGATTACCTCGGAACGCTGGGCTATCACCACTTGGTGTTTTTTACAAATCAGGGAGACTTTTACTGCAGCACGTCCAGCCCGAACCGAATGTTTTTTCAAGGATTAGCCAATATTGCGACAGGAAACAAGGCCTTCCCGTACTTCGACGTATTTCTCTCAACCTCCGAATCCGTTTGCAATGAACTTATAGAACGCAGCATCGCTCAGAACATGAAACGAGTGAGGTCACTTACAAATCACCCGTGAGCAGGAGTTCGCTGTTTCCTTGAAGTCTTTCTACTATCGTGATCAATGATGCCAAATAAACAGGAGGTAGATTCCTAGCTTCAATATTTTGCGTATCCCAGCAAGAATAGTTTCCTTGCAGAGAAGTAATAACGATTTAGTTAGATCTTCAATATCCGAGCGCACGCTTCTACAACCTCCTGAGGGGTTATCTGGAGAATGCAGTGAGCACTTTGCATATGGCAGTAGAGGGAGCATGGTGGTATTGCCGAAGATGGACTAACGACGCTAACTTTATCGCCAAAAGGAGCAAAACGCACGGGACTATTGTAATGCGCCAGATCTCCATTCTTCGGATGCGGTGATACGATAACTACCGGCACATTTACTGCGGCTGCGATATGTGCCAATCCACTATCTACTCCAACAAACATGTGCGCTTTGCCGATACAAGCAGCCACCTCACGGATGGATGCACCGATAAGTATCTCAGCATTCATCTGCAAAGCTGAAGATATGTGCTCCGCTTCCTTGCCGTCAGCTTGCGCAGCAAGGATCAAGACGGATAGTCGATATTTGCGCGCGAGCATATTTAGCGTCTCAACCCACTTCGATGATGGCCATTGCCTGCGTCCAAGCATAGCTCCGAATCCTAAGGCAATTACTAGAGAGTCTGAGGGGAATGGCGCGAGTTTTTTTGCAGCAAAAGCTAAATCGTCATTACTTAGGAAAATTTCCGTCTTGGGGAAGAATTTAACTTGAGTTAGTGCACACACTATTGCGGCATTAGAAAACACCTCATTTTGTGGCCCAGGTTGTTGCAAAACACGCTTAAGGACTCGATTTCGTTCCGAGCGCCCGAGCCATCTCGGTGTGTCGTCGCTGTACCCTATTGATAATGGGGCATTAATGAGCGCAATCAGAAGTGACTCATTCCTGGCGTCACTCCCTACCCGGGGATGAAGCACGACGTCAAAGTTACGTGTGCGTAGATGACGAAAATAAAACACGATAGTGGATAAGAGTGCCAGGAAATTAACAAGAAAAGGGATTTGTACTATCGGTGCAATTCCTAATACCTTGTCGACAAATGGGTTCGTTTCGACTATCTGGCGGCATCTATCTTGTACTGCGACGCTAAGTTCTGCTTCCGGATAGTGTTGCTTGATCTCCCTGAAGATTGGGGTCGACATAACAACGTCGCCCATATTATCGAAGCGTAAAACTAAAATATTGATAATCGGATGAGCGCTCGTCCCATCGCAGACCCTCCGCCCTGCTGTTCTCCGAATAGCACGAACTACCAGAGTGGGCAAGCGACTAAACAATAGAGATCCAACTGACATTGGCTTAATTCCTTCTTAAGACTGATGCGGGGTTCAGCCAGCGACAGACTTACCGCGGCGCCACCGTTCTGCAGTCCAATCGACGAAAAACGCGAGGTACGTAGATCGCACATGGAAGCGCAATCAAAAAACTATACGAAATGAAGGTAGCCCAAGGTACGCCTATGATTCCAAGATGACGTACGAAGAATACCTTCGTTAGGACGCAGGCTATTCCGAAGATGGTGGCGATGACCACCTGAAACTGCATCAGCTCGCCACCGTTCAGAAACATCGCGAGAGCATCTCCGCAACAAGCCGTAACTGTCCAGATCGCCAAGCCGGCCAGTAGCAGGACTGGAGGATGAATGCTGGAGCCTACCCACCAGTGAATAAGCCTGTGAGCCATGAGCAACAAAATGATTGAAGCAGTCGAAGTCAAGACCAGCACGATGAGTAGGGAACGGCCTAGCGTGTGGCGCACCCATGCGATGTGTCCTCGGGAGACAGCCTCGCTATAAGCCGGCCAAAGAGGGGCAACCAGCATTCCCGACATCATTGTGATAAGCGCAAACATGCGTTGCGGAATGGAATACTCTGGGACATTCACAGCACCAAGTGTTCGGGCAATGATTAAGTTGTCGGCAGAGAAAGAAATCGCCACAGCAACCTGAAGGACAAAGAACAGACCGCCAAGCTTGGCAATTTCGGATATCACATTGCTCTTCACAAACTTTCGCGTTGGGAGAAGGTCTGGACGCACAAAACCAAAGAAGTGAATAGCATTCAGCGCTGTGGCAACGATTGGCGCGCCAGCAATAGCTACTACCAGTATCGGTAAGCTTACATGAAACCAGATGCCAGCTAGTACGCCGATAAATCCAACCACGCTGCCGCACAATTGCCACAGACCGAACCGATATCCTTGCTGTAGGCCGAGTTGTACCCTCTGCACCACGTCCATCGAAATATTGAGCGCGAAACAGGTGGCGAAGACCGCCAGCGCGGGACCGGCCTCCGATCTAGCCTGCGGAGAAACAACACGAAAAAAATCTGCCCAGTTAACAAATCGGTAGAAGGTAAAAAACAGGATCAGCAGTAGTGCGGCGATCATACTGAGGATCGCAAAGCCGCTGGAGACGGCCTTGCGGATTCCCTCCATGTCGTCTTTCCCGAAGGCTTTGGCTACGGTATTCAACACGCCATTGCCAATCCCGAAGTCAGCAAACGCCGCCATCGCCAGCACAGAACTGATAGTCATCCACAGCCCGAAGCGCTCGTTGCCCAGATATTTCAGAGTAAGAGGAACGGTAATCAGTGAACTTCCGACCTGAACCGCACGCGCAACCGTTGCGACGCTGCCGGTAAGCACCGCGCGACGGTTCCTTTCCACGCCCCGCGTTTCGTCGCTCACGCTTTCCGGGTCCTGAGGAAGCAGCCAGAGCCGGATTCTCCCGAGTACTCCCTTGATCATCCAGCGACTCGCGCGGCAACATTTCTGTTTCCCACGTATGAACCTTGATAAAGGAGATTGTTGACAGCTGTATCGAGCAACGAACCGCATCGTTCGACGCCGTGAATCTCATATCCTTCGCGCAAAAGAGGATCCGTTGGATACACCCCGTCTTCTCCAGTAATCAAATCAATCTTTTACAGCGTTAGCCCTTGATCTTGTATTTGACCAATGACGCTAAAGAATCAATTATATCGCTCAGCTATAGTGGCGTGATCCATCAGGCTGATGTACTGGTACTCTGCAAAGCCACGGCGAACTTGAGAAGCCTCCAACTGAAGGTGCAGGCTGTGAAGGTCTTTGCCGGCTCTGGTGGCCATCTGGATGAGAGCGCGGGGCTGATCCTTCGCGAGCGACGCTTCCAGTCCGCGAATGGCATCGATCTGGCAGTCGCGGAGGCCGGTCGTATCGAGCGGCGGCACCTGTTTGAAGGTGCCGGCGCAGGGTGTCGGGACTCTTTGAGCCATGAGTGGAGCGTTTTGGGCTGATGGAATGCGAAGACGCAGCGTGAACGCGACTGTGGATCACGCGTGTCACGGAAGAAGGTCTCTTCTCCCGTTGACTCGTAGTGGAAGACCAGATGATCTGCCCAGCGGGCGAGGTGTTGCGGGAGTTCCTGCATGTATTTGGCAGACTGTTCTGCGACGCCGCTGAGGGTGACTCCCGCCTTCTTGGCCTCGATGACTCCGACGGCCTTTCCGCAATGAAGAGCAGATAATCACCGGGAACGTTTGGAAGCGAAAATTCACGCACGGCGACGCCTTCGCCCGCATTCCGATTGAATTCCACGTTGTTCTGCAAGACCCATCCAGCGCCTTCGAGCAAGGCGTCAATCTGTCGTCGTGCGAGCTCTTCCGGGGTCATTTGGCCACCTGACTTCTCGAACCACGTCGCCGCAAGATCATGCTCATGTGAGGGGTTCCGTCCCTTCGTTCAGAATGGCCAAATACTGCTCATAGACAAACAGCCTGTGTCGCTCTCGGCCTGTTACCTCATGCAGAAGTCCCAGGTCGATCATGTGCATCATCGATTTCGTAACGGTGGGCGCCGAGATACCGATCTTCTTGGCGGTCGTAGGAATCGCGACAATCGGATTCCGCTGCATGTGCTGGAGAACGCGCAGGACGGAGGCGGCGGGCCGGCCCAAGCCTTCGATCTTCTTCTGATCCTGTTCGAATAGGGCGATGATACGGCGAGCGGCGTTCGCAGCTTGGTCAGCGGTATCCCTGACTCCAATTAGAAAGAAATCAAGCCAGGATTCCCAATCGCCCCTGGTGCGAACGCGGTCCAGAAGCTCGTAGTAGGCAGCGCGATTGCTCTTGAAGTACAGGCTCAGATAGAGAATTGGTTCCCGGAGCGCACCCTGCGCGCAGAGCAGAAATGTGATCAGGAGCCTGCCAAGCCTGCCGTTGCCATCGAGAAACGGATGGATCGTCTCAAACCGCCCTCGCCCGTCCATTGGCGCGTTCGCGCCTCCGCTCCCGGTCCAAGCTCGGCAGCGAGGATTGACGATCCCTTTCCATTTCTTGTTGGGGACCTTGCTAGATTTCCACGCATCCGAAGGGTACTGATTCACGCATAAGCCCATGAAATGCGCAACGGCCTCTTCAGGTAACTGACACGCCGGGTCGCCCATGCATACAAATCGAGCGATAAGGGCGACCTCTTTAAAGCTTTGATTGCCCTCAAATCGAGTGGGACTGGCGCCTCGACAAGCTGTTCCAAGAATCTCTGTGAGAGCGTGACGCTCGACTTCGCAAGTGGCGCCTGCGGCAGCTTTTGCGGTACCCACCACAGATCGAACTCCTCCACCAACAGGAGATTGGAGCCCTCCATTGTTGCTTTGTCCGTTTTGGTCTCGCTTCCATCGTGTAGATCGCAGCACCAAAGCCGTGGAATCGTTCCCCAGTGACCGCCAGTACACTGCAAGCCGAGCTCCCATCAAGCTCGATAGCGAACGTCCAAGCTCCAGCTTCCGTTCGCCCGTTCGCGGAGCTTCGGTTGTCATCCAAACGAGTCTAGGATACGCCCCATAGAGGAGCCCTGCACCCCCCCGAATCCGTGATCGAGAGGATCACGTCGCCATCAGTGCGGGTGTATTGTTTTCCGGGGCTGCGCCCGGTGAGGGAGGTAGTCTGAACAAGCATCTTGGCCATGAACCCGAGTGCGTCCGCGTCAACCGCGCACTCGTTATATAGCTTCCACCACCGAGAGAATTGCTTCAGCATTTCGTTCTCGCCTGTTCGTGGTGCGCACAGTCGAGCTGTTCCCGTCGGTTTGGAAATTGCCCTGATTGCACCGACGGTGAATCTCCAGCAATGATCGATCTTCCCGTTCGACTTGCCAGAGGATGGACTGAACGCTTGTCAGATCAGAGGACACTCTGTGATGTCACCCTGCGTCCAGGACGCTTGCTATCTCTGAGGTACGAAAATAGACCCGACGACCGAGTCGTTGAGAGTCGCCCACTATATGCCGTTGTTCAGCTCAATTGGTCCAAGGAGAAATATCCAGTCGCATGGAAACGATCTACAAGCTCGCAAAAGAGCGGCACGTGGAGAATCTCGGCCTGGAAGCTCAATCTAAAGCAAGCGTGGATGGATTCGGTACAAGAAAATTCAGAAATGAATAGGGCTGCGCTATTTGTTTTTGGGCGATTTCTTTGCGGAGAGCTTTGAAGGCTTTGCGTAGGAAGTTGTCATAGAGACAACCACTGCTGCTTCTTGGCCAACGTCCTCCTATAATCTTGCGCGCCTGGGGCTCCGCTCCTCGGGGGTAAGCTTCGCCCAGCGGCCTTACCTCCGTCTGATTGGATCGTTTTTAGGTGTTCTCGAACCGTCAGGTCTTTCTTGAGCATTTCTCTTTACCGCAGGCAGGGAGTATCACAAATATACCGGAATCGATCCCACAACATCTTTGCCCGGTTCTCCGTAGAAGATCAGGTCGGTATCGATGGGGTGAACAGGGTGATTTATCGCTTCGCGAATAGTTCGACTGCCGTCACGCTGAGTGGCACAGTACAGCGTGACTCTTCTGCACCCAGTTGCTTTTTGCCAGCGGCGGTCAGCTCGTAAATCCGGGCGCCGCGACCGGTGTCTTTCTTGATCCACTGCGCGAGAATCCAGCCCGCTTCCTCCATCCGATATAGCGCGGGGTAGAGCGAGCCCTCCTCTGCGCGCAGCTGCCGTCCCGTCGAAGCTGATCCACCACAACTTGAGCCAAAACCGCAGCGCTTCCCTGAACGGGTGGCGCCGCACCGCCGCGACTGGATTGTCGTGCGGTGATGATTTTCTTGCCGACTCCAAGGGAAGCCAGGTGACTCGCCACGGTGGTATCGGCAGTCACAACCTCCTTACCGATCACGCGAGCCGTCGGCTTACGGCCAAGTGCATGCATGTCCTGCACAAATCCGCTCAACTCGGTAAGCTCTTGCGTCATCTTGGGCGCAGCGACGAACGTGCCTTTGCCGCGGCGAATCTCGACGAGACCGCGACCCACAAGATTCTGAATGGCCCGGCGAATTATGATGCGGCTGACTTCAAATCGCGCAATAAAGCTATCTTCAGTTGGCAGTTGATCGCCGACTTTCAGAGCTCCATCGGCGATCTCCGAGGCGAGGACGGTTTCGACGCGTGAATAGAGAAGCGACTCCTGTACGACCGACATGAAGACATCATAACGTCAGAAGCCGGTCAGGTGCGTGCTTCGAAGATCAGGTTGAAGGGAGTTTGCGCGGCGCGGCGGAACTGGGTGAAGCCGCCGGAGGTGACGACGTCGCGCATGCGGGCTTCGCCGGCCTGAGCTCCGAGGGCGAGGCCTACCTCCTGCGAGCGTGAGGCGGGAGTACAGATCATGGTGGAGGCGGAGTAGAAGATCCGTCCCACGGGATTGAGGTTGTCCTCGACGTGGTCGTTGGCGAAGGGCTCAACGATCATCCATGAACCTTCGGGGGCGAGGGTGGAGAGAACGTGAGTGGAGGCCCCGGCTGGATCTCCCATGTCGTGCAGGCAGTCGAAGAAGGTGACGAGCTCGTAGCCCTTGCCGGGAAAGTCTTTGGCCGAGGCGATCGCGAAGGTGATACGGTCGCCCACCCCAGCGTCTTTTGCCGCTTTTCGGGCCCACTCGATAGAGGCGGGGTGGTAGTCGAAGCCGAAGAAGGTGGAGTTTGGAAAGGCTTTGGCCATGAGGATGGTGGAAGAACCATGTCCGCAGCCGACGTCGGCGACGCGGGCTCCGGTCTCGAGTTTCTTCTGAATGCCGGTGAGTGAGGGGATCCATTGGGAGATGAGATTGGCTGCGTAGTTAGGGCGGAAGAATCGCTCGACACCGTGGAACATCTCCGGATCGTGCTCGTGCCACCCGACACCGTTGCCGGAGCGGAAGGCAGCGGTGATCTTCGGCTCATCGCGCATCAAGGCGCCGATGATCTGGAAGGCTCCAGGGAGAAAGGCAGGGCTGTCTTCGATGGCGAGGGCGAAGGCCTGTTCGGGGGGAAGGGTATAGGTTTGGCTGCCGGGGTCGTAGGTGAGGTAACCGCCTGCGGCGTTGGCGTTGAGCCACTCGCGAACGTAGCGTTCGTTGGTTTTGGTTTTGGCAGCGAGCTCTGCAGGGGTCGTGGGCTTGGAGTCTGCCATTGCCTTGTAGAGGCCAAGTTTGTCACCGATGATGACGAGCGAGGCATGCATGCCAGCTCCCATGTCCTGGAGAGCCTGGCTCATGAATGCGTTGAGTTTGGATTCGTCGAGAGCGGGTGAAGGCGCGGATGCAGCCATGGTTCCCTCCGTTGCGCGGCGATTCGCGCATTTTTTTGGGGGCCCGGGTTTGATGTCTACCATGCTGCTCCGCGTCGCAGGGCGATG